>Ga0307948_1001509_pt1 | contig 16573 bp, 19 predicted proteins | sample OrgLakmetagen280_FD_201824 | JGI IMG/M metagenome (GOLD analysis project Ga0307948, IMG submission 201824) | Saline water microbial communities from Organic Lake, Antarctica - #280 | ecosystem: Environmental > Aquatic > Non-marine Saline and Alkaline > Saline | place: Antarctica: Organic Lake...
CCCCCCTCCCTCTCTCTCTCTCTCTCTCTCTCTCTCTCTCTCTCTCTCTCTCTCTCTCTCTCTCTCTCTCTCTCTATCTCTCTCTCTCTCTCTCTATCTCTCTCTCTCTCTCTCTCTCTCTCTCTCTCTCTCTCTCTCTCTCTCTCTCTCTCTCTCTCTCTCTCTCTCTGATACTCTTTGATATGCACCTTTGATATGCACCTCTGAATGCATCCAACAAAGAACAAGAGCACAAATTGAGTCACACGCACGACGGAGAGCAGAGAGGTCAGGAGACAGATGCAGGTATTACAAATTGGGTTGAGGCTGTGCTGCAGCAACGCAGAACCAATAATGAACATGGTGTGGTATTTAGAAGGACATGGGCTGGAGGCTTGCATGATTGTTTCTCACTTTTCGCGCGCTGATTTGAAACACACTGATGAGAAACGACTTGTAGTGGACAGCAGGCAGCGGGTTCGATCTGAGCCAGCCTTGTGCACGCAGCTTAGAGCAAAGATAGGGCACTATTCTGGTGATGGTGGCCCAAAATGTGTAATCAATGGGATTGCGCATTCCAGTTTTTGGTTGTTTCTTCATTGATGCACAGCACAATTGATCCTAACGGAGACGATGCATTTGTGAGGTAAGGTAAGATAAGAAAATATAAACTGGAGCTGTATTGATGAAGCGCACACACTATAAGTTAACCAATTAAACATTGATGATCATAGTTTAAAACTTGCTCTGAAAGACATACATTTCTTATTACTTGGATCAGTTTGGACGACATTTCTTATTACTAGGATCAGTCTGGACGACACGTGTCAAATCGATTAATAGCTATATATTTGGAATCCTGACATTGAGATCTATTGGTTAGTTTATATGGTATATGGGTTGAATCGGAGAGGGGGTGAGGTGGGGTGGTACCCCGATGGGATTTTATTTGGGGGGGGTCTCCAGTATATTTGAGGCCACTTCCGTGGAATCTTAAATCGTTGAAATCCTCAGCCCAAGCCCATTCAATGGGCACCCTTTTTGAGCAAATTGGGTAAAAGGGGGGGTCTGTGGACATGTCCACGAGTCAGAGGAGGCACATGCGCTTGGTTCCAGGCTGCGGGGTGAGTCAAGCCAATGAAGCACCAATTCACTCCAAGCTTCCAGGATTGTGCCAGCATAAGATAGTCAGTGAAATTCTGAAGAAATGGAAGCAATGTGGGACTGTGCAAGCCAGTTATGGGTGCCTGGTAGGTCACGCATGGGCGTCCGTATCTCAGTTTTTGCCCCATAACTCTGCAACACTTCAGTTTCAGGTCTTGATGAGTATGCAGATGGTTGCCTATTTGAAAAAGGAGCCGATTGGCACCCATTTTGTTTGGGTGGGGGCACCGGAAGGGGGGTTTAGAGGGTGGATAGCCCCTCACGGATCTCCCCCCCCAAAAGTAAACGCCAAAAATAAAAGTTAAATTAAACTTTAAACACCCTCTTATCAGGATGGTTCTTTTTGCGGCCTATGTTGATTCATGTATTTATTCAAGATTTTACTTGCTCGGTGGTAGTCACAGGTAGCCTATACGAAGGAGCTATTTGATGGCATGCTTTCTTGAGCTTGGAGTGTAAAGAATTAGTGTTGAGAACACGTTAAGAAGAACAAACATCAGTATATCTAGAAAGCAAAAGTCTACACTGGAAGCCACCAGCGTGCATTAAGGAAAGGCTCTCGACTAGTGCTCACACTAGCCAGTGTCCCACCGAACAGTACATCTTGGCTGTAAGGTGCTGTTGCTTCCAAGGCAGATATAAAGAATTTAAATGCACTGTTTCAATTGAACAAGGTTTTTATTGTGCTTTGCTGTGTGAGGTGTTGGAGAGGAGTAAGACAAACAACGTGCCTGCCTGCTAATTTGCTTTATATCTGATTACAAATTCGATAAACACGATTTTACAGTCTTAGCCAGGCAAGTGCTGGCTCAGAGGTCATCTAGCAGCAGGGCCCGCAGCAAAAGAGTGATGAACCAGACCATGTTTGATGTTCCAAACCCTCTTGTTGTGCATGTGTGTGGAGCACCTCACGCATGAGTTGATATATAATATTTGCCTCCCTCATTCTTAATATCCTCAGTGCAACAGTCCATGTTTTTTATGTGCTCAAAACTCACAGATGATTCCCGCACTTTAATTAATTGCGGTCGGTTGGTCCTGGCAATTCCCCCATTGTTTACTAATTTTAGCCAGTGCTGCAACGTCACAAACAGTATTGTGCCTTTTTCCCTTTCCAAGCAAGGTTTTTTTTGTAGGTGCTACTAGCCTGGTGCTCCAACAATACTTTCACAAGTTTTAAACGTTTTACCTACGCAATCTAGCAGTCACGCGTTTTGAGTATTTACAGAACATATCGAGCAAGAAAAAATGCCGAAGTGACCTAGTGTAAGCACAATGTGTTAACCATGTAAGCACAATGTGTACTCTACTTCAGCTCTATCTCCAAAAAGTCTTCCATTTCCATTAAGGGGCACCGGAAGGGGAAATTACCACTCCTCCCACGTTCACACAAATTATCACTCCGCCCACCCAGCGTATCAATATCATCATCCCGATAACTTACCAGGTACACAACAACCCAACCTCTAAGATTGCAGACCACCCAGCACCATCATCACAGCGCAGACCCCAAGGAAAATAAGATGTGAGATCCTCGATATACCCCATGACCTTCCTAGCCTAAATCTGACCCCCTTGCGCACCACGCATATTCAACAAGAATTCTGGATGTAAAAAAAGCTTGAGTGTAGCAATTAAGACTAACATTGGCTGTTTTTTAATCGCTGATCCTTGTTGAAAGAAAAGGAAAAGAACGTCGATGGTGTACACACTACCGGCATGGATAATTTACCGATCCTTGTTGATATGGGTCCATTGATGATGAAACGACCCATATAAGAAATATTCATTAATCCACGTCGGAAGCCGGAAGTGGTTACTCTGCAGCTCCACTTTTCCACAGATCCGTGAGAGCTGCACAACGACGCAGTAATTACCGTCAAAATAGCCTTTCACTTTAAGACTTTCATCATCCGGACTAGGAAAGATAATACTAGCATTGAAGAGAATTATGAGGTGGAGTGCAGTGAAAGAACAAGTTAATTTGCCTGTGACGGCCCTCAATAACTGCCAGTTTTGCAACAAAGATATACAGAAGAAAGCAACATGCACACACCTAGGACCGCATGAGCTACTTACTATTCAACAACTTTCAGAGTTCCACCTCCTCTATGTTGCGGACCCCACGCCTCAACGAACGGACCCCACGCCTCAACGAAAGGCATCAGTATACAGTCGTGCATACAGTTCTTTGAGGCGCTCCCCATCAGCTCCCTGGTACCACGCTAGCGCTATCCTGAAATAGCACAAAGGGTTTACAAAGGGGTAACTGGCAGCCAAAAAAGGTCAGGCTGATGGGTTGTTGTGCTGGTCACGGCCAGCGCCAAAACCGATTTTTTGTATCTGCCAGTGCAAAGTTCAAGATAACTGTTGAAACAAGAGCTGGTCTAAGCCAGCACGAAAACAGTGCCAAGGTGTTAGGACTGACTGGTCTTAGCCAGCTAAGCTTTGTCTCAGAATGTTTGAGGAGGGGAGGTAAGGTAAAGGCGAACACCTAAGAGTTAAGATGAAAGAGAAGGCCGCACATTGTAGGTTCAGGCGTGCTCACTGAACCCAGAAAAAGGCAGCTTGTTCGACTGGGGCCAGCATGTGTTAAAAGAAAGCAGAGGAAAGTGCTGCCTAGCTGCAAGTCAATTTCATGCAATCTCAGCACTTCAGACCACACATTCCCAGGGATGTTCAAGCCACAGCCATGCAAGCAAACACCAAATAGCATGCAGGTATCCTGGAATGGGAATTCTTGAAATGAGCATTCCTAAATTAGTATAAAGGAGACGAGGTGCGATGAGAATATGCTTCGCGTTCTTTCTTATCTGATGAGAGGTGTCCAGCAGTTCGTTGTGCAACTGAATTCACAAATATAACTGTGTAATTAAAAATGGCTGCACTGTGTGTGTACTAAAGAAGAGGGTGCCATAATGCTATTCTTCCTCTTCTCCTACCAATGACCTCTGCCCCCTAAACTTACCTAAACAGCACATACGTGCCCCAAACGTTGCCCCCTGCAAGTAAATCCAAGTAGATAAGAGTTGGAAGCATCACCCGGAGGCCCTGGTCAAGAAGTGTAGATAATTTAATCTGTTGCACATGTTTGCAAACTTTTGGACCAGGTACCATTGCTTACATGTTTCTAAACGCCTCCCTGATGTCTCTGCCACTGTCCCCATCAGCTGTCGCACTGTGTAACAGAGAAAAAAGAGTGGTCGCTTGTGTCAATTTATTTGAACCAAAAAACCCCGCATGGGTGCTTGCACCTTGTGGCTTGAGCCATGATAAATTTATTTGAAGTTTAAGAGTTGCCGTACGAGTTTATTCTAAGTAAACACTGACTTGGATATATTTCTTCTTGACTGGGTCACTGCAGGTGTCTACGGCGAGCGATGCAGCAATGTCTTACCCCTTTCTCCAAAGAGCTGAAGAATGAAAGCATAAAAGACGTCTCACATCTGTCTGCGTTCTATTTTGTATGTCCTACAACCTACTATAAATAAACTCATGACTGTCACGGGAGGATGTCACTGCCGCATAGACACGCTACTTTAAGCAAGAGAACAGTGCTGCATATTCCACACCTTTTCCGTGGCCAATGTAGCCTTGTGCAGAGGCCGAGGAGGGCCCGGACTCATGCAAACGAATGCACAAGTCTGCGTCTTCCTGCGAGAGTTGCAAGCAAAATTCAAACTGACTCACGGAAGGTTAAACAAGGCGATGACATGCTCAGGGAAGAATTTAGCTTGGAGCACTCTCTGCCATAAACAGAGGCCAAAGTACATCTGTAGCCTCTCAATAATTAAGTTAAACGATGATCAATATTGCACCGATTGGCTATTAAAGCAGCATCTGCAAGCATTAGAAATTGAATAACGTGACTGGATAATCTAACTTGCAAGAGCATAGGCTCAATCTGAAGGCCAAGCCAATTGGTCAAGCAGCAATTACCATGATCGGTAAGCTAGGATTGAACCCTTTGACTGCCAGAAAGTCGCTTTGCCTGCAGCACATGACTTGATCCCCTGCAAGTTTTACAGGGTGGCACAGGACTTTTGTGAGAGTCTGCATGACCATCTACGGGATGAAAGATGGGATAAGAGGTGGCAGAGGCGTTGCTACCAGTATGCAACAACAGTTGCGCACGCCCGTCCTTTGATCTACCTTTCCAGATCTTTTTATGAACTTTCCTTGACACGGCTGCAATTCTACGATGGCTTGAATGTGTATGCAAAGTTTGATTTGAACGTGAACAGAAGTCGTGCATACAACCACAGACATTAACACTGACAGTGACCTAAAAATGCCACCCACCAAACAGCAGACGAAAGCCTCGAATAAACCACAATGGCTGAAGCAACATCGGGTAGAAGGATGTTTTGAAGAGTTGGTGTAACGTCATCCACTTCAGTAACGGACCATCCGCTGCATCGATTTGCGGTGTGCCTCCTACCCGTGGCTCCTTGTGCGTACCGTGCTGGTTCAGGATGCTTTGGCTCTGACTATGGTTGCTGCTGCTGCTGCTGCTGCTGCTGCTGTCGCTAGGGCTACTTCCACTGGTGCTGTCTCTGTTGCTTTTGACTTCAGACCTGATCAAGGTTCTAAAACCCACCAGCACCGTGCGTGGATCCGCCAAGGCTTGCCGTAGGACCTAAGGACAGCATGTAGGAAATCATTCCGAACAAACTCAACTCTTTACATCATTCAAACAGCAACAGTTCGAACGGCAGCTGTCGTTTTTGATTCATAGCATTCACTCCTATTACGTCTGTACCTAGCACGTGCGGTGCTTATTTACCATTGCAGGTTTTTTTAAATCACCCTCAGCCTTGAACAAGCAGTGAACAGAGCGTAGAAATCTGCTTCAAAAGCCACAGCCTTCACAGCACATTGCACTTTTAGCAATGCAGCACATATTCACATATCGCATCTCAGAAGAGCTGCTTGGCAGGAGCAATCTTAAGAATGACTTGATCCCTAAAAGATGATATGCTCAAGTTCAAGGGAGACGTCCTGATCTTAGGATCTTACTTAAGGTCTTATAAGGCAAGCAAAGAATCGCCCTTTGGCAGCACACACCTAGACCCACTCTGGCTCTCATCGTGTAATAACCTTTAGAGTAAAGAAGGTTAACGTTTGACCAGGGTCAAGAACAATCACACGCAAACAGCAGCAAGGCTGTTAGACAGACTTGTGGTATGACGTTGACCAATGTACATGATTATGCCACCAGCCGCAAAGGGGGATACAGGCTACGCTGCCCAGTCGTAAATCTACAACATATAACATATATAATATTATTCCCAGCACTTGAGCTAACCCTGTACAATATTATGTGTTACTGTCACAGTAGCTGTAAAGCGCATGTACACTTGCCATTGGTAGGTTTTTTGGTGGTTTGGTCGTGTCTGCGTGCATGAACACCAGCAGCTCTCCCGTGGCCACCTCAGCTCCTGCATTCATCTGCGCACTTCTGCCCCTCTGTTTGCTGACTAGGATGTGAGATGCCCCTCCTTTACGTGCCTCGGCAAGAGTGCTGCGTAGTGGGTTGGGTTGCAAAATTCAAGGTCCAATGCTTTGACTTCCACACAATCTCAAAATCTGATTCTGCAAACGGAAGAGGTCAACTGTTGCTGTCTGATCGACTTGCACGCATGCTTGACGCGACAAACACATACTGAGAGAAAAAAGGCGGTGGAACAAAACAGCTACACGCTTGAAGATTTGAAGACTGTCCACAGGATAGCATAAGACGTTTCAATAAAATGTGTGTGAATAATAATTTGCGGCTTTTAAATACGTTGCCGTTCTTGTGCTGCACAGGGTTTCCATGGTCAGAACAACAAAATGATTAGCATTAAAACATTCCCCACCTGTCTGTGCTGCCCCCATCTATCACAATTAACTCTATGTTCCCAAAGCTCTGTCGCAGGCTTTGCAGCAGCGAACGTATACACCTCTCCTCATTCAGAACCTGGTTGAAATGCCATTGCAATGTGATGTAGCGTGCTACTGGGATGTCTGTTCAGGGATTAGAGAATGATTGTGGAACTTGTCCTAATCCTTATAGGTACAAGCAAAACCTGATTGCATATCCTTTCCCAATAGGCCACTTGAAACATCCATAAAGACCTAGAGGACTGATTGCAGAGCTAAATGACACCAAACAGTCGCATGCGCAGTTCTTCATCATTCTGGCTATTTGCTTTTCTCGTTCTGTTGTTAAGCAATTAGTAACCTCAGGGCAGCTGCTCACACAGGTTCTAGTCGGGGAGTTGTGGAGTTAGATGGGGAAATTAGCTTCCACCGAGCATGCTTGTGTCATAATCACTCACCGGGATGACAATGGACACCCTCCAATTGCTAGTGTCATGCCTGCGGAGCCTAATGCTGCTAAGGTCCAGAATGCCAGAGGCAAGCAGCAGGAAAGCCTGTGCGTGTACATCGGTGTTTCATGCCACTCCTTGCATGTTTGTGCTGCGTACGGTTTTGCAGGGGTTTACCGCAGCATGCAGGGGTAACAGCTTCTATCTAGTTGATTTGCATAGCACACACTCACCATCCAAGCAACGAACGCATATAGCAGCTGAATCAAGACCGCTTGCGCTTTCTCTGACGGACGGGAGTGGCCATTATCATCCCCGCTACCAGCTCTGGTATTATTGCTGTCCCCTCCGCCACTCCCGCCACCGTTTGACAGGTGACCCCCTCCCCAGACTAGTGATGGCTTTCTTCCCCGCCTGGCATTTACACCAGTCTTTTGCCTATTGGGTCTATTGTGAGAGACATGTCTACTCCCTGCCAGACCCTTGATTGTTTGTAAGCGAAAGGTGTGATTGAGGGCAACTTGCATGTCGAAATCACACCAGTCTTTCAGTGCATTTCTCCGTTTGATGCACGCATGATTCTGGAACACATGAGTTCATTCACATAAACAAATGTCTCTGAAATCCAGAAATGCGTCATTTGGCAATTTAAGCGGTCTTATACCTTAATATAAAAGCAAAGTTGAAAATGCTTTTTATCATAGCTATCGTAGCTTTGTTTGGTCAGGTGGAATGCCTGGGGTATCACACAAGAAGAAGCAAGCCAATCGCACTGGACTCCGTGGTTCACGACCTTTTAGCGCAATGTGGGTGGTTTGTAAATTATTGGTTGTTGTAGTGCATAGTACATATACATGGAAGTAATACAAGAGTACCTCTGTCCGCAGGCAATGTTTTTTTTGCACCTCGCGTCCTTGATCACTTCAACTGGTGAGGACGATTTTCTTCCTTTGTGTGTGTCTTCTTGGCTGAGGGCGCTTTCTGGGGGCGTTCGTGGGCTTGTAGCCCCTGTGCTTACGGTTCTTCCTTCACCTACCTCTATTCCAGGGAGACAAGCACAAATTGTGCTTCCACATTTCCGCAACGATATTACGTGTGTGGAAGCCATTGGAAGCCTAATCAAGTTGGTGACGTTGGCCCGATCTTCATGTAAGGCGAAAATGCTGGAGCGCGAAAGGACAGGTTTATCGATTGCCATTACCTCGCTGCTGCAGATACTTGGGCAACGAGGCGGATGTGCTGCTTTATCTTGTGCGTGCGTGTTTGCGTGCATGTTTGTTAGAACTTTGTCCTCAACAGATATTTCACCTCTTGCACAGAACAATTCGGGCCTCATATGGGAGAACGCACCCAAGTTTGGCGCACTGATCGTGTTTGCAGAGCACCGGTGCGGATAGAGAGGTTAGCAATGGCCCGTAACCTGCTGTCTGGTTACAAATGGAAAAAATCAACAAGCAAGGATGCAGATTTAACAAATAGATATTACCTGAGCTCCAGCAGTATGTCAAGTTTCAGCTTATGCTACAGCGCAATTGTTTAGTGGGCGTGCACTAGGATTATGGACGTGCACGAGGATTATGTTTGAACATTGGCACATGTCCAGGCTAGATCAAATGCCTGTTGCAATTCACCGTACAATGTTGGAAGCAGACGACAGGTTTGGGGCAAGACCCTCGTTCCATTTACAGGCCTTTTTCTAGCTGAAGCCTGTTTTCTTCGCTTCGCAAATTTCTTGTTTCCTGACAGGTACTACGGAGAGTCTCAGCCGATATGCTCAAAAACTTCAAGGACGCACAGTACTATGCAGTACCTGACGGTGAGCGTGTCCAGGGTTTGCTCCTGTTTTTTGTTTCACACACAGCTTCTTTTGTGAGAAGGCGAATGTGGTCTCTTAAGCCCCCTGAGCTCAATTTGATCAAGAAGTGCGTTCCCTGTTCTTAGCCTCACTTTGATCAAACCAAACTTTCTTTGTGTAGGCCGAACAAGCGATGGCAGACTACAGCGAACTTGTTTGGGAGATCAAGCACAAATATAACGCCACAGCTGCTCCCGTGATTGGTGGGTGACGAGGAAAGCTAACATTACGTCTGCTGCATCATTCACCAACAGCTGCACTTATCGTAAGCAGGCTCATGACAAGCTCTCCTGCTGCGCTACATTTCCTGTTCCTGTTCTAACATGCAATTGAAGAATCCTGCAGCATTTAATGTCGCATTAACATTGTTCATGTACAACCTGTACAACCACATGCTTGATATGTTTTTAGCATTTGGAGGCAGCTATGGGGGGATGCTGGCGGCGTGGATGCGCATGAAATACCCTTCAGCTATTGATGGTAAGGAGGATGACTAAGACAGCAAAACCAGGCTGCATGTCTTTGCTGCCGACACATTTCTTGTGTCGATATGCTTGGACCAGTGTTTCTTTTAAGGGCGACAACATTTTGTGTCGCTCTTTTGCCCTTTTGCTATCGCCCCGCTATAAAACACTCCAGGACTTGCGATTTGAGTGCAAATACCCAAAAATTTCCTATGCAAAGCCCTTTTCCATCTGTATGAAAACCACTTTAAACAACAAGGTTTTTTGGGGGTAAGGCTTGCGCTGCACACCATTTGGGCTTAAGCACATGAGTAGCAATTTAGACTTAAATTGCTACACACCCCAAAACCTTCAAAGAAACACTGGCTTGGACTCCATCGCAGGTGCTATAGCGGCTAGTGCACCAATTTTCAATTTTGAGGGCGAGGTGGGTAGTGGAAGTGGACGAGGGTAAGGCACCAAATGAGATGAGCAGCAAAGCAAAACATCTGTTGTTTCCCTTCTGTGTTGCCGTCCACAGGATCCGCCCTTCGATCCTGTATCGTTTGCCAAAGGAGTTACTTTTGATGCAAGTGTGGAAGGTGCGTACTTATGCAAGGCAAGTGCTTGTAACACACAACTTTACTAGCCTTCAATTTAAAATTTGCACCTTAGAGAATACAAGCTATATACAAGCATCATCTTGTACCGCCTTGAATTGTTTATTTCCCTTCTCAAATCTCCTTTGCCGCTGCAATGCTCGCAAATTGTTGCACTCTGTGTCTAGGTGGGAGCGCCCCGTCTTGTATCAGCAACGCAAGAGTAGGATTTAAACGCATGTACGAGATTGGCCAGAGTGCTACAGGTGAGACTTCAGGGTGTATTGCATTATACAATGCCAGTAGCTCCCATCCCGTGCATGCTGCCTTTATTTCCTGTGCATATGCATGCGTTATTGTGCAAAAATTGGGCAAAAGAGACTTGCAAGCCTCACCTCACTTGTATGTCCGTATGCCCTATGACTATGACCTATGAGTCGGAAGTCTTGAAACTGCTGGTGCTATTACAGGATCCCTGACATCCTACTCACAAAGAGCATCATTTGTTTAAAATATTTTTTATAAAGGCACATGGCGCAACGAAAGTACAAACAAGTACGGCCTTTCTCAGTGATTTTATCTATCATTTATGCTTCGTTTGCAGTGATGGGAGCATTATATAAATTAATATATCTTTGACTACCTTAGTTAGTGCTGCAGCTTTTCCTGTCGTTAAGAGTACATTCACTTGTATCTTTTTGTTTCTTGACGGGAATGGCTTATATTTTCATTGCAATCGTGATGCTGATTCCAGGTCGAACAGAGGTCAGGCAGGCGATGCGGCTCTGTGCTTCTGCTGACTTCTACTCAGTGGAAAACGTATCTAGCTTTCGAGAGTAAGCTGCACCCTGCCACAGACTTGCTGCAACTCTCAGCATTGTCTCTTGCTAGTCCTTTTCTTTGGAGGCCTCTCTGCTCTCCACACCTGCTCTTTGCACCTGCTCAGGTGGATTGCAGGGGCTTGGGACTCAATGGCTATGGGCAATTTCCCCTACAAGTCAGGGTAAGAGCTAACACTTGCGTCCTTCATTCTTTCTAGCATTTTTACCAGAGGGGGTCAACGGAGGAAATGCCTGAAAATGTGCATTTTGCATTCAGAAGGCAGCCACTCACAGCCACTTCATCCGACCAACACCATTTCAGTACAAAAGTGTAGCTGGCATTGAGAGCCACCCGAGCATGTGCCCAGTTTTATGTGGGTCGCTTTGCGTGCTGAGATAGACTGGATTAAGCACACATGGTGCATGTAAACCCTAACGTGGTGATTTCCATGGGAAAATGGCTCAAATCCTCATTAAACACCAATCACTCAGCCGTTTTCTTTCATTTTGTTGCAATGATAATAGGATTATATACCAATAAATATATTCCAGATTGGTGCAGGTGGGTGATCTGGTATGAAGAAGTTTTGGTAAAAAGTGGGGTTGAGTTGTGGCTTACCAGGCATGGGCCACCATGTTAGGTGGCCTCAAGCAGAAGTGCTCTGGAAAATTTTGATGCCTAGTTTGAAGCGACCAAATTTGGTGGCCCACACGCGGGGAACATTTGAAAAACATGCCATTTTGGGGGAGTTGTCCTCCTCTGCAAATTTATCCGTTGATCTGCTCAATTACGCAGCCAGACAACTTAAACTTGAAAGTTTCCTGCCTGGTGTAGAGCTACAGATTAATCAAGAATCTATTTAAGTTCCTTTTCAACGTAACCACTTGCAAATGCTTTGTTACTTTCTAGGTACATATTAAACGGGCATGGTGAGCTCCCTCCCTACCCTGTCCGTGTGGCATGTGACCACCTTGCTAATCCGCACATGGATGACAAGCAGCTCATGCAAGGTGCGGAGGCCACTGCGTCCATGGTAAACAAAGGCTGTTACTTGGTCTTGACCGTGTGTCCTCTGGTCCCTGTCTTGTGCTCTCTAGTTAAATGCTGTCTCGAGATGCAGTAAGCTTTACAATGGCCCTTTTTGTGTTAGGTTGGCATAAGCCGTTGTAAGATGAGTGCCTTTGTGCTTTAACTTATGCCCCTCCTGTGCACTGATTGAATCGAAGTAACACTTTTGACAAATGGTTATTGGCTGCAGGTATGGCATTGGCTGCTGGCGTTTTTTATAACTACAGCGGGTCCCTGAAGTGCTTTGATTACAATGAGGTTGGTCAATTGTGCCGAAAATTTACATTTGAGCAGTTTGAGCAATTTCCGTTCGCCAACATTAATCTCTGTTCCTAATAGGGTGCAAACGAGGAGACGGAAAAGGTTGAGGTCTATTGGTGCGTATATCATGATGTACCCATATATTTAGTAAAAAACGACCACATAAGCACAACACACTCTGCTTTGGGTTCAGGGGCTATCAGTACTGCACTGAGATGTTTATGCCCTTTGGAAGAGATGGAGGTAGGTCGCACAGTGCGTTGTGTGTTTCTGAATGTGTGTGTGTGTGTGCTTGTGTTTGTGCGTAAGTGCAGGACTCCATAAAATAAGTCAAATCATTTGCGCATTGTAACGTATGAAAGCGTTCCCTTGAAACCAGCCCAGAAAATCTTGATATTGTTTGGTTGTCCACAATGTTACTCTGCGACCACGCACACCAATACACACAGTAAACGACATGTTTTGGAGCGAGCCGATGGATTCAGCAGTCGCAAAAGCGGCATGCGAGCAAGAGTGGAATGTTACCCCTCGTCCCCTATGGTAGTTGTTCCTGTTTAAACAGCGTTTGGCTATTGTTCTGTTGACCCTCAGCAGCTCAGCGCCTTCCTCATTTTCTCAAGCAAGAAACTTACACCCCAAGAGGGTTATCAGCATTGTCCTCATTGATGCCTGTGTGTTATTATTACTTTTACTCGCAGGGCAACAGTGGAATGGGGTGGAAAGAAAATTGGTGGGTGGGTGGTAAACCTTTTGCGCGGATATGACCTTGAAATAAGAGGCTATCCTTTGTCCTTTCACTTATCGCTTCAAAAAACTCCGTCAGCAGCAACGACACAAGCAGCGTGCTCAAAGGAAGAGATAGAGCCATGTAACGTACCATTTGTACAGGTGCAGCATCACGGATTGCCTTCTCCAATGGCCTACTTGATCCCTGGCACGGTGAGTGAGCTATTTTGTAATAGGGTTCAGGGTTTAGCTGTTTATATGTTCCATTGCAGCAAGCAATTCTGGTCTGCAGGAAGGAAGAACACATTGTGCTGCTTGTTCCTGTCATGTTTCAGGTCAAAGTGCTATGTTGCTGTTTTGCAGGGGGGGGAGTGCTGCAGGACGTGGGGAGTGATCTGCATGCTATCATAATACCTGAGGTGAGGGTGTTGCCGTCTGAAAGCTCAAAGATTTCAGTGCTCGAGTTATAAAACCTGCACGTTTGCAACAGGACCAGAATGTTCCTCGTAACCATTTTACTTTGCGTTCCTAGTTGCCTCGGATATCAGGAGGCTTGGGGAATCAGGGTTTTGTAGCTAGGGCCAAGGGCCCTTCTACTTCAATGCTAGATCCTATCAATGCTAATCCTAGCACAGATTCAATGTAGCGCAGTGAAAAGTAATCACACTTGCTTATCATCCCAATCGCAGGGTGCACATCATTTAGATTTGATGTTTTCAAGGTAATTTGCTTCCCATATTAACTACCGTGACAGAAACTTTTCTCAAGCACAGGATCAAAAAGTTATGGACACATTGTGAGGATCTAATACGCCTCAAGCACATATGCTTCAATGCACCCACCTTGAAGCCAGTATTTGATATGCAATTACTCTTTACTTTATGTTATACACAATTAATTGTTAGGCCTGAAGATCCAAAAAGCGTCAAGATGGCGCGCTTGAAGGAGCTGCACCTGATTGCATCTTGGATTGCGGCTGCACGGGCTGAGAATGACTATCAAAGTGGGTTTGGGAAGAAAGCAGGCTGGGCTCGTGTGCTCATGTTTTCATTTCCGGGCCCTTTTCTTTTTTGCCACACTTTTTGTTACTTTTGGAAAGTGCTGACGCCAGAGCTAGGAGGATGTGCAGGATTCTTATTAACACTAACATATATCCTGGCTGATTCATCTCCATTTTTAATCATTAGGTGCACCTCCCCTTTTTTCCACCCTGCAGGAGGCCAAGGCCTGGGCCGTGAGGGGGGAGTGCTTCGCGGCGGCCGTGTGCCGACCAAGGGCAAGATGACCGGTGGACTTCCACGCAAAATTATCAAGCCAGAAATCTGAGCACCGTTCAGTTAGAGAAATACGTGCCTGCCAACTGTCTTAGTCTTTACGTCTGTGGTCGAGCAAAAATGTAATCTTTCTCAATGTTGTTATAGCTCTTCTGCAATGTATTCAATAAGTAATTCTGAACAGAGAAAACCGCTGATTTTAATATGCTTATCACTGTGGAAACGCGCCATAATAATGTGTGCCAATATATCAATATGCCAATCAATGTCCGCCAATAATATTTTGGTGACTTGCAGGTATAATGTCCCAGTTGTGTCCCCGGGGAAAACAAAAAAGTGAAAAAAAAACAACCAAAACGGATTTTACGATATAAATATAGAAGGGAAGGGGCAATGCAAGCACTGCCTCCCCGTCACCGTCCCTATGACAAGCACTTGAGAGAACAGGTTGTGCATCTCTACTTTGTGAGTGGCGTGAAGTGCTCAGCCATTGCTAGATGGTTCAGCGGACGTCCTTGCAGGAAGACTGTCCAGCGGATCGTGCATCGTGCAGTCCGCGTGCCCCAGGAAGGGCTTTTTCCGCTCCCACAGAAAGCATGATGCGGTGGCTGCACAGCTGCTGGTGTCTATTGTGCAGGATGACATGCAGGTTTGACACATGCTTGCATTGCACATCCCTTGCCATGCTTGCACGCACATCCATGGCAGGGGCGACCAGGACGCACACCTTCTTGCCTGCACAGCGGACATCCACTATCTTGTAGCATCCACTGTCTTGTATCCATTGCCCTTCAGCGATTGTGTTGCCACTGCCCATGTAGCGCCACCTCTCAATATCACGCTCGCAGACCGACTTGCAAACCATTGCCTGGAAGATGACCAGGCGCTTGGGTTAAGAGTGGACCCCACCTGATGTGAGCAGGGCTCAGAAGGAGCTGGGATTTGTGAGGAAGAAGATAGATGCACGGGCGATTGAGGCCAGGCCAGCCCAGCAGAGGGAACCCGGACATCATGCGTGCGCCAGGCCCCAGCTGTCTCTCTTGCTCCATCAGCTCGGGGTTGAGCCCTGCGCCCCTTGTAAGCATTGCTGATTATAACAATCACATTTGCATTTGTTTTGTTTTGTTTCACTTTTTTGTTTTTCCCGGAACACAACTGGGACATTATACCTGCAAGTCGCCATAATAAATGAAAACCGCCTCTGTTGCTTATTCCACGGGCTTCACGGGTGCAAGTGTAATCGTTAAAAGAGGTATTTTTGCATCCATCCATGTTTTTTATATTGATTGAGACGTCCTTTCTCTATTACCTAGTAAGCATCCTCACAATTTATTCACTCCCCGAGATATGGGGACTATCTAAAGACCATACAGACAAACCTTTGGCAGACCTCCATCTGAATTGCCATAAAATAAAAAAGCTGACACACAAACTGAATGAATACTCCATCAGACATGCATCTGCACTCATAAAAACACGATATGCACTGCATGCAGTTGCATGCAACATAACACAAGCAACAACAGTCAAGGATTGGGTCCAGGTGCTACGGCACACAACCCCCCTGACCCACATTAATTTCTTTTTATTTTTGCGCGGTGGGGGGTTGCCTGGTGCGGGCACCAAAGTAACCCCCTCCCTTAATCGTGCTGGCTGTGTCATCACTGGCCTACCAGCGGAGTCTTTTCTTTTCTAGAGAGCACGGAGCCTAGGTGTAATTGCCCCTCTTCCGCTGGGATTCTCATCAGTGTCTTTAGCCGCAAGCCATTAAAGGTGTGTGTATGCATTACCGTCTGGAGCTGGAGGCTGAAAGTGCATGTCATGACCTCCGTCATGTCAAGCAGAGTGCTTGGCAATTGCGTCTGCGCATTTATTTCCAGCAATGCCGTGTCACGCCCAATTGTTGGCAGTGACGATTCGTGTGATTTGGTTAGTTGGTTATTCAGTTGAGGTTATTTTGCCATGTCTCGTGCAATAAGCTGGCGAAGCCAGTTTATTGAAGATAGCATTTTCTGGTTTTGATATTGCGGTATTCAATTAGCTCAGTAAACTACACAATGCTCAGCCA
>Ga0307948_1001515_pt1 | contig 16533 bp, 24 predicted proteins | sample OrgLakmetagen280_FD_201824 | JGI IMG/M metagenome (GOLD analysis project Ga0307948, IMG submission 201824) | Saline water microbial communities from Organic Lake, Antarctica - #280 | ecosystem: Environmental > Aquatic > Non-marine Saline and Alkaline > Saline | place: Antarctica: Organic Lake...
TCTCTCTCTCTCTCTCTCTCTCTCTCTCTCTCTCTCTCTCTCTTTCTCTCTCTCTCTCTGTCACACACACACACACTCTTGCTCACACACACATACACACACAATCACACACATTTAAACAATACACACACAGACACGCACATATACAGTATACATTATACACAAACAAACCTGCAGAGACACGTTTATCATACATACCATATACTGTATATACACAGGAAAGACGCGAGTCGTTGCTGCTCGTGTGGCCTGGTTGCTGAAAAACGGGGTGCCCGCCACGAGCATCTTGGTCATCACGTTCACCAACAAAGCACCAGGAGAGCTGAAAGTAGGATCCAAGCACTGTCAAGCTATGCAGATGGGTTGTGTGCGTTACATGTTCAAATTGTTTGTCAATTTTCAACCCGTACTTGTCAAAACGTTTGCTGAGATAACGTAGTGGTGAAAAGGCAGCTGGTATTTGAAGCTGAACTCCCATCCAAACTATTGCTCACGCTCACCAACTTACTCAGCTGAGTCAAGATACTCAATTGATGCAGGTGTCATAGGATTCCCACAAAGGGCAAACTCAAGCTGCACATTGAAGTTGTAATCACTCTCACATGGCACCTAAGCACAACGAAAGCTTTGGTACCGCAGGAGGAGCAGTAGCGGTGTCATTTGCCCTTATCATTAGCCCCAGCATTCACCTTTTTAGAAACCTGCGCAGGCAGCACAGCCTCTATCTATCGTCTGTGTTTACAAATGACCATTGATCTTGATACATCATCGAGCTTTAACAGCTGTCCTGTGATCATCCTTGCAGTAAGCGTGCCCTGCATGGAGCGTCAAATCACCACCATTCCTGCGTGCATGCATTGTAGGAGCGTGTAATGGGTGTGCTGGGCCCAGCCGTAGCAAGGGGCATCACTGCCGGGACGTTCCACTCCATCTGTGCTCGCATACTAAGGCAAGGCACCCTCTTCCTTTTTCTGCAAGCGTTAGCCGTACGTAACATGTTATCGCACAACATAAGAGGCCGTGCAGGTTCTGTCATCTTTGACCACCAGTCACTTCTGACATTGGTCTGTACCCACATTCATCAGGTAAGCCCTTTCCCTTCAGGCTCCCAGTTGAGCTTTATCATCCACATCTTTTCCTCCTGACAAACCGTACCTCTTTTTTTGTTTTTCCCTCGTTAAAAATATGTACAGCTTGTTCTTAGGCAAAAGGCATTTCCTGTTGCACTTGAATTTCCCATATGTCTCTTTTGGGCGGTGCAAAACTGAAATTTAGACTTACTTATTTGTAATACATCGTTTGTTTGCCTAGCTTCCAAAAGTGTCACGACTGAGTTGATTCCTTTAGGCTGTCTGTGTGCTGCTTCTCAGTCTGTTTGATCCACGGTTTGAACATTGATTGAGGACATTGATCGAGGCAATTCACCCTCAACAGTGCTCTGTTGCACCAGTGTGTGAAAATCCCTCATCATTCTTTTGCCCATTTTCAATTGGCACTGACTCAGACGCAACATTGGCACGCTAGACTGTGGACTGGAAGAGGACTTCACAATCTATGACACAGATGACACAGCACTGGTTGCAAAGAGGGTGGGTGGTGGACTGGAAATATGTGCATACATTCAAATTAGATGCTGAGTTTAAAAGTTCATACATCCATAAGTACAGGGAGGTGTCTACAGGTATGCAATGTGACGTAATGTGACGTAAACTGTATATAAAGTTTATGCATTCATAAGTACAGCGACGTGTCTATAGGTACAGCGGTTCATGTGTGCAAGGTACAACATGCTTCTGATACTTATGTTATAAACAATGCAAAGGGTGCAAGCCCTTAGGATACAATGTAACATAGCACGCTTTCTTTGCACATTTGGGCACATTTGCACATATACTCTTGTAAACGAGGTTCAGAGGTCAGCCTCCTGCAGCAGTTTACACATGCGTAATGATTGTATCCTGTATCAACACTGACTACCCAAACTGTCTTGCGTGGTTTTGTCTCTTTGAGGCTTGATGTTTTAAGAATTGGTGCTTTGGCACTGCTAATTCTTAGGAAGAGCACTTGTGTGCTTTCCAGTGTCATAAAGGTCCTTCCATGGCAAACGTATCAAAAAAGCTCCACATCGTTGCAGCGCCTTCCTATATGGACTCAGTATCAAAGTCAAGGGTGGACACTCCTTTTGCCGATCTTGTCCAAGTCCTGTTAAAATCACGAATAGAAATGCAACAAATATGATGACCCTACACCTGAAACAAGCACACTAATAAGGGCCATGTTGCGTCTCCCTGAGTCTGCGCAAGAGGGAAAAGAATTTGTCGGAAATATTTACCTACGAACCTGCATACCTTATGAGGGGCTTGCAGTTTTTTTGCTTTGTAGCATGCTGTCTGCCACTAGTTCTTATGCCGCTGATACTGAGGTTGCCTTGCATTCCTGTGTTGAGGAATGGACATCTCCATTTCTATGTGTGTGTTGCATGCCATTCTTGCAGGTCCTTGAGGAGCACAACGATTACGCAGGCCTGAGCAGCACGACCGCCAGGAACCTCGCCAAAGCCCTGTGCAGTGCATTCTCAAAGGTCAAAAACCTGCTGCCAACCACCTATGGTGCAAAGTGAGTGTTTGCGTGTGTGTGTGTATGTGTGTTGTGTGTGCATGTGTGCGTGTGCGTGTGCGTGTGTGTGTGTGTGTGTGCCTTTGAAATTAGACTGTGTGAGAAAGCATGCCGGTAGCACATAAGAACGAGGGGGATTGCACCTGGTTTCCTTTAAGTCTGAACAAAGTGTGGGAGGATACACACATAATACATTTTCATGCAGAAACCTATTAGGAATAAGGCACTTACATCTGTGACTCTAGAGTTCCAAGGGCACGTACCTTGACAGAGGACTCTGGCTATGCCAAGATCCTGCTGCTCTACCAAACACTCCACTTTATCTGTTAGGGTAATGACGCTCCTCACGGTCTTCAATTCCGGGTATTGTCCCCCTGCTGAACTCCTTGCGCCCTACCTTGCAGCATCCTGGAGGTGTTTGCCACCGCCCTGGCAGAAAAGCAACTCGCCTTCCCCCTTTTAGACGGGGTTGACATGAAGCGCTTGAAAAACCCCTCCATGCTGGCGAGCCTCTTTTTACTCTACAACAAGTGGGTCGTAAAAGTATTTGAATAGTTGAACTGTTACAATTATGAAGTGTCACACATCGCCCACGATTGTGTGCTTTGTCAGCTGAGACGTGAGTGACTACAAGTTTTGCTTTCAAGCCTTGAGACAGTATAACTTAACAGCCTAGCCATTTCATGCTTTGCACTTGATTCAACCTTTGCGAACCGCAGCAAAGATAGGTCTTCTACCAATTTTGCACCCACTTGATGACACACCATCCAATCTGGAATTTAGTAGTATCTTGTGTTTCAGCATAAATCTTTCCTATGCCTTTTAGCAGCGGATAATAAATAATAAAGTCACGCTGCATCATTTAATATTTGTAGTGCACGTTCTAGGCTGCAAACTACGACAAATATTGTTCCAGCAGGACATTGGACTATATCACTCTTCATGCACTACCCTTTGAAAAAACTCACTCTTCCTGTTAACCAAACTTTTCTGCTCTTTGAACACGTCTGTGCAGGAAATTGCGCAGCAACAATGCAGTGGACTTTGATGACCTGCTGGGATTATCTGTGGCACTTCTGAGCAAAAGTGGAAGTGACGTGCGCAAATTCTACAACAAGAAATTCACGTCTGTCTTAGTCGACGAATTTCAGGTGCGTTTTATTGTGGCAGGTGGGGGGGGGGGCCTACAAGCGGCGTAGATGGTAACGCACATGTTATCACTTCAATCCTACTAAAAAGCGTGATGCATCTGGTGATCTAAATTCCTGCCTGCTTTATAACATATATCCCCCTTGTGCTTTTATTCTGCACGCTTCAGCTTCAAAGCTGCAATTTTCAACTGTTATCCATACCGTGGCCACACTCTGCTTAATTCTTGCCTGCTCATGTTTTAGCACGTGTTTGTTTGTAAAAAGGGTGCAAGTGCTTTGAGATGCTTTAAAGAACAACACGACTGACACAGATTTGCAAGCCTATCATCAGGAGTCTGCTCTGTTTTTCAGCTTGTTAGATGCCACAATTGCGCATGCAGTTGCGAAGGGCGTAGTAATTAAATTGTTTCAGCCATAGGCCCTTCAAAAACTTCAGATTAACTTAGAGGTCGGCAATTGTGCAGGCAGCTTTTAAGGGCATAGTGGCTGCAATACTTCAGCCAGAGTCTCCTAGAAAGTACGACTTACTCAGCCGACGTCAGATTCTGCCACCGCATCAATAAAGTAGCCACTTTAGGAATGCAAGCACCTTTACTTCAGCAATGAGAGAAGAAAGGCATAAGCAAACAAAGGATCCTGCAAACCCTCACTCACGGATGCACACGTGCATGCACACACACACAGGCACACACACACTCTCACAGGCACACACACATGCACAACATTTACGCACACCACACACGCACAGGACACCAATGAGCCTCAGTATGCGCTTTCAAGGCTGCTAAAAGGCGACACTGGAGACCTTTTCGTAGTCGGCGACCCGGATCAAGCTGTATACAGGTGAGGAGATGAAAAACAGGGATGAATGACAGGAGTAGTCTGCACAGGCAAGGCAGCAGGGATGTCGCAGGATGAGGGGTCCCACATAAGGATAAGGATTTCACATGAGGATGAGGATCCCACATGAATATATGACATATGACATATGAAATAGGATCAAAGCTACCGCTACCCATATCAATTAGGAACATGAGCCATTGAATGTTTTGGTAAGGAGAATGGTAGGTAAGGAGAATGGTAAGGAGAAGATGGGGGGTTTGAGGGCTTCTTAAGTTATCAGGAGTTGCGCCTGCATTGGAGACAACTTGCGGACAAGGTAATTAAACCGTCAATACTTTGCGTGTGCGGAGCGCTTGGCAGGTTGAGACTTAGCTTGCATGTATAAGGGGGCAGTGATCAGAACTTGAGGCCTCAAAGGCATTGCGCGAGGGTTATAGTTTTCAGATGCCAAGCAAGGGGCGTCTATGCTGCTGGTGTAACCGGTTTTGTTTGTGGGCTCGACTAAGCTGACTAATCATAGCGTTTGGTCAGGCCTTATCCATGCAAGGCACAACTTTAATTTCCATACCTCCCCTGCCACAAAGTCCCCCTGATGCTTCAATGACTTGCTGACCAAACATATGCACCTGGCTCGGCGAGCCTGCTTACAAATTGTTCTTGAACATCTCAACTCATTAGTGCCTACCGTCAGAGCTCTGTTCTCCTTTGTGATGACTTGCATTACCTTGCAATCCTCCAACCATGCACTAGCACTCACACCTAAAATTGCACTCACACTGGCAGCTGGCGCGGGGCAGACCCTGCCATCTTCCTTGACAGCTTTGCGCAGCAGTATCCAGACGGGAAGACCTTTTTCTTGAACACGAACCACAGGTATGCTGGCCTGACACCAAGGAAAAAACTCTGTTCCTTGTAGGTAGCTCGTGCGTAGACACGTACCTCATTGCTCAAGAAAAGCACACACATGTGCTGCTTGTAATCCAAAATCTTTTAGGGCCATACCAGTGCATAAGCACACATAAATTATGCGCACACTACTAGGCAAAACAAATGCTGCCTGTGCGCACGCAACTAACTTATGTACATAAAAATTTGTACAGGGACGCATATTCTCTACGCTCGTGCCCTGCTTGTGAAATCTAGTAATGTCACACACATGCATCCTCACACTCTGTTCTTTGCCACTCACAAACTATGTGTGTGTCATCCTCACACTCTGTTCTTTGCCACTCACAAACTATGTGTGTGTCATCCTCACACTCTGTTCTTTGCCACTCACAAACTATGTGTGTGTCATCCTCACACTCTGTTCTTTGCCACTCACAAACTCCGTTTCCTCAATCATGCGCGCTTTCCTCTTCCTCAATTTGAACATACAGCTTGACTTTGTTTTTGAACAATTGTGTGCACTCTATCATTGAGCAGTTGTGCGTGTGTGTGCTGTGTGTTGTGTGTTGTGAGTGTTGTGTGTGTGTACCTTCCTTCAGGTCGGGTCCCAATATCCTGCAATGTGCTGAGGCTCTCCTCTCCCACAGTGGCCTCCCAAGTATGCATGAGACCCTGAGCGCAGTACGACCAGGGGGCCCTGGCACTGTCACGCATGTAAGCTTGCTGAGGATGTGGTGTGTGGGTGTAGGAGCTTGGAAACGTGTGCGTACGTGAGAGTGCGATAGTGTCCTGTATAAGATTGTGAAAGTGCTGGGGATGTGGCGGTGTGCATGTGCATTAGGAATATATGAGTGTGGGAGTGTTCTGTGTAAGGTTGCTGAGGATGTTGCGTGTGGGTGTCGGAGTTTATAAAGTAGCTGCAAAAGTAAAAGTGTAGAGAATGAGTGAGACTGTAAGAGTACAAGAGCATTTTGTGTGTGAGCTGGCTGAGGATGCATACAGGCATAGAAAATGGAAAGAGCAATGAGAAGCATGTATAGATCGATTGATTGAAGTTGGATATAGGAACAAGAACAGATGGTTGGCTTATATTTGTTAGGTTGGAGAAACTCTAGTAGAAAGCTTGCCTTTGCCTCTTGTTTTTATGCGATTGATTTGACAATGTTAATCGGAAGCTCAGCTTCGCCTAACATAACTTACCAAGCATTGCTTTACCCTACTGCTCTTCTGTTGCCTTTCATCTGCTCATCTCGGGAATGCGTGTACAATTTCTGAGCACTTTTGTTTTATTTGTAAAAGTGTTTGCTTGTGCGCTCTCAACAACTCAGAGCTTTTAAGACACACACACATACACACACACACACACACAAGGTTTGACAAGCATGCTAACATACACATACACACCTGCAGATCTCTGTGGCCTCCGAGTACGATGAAGCGCGTGAGGTGGCGTTCCAGATCAAAAAGCTCCGCTCGTCAGGAGAGTCAGACCTTAAAGAAACAGCAGTCCTTTATCGCACCAAGTTCCAGGTAAATAGTTCAGTACCGGCAGCCAACTTTGAATCAGCAGATATTTTAAAGGCAGGGAACAGCTGTGTTAAAACTTTGCATGCAGCTGTGCATCGAGTTGTGGGCATTATCAAATTAATTAATGGCGTGAGAGGAAACAGCTGTGTTAAAGCATTGTATGCAGCTGCACATCAAGTTGTGGGCGGCAATGAATTTGGAAGTGAACAGAAGCTCAAGCAATTTGTAGAACGTGTTTAGCTTTACGGCACCTGGATGCCTGGGTGGCTTCATGTTTTCAAACGTGTGAGCAATGGTTTTGATTATCACACTGCACGACAGTTTGCTCAAAGGAGGGCCCAGGTTGCATGAAGTGGCCTTTTTATATAGTCCAGTGAAGCTCAGAAGTATGCTGGACATGTGTTCTACACACCCTGTGCAAAAACTCAACACGAGTGGCCCTCCTTACGCTTGCGGTAGCGTGCATGCTGTATATCGAGGCGTGCCCTGTTTTGTGTGTCTGATGTTACAATGCTATTGGCCTCGTCCTCTTAACAGATGCTTTTGAGAAAGAAGATGTGTTTTGATGGAAATACAAGAACTCACAGTGCTTAAACTTCTCATCAGGAACGCTCTTTTCTTCCCTTTGCTCGCACAGAATTCCAATTTGCAACGTGGTTTGGTGCAGCAGAAATACCGATCTCCTCTGCACAAAAGCATGGCTTCCTTAGGTCATGGGCATCCCCATATTCTTTGGGGATAACAAAGCTCGTTGTCCCCTCGTGTGTGTGCACCCATACTTATGCAGGCAATGATCTTGAAAAAGCAGTTGGCAGCATCCGGGATATCTTATGTCGTCCTGGGAGACACTTCGCTTTGGGAAAAGTCAGAGGTATGTGTGCTTTATTTGACGTGAGGTCGTTCGTGTTTTCGTTGCTAGCAGCGTATGCGTGAGGAAGAGCAGTCACACGTGCCAGGGTTATCATGCAGCAAACAAGGACTTACCTAATAGTATGATCATTATAATGCTTCACATGAAATATCAAACCAACGGCCATAGAAAAAAACATTGAATTCAGCAGTTCTACAGACACGTTGTTCCCTCTGCTGACTGTGTGTGTGACGCAACTAGGCTGGTCCTGTTTTTCCCGCCTCCCCTGAGATGTCAGGTATGCAGATATATATGGTTGGCCAGAACCATACATTTATAGGTACACACGGTGTACATACGGTATTTTTAGCAGAGAAATCACCATACATACGGTCATATACGGTGCAGATATACGGTTCTGGCCAACCCTACAGATATACGACCGCCTCGCACTGCACTTTACAGGTCAAGGTCGCCATGGCGTATCTGCGCCTGATTGCAAGCCCTACCACAGACAGCGTTGCTTTGGAAAAAATCATCAACAACCCTTCCCGTGGAATAGGTTGGTGGCTGGGCCTGCTCCTTTCCCCCATGACATGCTTCCAACTGCCGAAAATGCCATGCTATGCGCTTCAGTTGCCAATGGCAACTGTCAGACAGTATGGGTGGTGGTGTTGTATGGTGCCCAAGACACTTCTTTTCCTTGGTTGTTTTGAGTAGTGGTATCACGACGTGGAGAAACGGAATTGAAGGGAAAGTAGCGCGCATCAACATGTGTTATGGGTTATGGGTGTGCCATCACCCATAAATTATCAACTTTAGTGCTCGCACTAGTTAGAGCCTCTTCTGCAGAGACATCTGTACTAACTCCTTAGCGAGCAGATCAGTGACTTCAGATTTAAGGAGATTCTGCGCCCCTAAATTGTGTCCAAATTGTTGACCCCCCTGTATGACACTGCGCCAAACACACAACCACTCCCTGTTGCCAGTTGTACTTGTTGCCAGTTGTCTCGTCAGCCTGCTGACTAAGCTCAACCTTCTCCATGCATCACTCTTTACCCGTAGCAGCCGATAACAGTCAGTACTCAAGCAACCTGTGTCCTTTCTCTTGTCTTGGTTTATTGGGATCATGTTTTTTGTGCTACGGCACATACAGGTGACGTAATGCTCAAAAAGCTTAAAGAGGCTGCTGCTGAGCAAGGCACGACCTTGCCGCTCCTACTCTTGAGTGACTGTACCCAGGTATGTGTGCGTGTGTGTTTTCTCTCAGGTACGTGTGTGGTCCCAAATACGTGTATGTACTCAAGTATTCGTGTTGCAATCAGGCATGTGTGTGTGATCAGGCACTCGTGTGTGATGCTCGTACATTTTGCTGAATTTAGTCCTCACAAAGGTGTCTAGACAAGTTTCAGCTCCTGGTGCCTGTGAACCCAACTGGAGCTTGTCCGAAACTCTGTCTTCACATTGCGAAAATCAACATTTCATTTATTGTGAGCAGCTCTGACCACATCCATTGTCCATGTTAGGTTGAAATTATGGCTTTCATTCAAGGTATGAAGCTGGAGGAGTAAGATGGTGAGGAAAGTGAAGTAAGAAGCTGTGCGGTTCAAACGCTGTGCTTGTGTGTGGCGTGGCATCACCCTGTCTCCTCTCGCGTTCCTCTCACGCTCTTTACAGGTCTCAATGGAGCGAGCCGAGGTGGAAGCCAAGCTTCATGAGATCCAGCAGGCCCTGGTCGAAGCCCGCAACAACTTTTTTCAGCACAGAAAGGCAGGCGAGGGTACCACAAAGGTGCTCACACAAGAGAGGGCCAAGGAGATCATTGAGGGAGTGAAGAAGCCCCTGGCTAGCATGCAGCTGGCCCCAGGTGCGTGTATATGTGTGCGTGTGTGTCTGTTTGTGTGTGTGTTCTAATATCGTTACCCTCAATCTTCTTATGCAGCAGCAAAGCCGCGTTTAATGTGAGTGCAGGATACCATCCACGTCATTGTTTGCCTGGGCTGCCTGGCGATTCCTTGCCATCTTGCCTTAACTTGCACTTTGTTTACCCCTGAGGGGCACTGCCTTTTATGCTGCTGCTGTACTGCTCTCTCACCTTGTTTTCCCTCTGCTGCTTCGTCATGAATTGTTCCACTTACCACTACACCTCGGCTCCTGTTGCGGCGTTGGTAACAATGTTTTCTCCCCCTTTTCCTCTGCTGCCCTTTTACATGCTGCGTGTGTGTGTGCGTGTGTGTGTGTGCTGCCCTTTTACATGCTGCTTCTCCTGCCAACTCATTTTATTTTTAATGCCCCTCCAACGAGCCGCCCAGGCATTCCAATGCCTGCGGCTGCAGCAAATAAGGCAGAGGCATCAAACGAAAGCATCGACAATTCAGTTCGTATCCATTCTCACAGCTCTGTTCGAGCTGCCACTGCGTGTGGCTGCAGCGAATAATGTCGCGGCATCAACAGAGAGCATTGACAATTCAATTCGTATCCATTCTCACAGCTCTGTTCGAGCTGCCACTGCGTGCGGCTGCAGCGAATAATGTCGAGGCATCAACGGAGAGCATTGACAAATCAATTTGTACTCATTCTCACAGCTGTGTCCGAGCTGCCGTTGCCTGCGGCTGCAAAAAAGAGCGTGGCAGCTAAAGGCATCAACGAGTTCCGTAACCTAGTGATCCTGGCCAGAAACGTGGCACGGTACTCTAGCCAGCTGGGGGTAGGTCAGAGTTGCTGGTGTGTGTGTATACCTGTGTACGTTTTGTGTTTGTGTGTGAGTTTAGGTGTTTGCATAGCGTGCTGGCGTGGTTTTTGAGGGTAGAGTGCATTTAAGCCGCTGCATGGAGCTGTATTTCCAATAGCTGAGGTCGAGGAGCAGTGGGGAGGTGTGTGTTGGACGCCTGTAATGCCAGACTGTCACACTTTGCAATACTACAATGCTGTTTTTCACAACACCAGGCACTCCTGTTCACTCCTTACCCCCCCCCTTCCAACACCCACCCACACACACACACATATATATATATATAATATATATATATGCGCAAATGCACAAACGTACACAGTCATGCACACATGAAAACACACACATTCACACACATAACAATTCCTAGGATGTGATCACCGTGGCAATGGAGGCAACAGGGTATGGACTTGAGCTTTTGAATGAAGGTGAGCTCACCACTCGTCGTCTGTGCACTCTCGGTCTCTGTGCACGTGGAGGCTGCTTGTTTATTGAGTGACAGTGTGCATGATGTCTCCATGCATGATGATGCTGCTGTTCAATTGAACGGCATAACCGCACCGTATTTCATGGTGGCTAGGTTTAGAGGGTCAGAGGACGAGGATACGTGTTAGTGTGTGCCAAACTCTGAAACAGTGTTTGCCTATGATACAGTTTGCCAGTGAGCCTTTGAAGCCCTTTGTCAGTGATCCTGTATTCGCCCCCCCCCTTAGAGCTTTGTACTGCTTGTGTTGCAGCCTGTATGCTTGTCTGCTCTTTGCTAGGCATGACTGCCAGCAAAGAATATGCTCCTCTACTCAAACTTCGACCACGGATGATGAAGCATATCATTGTGCGTGCTGCTCTTCCTGTGCAGGGAAGTCAAAGTCAGACCTGGAGGTCCTGACCACGATGGCCAACAGTGAGGATGTGAGTAAAAAGGAACCAGGACTGCCTTCATCCCTTCAATCACTTGGAAGGATCAATCAATCGATCAATCAATCAATCAATCAATCACCAGGAAGAAGTCCAAAACTCAAACTTCGATCAACCATCAGTTTAATAATCACGATATGTGTTGGCAATACACAATCAGTGAAGTGCAACATGCGAAGTGAAGGCGTAGTCATGTACACTGTAAGCTTTCCTTGTGCATAACGAGGCTATGGAGGCACAGGATGAATACACCAATATGGACTTGACATGTGCAATTCTTGTGGACCGTCGTACCTTCCACTTACTTTTTAAGTGAAAACCACCTTGTCGTTGCTAACACGATTCTGAGCCAGATCTAAAAACCCGCCTCTTGACACATCATTTTAGACATTTTATCTCATAACCAGAAGTACCTGCAAACAAGAAATTCAAACCTGAAATGCTTTCACTGTTACTCTTGGTTCCAGGTGTGGGGCACTTTCACTGTTACTCTTTCACTGTCACTGTTACACTTTCACTGTTACTCTTGGTTCCACAGGTGTGGGGCACAGTCATCGGGAGCCTCGCTGAGCTGGACCCTCCCAGCTTCCTTCCTGCACAGCAGCTGGCTGGTACTGCTCCCCGCACGGCCTCAATAGAAGCAGTTGACGACGTTGATGATGAGGCCGCAATGGAGATGCAGCGGCAGCAGCAGCAGCAGTACAAGCAGACGGAGCACAGCTCGCCACGCAATCTGAGCAGTGGTAGCAGCACCAACATGGATGATATCCGAGGCAGCAGCAGCATCTATAGTAGCAGCAACGACAGCGACAGCAGCAGCAGCAGCAGCAACAGCAGCAGTAGCAATGTCAACAATGGAAGTAGCAGCAGCAGTAGCAATGTCAACAATGGAAGTAGCAGCTCCAATGGTGCAGCTAGCAGTGCCTACGTGCCTGTATCCTTATCCCTGTCTGGAGAGGACTTCAGCGACATGCGTGATGACCCTCACCTATCTGGTCTGCGCAATTTTCTAGAGCATGCTGCCCTGGTCAGTATATTTGGACTCAAGTATGCCTTGCATTTTTGAGCCAATGCACATGCGTGTGCATCGCTTCTTGATTGGAAACCTAGTTTGGTATGGGGTATGTAGTAAAAAGAGTGCTTTGTCCATATCCAATCCAGTAATGCATGTGATTTTGGATTCCAATGCTCTGCACGAAGGCGCACAGGAACTTCAGGCAGTTGGTCTATCCTTTGTATGAAACACGCACAACAAGCCAAGCAACAGGAACGCCCTTACACTTATGCACATGTGCACCTACACCCAAGCTCGCGCACGCTTTTTGAAACCATGATGCTGCCTATACCTGGGCCATGCAGGTGCGTGATCTTGAAAACAAGGACGAAGGCTCCCTAAACCGCGTGAGCCTCATGACGCTGCATACCAGCAAGGTAGGTGCTGCTGAAAGAACTCTGACCTTTTGGCCCATCTTGTTGTATGCCCCAAGAACAGTCTCTATTTTGTTCCCTTAAAAAGTCTCCATCGGAGCGACCTAATTAATGCCCATTAATTACTGCTCAAGTACTCAAATTCTTCAGGTGTTTCGGGAGGAGGCAATTAATCATTTTTAAGTAATTAGGTTGAAACTTTTCTGCTCAGTGTGATGCGACCGCCCAGTAGAAAGGGATTTACTTGATGAATGGTGGGACTAAATCTGAAGCTTTGAGGAATATGAACGTGCTACCATTTTTGTAAAAAGTCGTGCGTTCCTTTCCCCTCTTACGACGAGTATGATAATGTGCTTGAGCGAGAGAAGCAGAGCACTAAGTACTCTACTGAGGGATGTAGATTGGCTGTCCCTCACGCAGCCTATATCCAGTGTGGACCCTCTTTGCACATGGGCCAGCGCATGTGTGAACGTGAAAGCCAATAAACTTACATTTGTGCATCGGTATGCATGAGGAAGGCCCAAAAAAACCACACCCACTGCCAGTGACCCATTCAGAACAAAAAGCAACACTATCCTTTTATTTTATTGGTCCTCACAACTTAATTTTCACGTCTTTACGGCCACCTATGATTTACACCCCCTACGTTCTGGATGTGCCACCCTTGTTGCAGCCAGCTAGATGCCTGATCACAATTCTCAGGTTCATGGAGCCTGGAAAACATCAAAGGCCATGCTCTTTGAAAAACAAACTCCTTACTACGTCAGCCACGCAGTACTGATTTTCAGCACGACTGATGTTTGTCCTTGTAGCCATCTCACGATGCAAACGGGATAGAACCGCTGAGTTCAATGTGTAACACTTGAACTCCAGTTCTTGTAGAGCAGCAAAGTGATATCACTTTATCACTCTTGCTTTTTATCTGTGTTTAACTCCTGTTTCTTCATCTTTTTATTTCCTTAATCCTCACAATGCTCTTCTTTTCCTAGCTTGATTTCACTTACTGTCTGCACTGTGTAAACCAGCTATCCAAGTAATCTAAATTGTACAGTCTGTAGTGGGAGATTTGGCAACTTGTTAGTGTGCCGTTACAATCGGCCTCAGGGCCATCCCTCAATGTACCTTTAGCTCGAAGCCGAGCACAGTAATCCACATATACTCATATACCTGTGTATCACTAGTGCTTATGCGCCCTACAGGCTGTCATCATCGTTGTAGGATCGAGCACTAGGAAAGAAAGGACATTTCTTTTTTGACGTCATTGTCTTAGGCTCGCAAAAATAAAAATGGTCTACAGAGACTCTACAGAGAAGCATTGCTTTGTTGCCAAACGGTCTCCAGGGCCTGGAGTTCGAGACCATTTTCCTTGTGGGCTTTGAGGAGGGGCTCTGCCCGTATGAGAGAGGGGGCGAGGAGGACGGGAGCAGGCTGCCCACGGACCATGAGGAAGAGAAGCGACTGGCATACGTAAGTGACACGTATTGTGAGTTGTGACGCGAGTACATAGCAAGTGAGGAAAAGGCAGGTAGTGTGGTAAGTAGTGAACAGCTAAGTGAGAAGTGAGTGGTGAGTACGAGAGAGTGTGTGTAGATCGTGATGAGCAAAAACATAGTAATGGGGGGTCATGCGTAAAAGGGCACTAAAAGCACGATTTGTGGTTGCAGTTGAGGAGCAATGTAGTTATCAATGAGGGTACGAGTTTCTCTGCACTCTCAGCACATTCCTCTGCAGGACAAGAAAAGGGGCAAGGTTTGACGCGATACGTAGGGTTGTCCAAATCGACTAATGAAAAAAGACGACACAGAACTTGTAGCGCTGCACATGCTTGTTTTTACGGCAAATATCCTGACATTCCAATCATGATGAGCAAGGGCCAAAACCGTGAACTGAGTGTCAGGTATTTACTATGTCCGAGGAGGAGAGGTCGGCTGGTGTGATTGGCTGTCTAGCCTCTTTTATTGTGAGGACTCACATGCAAAAAAATGCTTTGTAACATTCAGGTGGGAGCAACAAGGGCCAAGGAGAGGCTCTTTTTGCTTTCTTGTCGGGTAAGTTCTTTCTTAATATGTTGTACGCAAGAAAAATTTGTTGCCAGCCGGAACCTTATAACTAGCATTCTTTATGAAAAGGCTCTAAGCTAAGCTAGCACTGTTGTTAGCTTCTGGAGGTCCTTAAAAAAAGCATAGCTGTATTTGATGGTGGTCAACGTCATTCGCACTGGCTGTTGCTTGCCCGTGGTCTGTGCAGTTCCGCTCCAAGCAAGAACGCAAAGAGTCACGCTACAAAGACGGACTGCTGGCCTTGGACCCTGGAGTGCTGCAATTTCAAATCAAAGGCAACGTAGAGGACCTCCCTCCTCACTATTCACGTGAAAACGCGTACGGCAGTCGTGGCAGCAGCAGTAGCAGCAGCAGGAGCAAGAGCAGCAAAAGCGGCAGCAATAGAAGTAGGGGTAGCAGCAGCAGTACTGGGACGGCAGGTGTAGTAAATGGCAGAGGGGGTGGCGTAAGCAGGGGCGGACAAGGATCATCAGAAAAGGCTGTGAAACCAGCAAACGGTTGGTAACGTATCTCATCTTTTTTTCTCTCGGTTCATTGTTCGAGGATCCTTCTTCCTCCACTTTTTACCTTTAAAGCAGATCGTCTGAGTTAAAAGCAGGTGGAGAGTATAATGTGCGTAACAATAATTTCCCCGACTTAGCTGAGTTGTCTTGCCAAGCAGTAAGACATGCACTTACAAAAATTACGTCAGACCTTTGTTGCGGTGCGTTTCAATTAACAGATTTCTACCAAGGTGTTGGTCCTTTGATTATCTGTTCTCCCCTCCTCGTTTTTAGCTTCGGACATGTTAATTGTGCGACGATACTGGAAAAAAAAGGCTAGTCAAGCCTGAGGTGACCTGGCCACCGTAACGAATGACCTAGATAAACTTTTTGAAGAATGTTTTGTAGACATATCTGAAACACCGGTAAAAAAGACAGCACGCGCGTTCTGTATACAAATGATTGGCCAAATTTGAGAAAAGAGAGATCAAGTAGCTCAATAAAAAACTGCTCATCATCCCCGGCTGTCCCTGTAGCAAAGCATGTTTGTGAGCTTTGCGGCGCGTTTACAACGGCGGGTTAAGGTTAATTCAATTAACCCGATTTGCAATTTCCGAATTAACCACGGTTGCTTCATTAACCCCGTTTGCATTGTAAACAGGGTTGATATTAGGTCACACACCTGCTCCTTTCTGTCGCTGTTGGTGCCAACGTGCTCATAAATCTGTTTAGTAATCCCCTGTGAACAATCATAATTGTGGCGTGCAGAACATGAACATGATTGCTCATATTTGACCAGAGGCAAAACTCGGGTTCCCTGGCCTTTTTGACCTGTTGGCATGCTATCCTTTGTTATAATATCATTTGGACTGTATCCTGGCCTTCCTGGCATTTTTTTAGCCCTTACGGCGCGTTTACAACGGCGGGTTAATGGTTAAGGTTAACGAATATTGGAAATACTTAACCCGAATGTGTGTTTACAACGCGCGGTTAAATGTCAGGTTAAGGAAATTCAATCGGGTTAAATAAGTTATTTTTTTCT
>Ga0307948_1001516_pt1 | contig 16531 bp, 17 predicted proteins | sample OrgLakmetagen280_FD_201824 | JGI IMG/M metagenome (GOLD analysis project Ga0307948, IMG submission 201824) | Saline water microbial communities from Organic Lake, Antarctica - #280 | ecosystem: Environmental > Aquatic > Non-marine Saline and Alkaline > Saline | place: Antarctica: Organic Lake...
GAGAAAATCCACACAAATCAATTAAAACAAACGTTTGTTTGAGGTATTAGGAGAACGCAAGAACATGTACTATGAATACAAAGCTAGCTTAACTTTAGCAGTAGAGAGTCGTCTGCAGGGTTTTTTACACGTATAATTGCGCACAGATTTTGACGGACCCGGCTTGGCTGTGGCTGTCCAACATTTAAAAAAATATGGTTGAGGAGACTAACGTGGAACGCGAATCGATGGAGTTTGATGTTCTGATCGTCGGTGGTGGTCCTGCCGGCCTTTCGGCGGCCTGTCGCCTGATGCAACTCGCCCAGGACGCAAGCCAGGAATTAACGGTTTGCGTGGTGGAAAAAGGCTCCGAAATCGGCGCTCACATTCTGGCCGGTACCGTTTTTGAGCCAACTGCTTTAAACGAGCTGTTTCCAAACTGGAAAGAGCTGGGCGCACCGCTGAATACTCCGGTCACCCGTGATGATATTTTCCTGCTGAAAGACCAGGAAAAGGCCACAAAGATACCCAATGCGTTTGTGCCAAAGAATATGCACAACCATGGCAACTACATTATCAGCCTGGGTAATTTCTGCCGCTGGCTGGGTGAGCGCGCCGAAGAGCTCGGTGTTGAGGTTTATCCCGGTTTCGCAGCTTCGGAAACGATTGTTGAAGACGGCCAGGTGAAAGGCATTATTACCGGTGATATGGGCGTGGCCCGTGATGGCAGCCATAAAGACAGCTACATGCCCGGAATGGAACTGCGCGCCAAGTACACCTTATTTACAGAAGGCAGCCGCGGCCACCTGGGCAAGCGCCTGATCAACGAATTTAAACTAGACGCTGGCAAAGATCCCCAGCACTACGGTCTTGGCATCAAAGAGTTGTGGGACATTGACCCGGCCAAACACGAACCGGGCCTGGTGGTGCACACCACCGGCTGGCCATTGAGCGAAAGTAACTCTACCGGTGGCTCATTCTTGTATCACCTGGAAGGGGGCCAGGTGTACATAGGCCTGATTACCGATTTGAGCTACAGCAACCCGCACCTGAGCCCATTTGATGAAATGCAGCGGATAAAACACCATCCGGAAATCAAAAAGCATTTGGAAGGCGGCAAACGCGTGTCTTACGGCGCCCGTGCCATTACCAAGGGTGGCTTTAATTGCCTGCCGAAGATGAGCTTCCCTGGCGGCCTACTGCTGGGCTGTAATGCCGGCACCCTGACCTTCTCCAAGATCAAGGGTACCCACACGGCCATGAAATCCGGAATGATGGGTGCAGAAGCGGTATTTGAAGCGCTGAATGCAGGTCAAAACGGCGAAGAAATCACGAGCTTTGAAGACCGGTTCAAAGACAGCTGGCTTTATAAAGAGCTTTACAATGACCGTAATTTCGGCCCGAGTATTCACAAATTTGGCCCGATCATTGGCGGTGGCATGGCGTTTCTGGAGCAGAATATTCTGGGCCGCAGCCTGCCTTTCACGTTGCACGACACCCTGGCCGATCACAACGCGATGAAACTGGCGGCTGACTGCAAGACAATCACCTATCCAAAACCGGACAATAAACTGACCTTCGACAAACTGACGTCGGTGTTTATTTCTAACACCAACCATGAAGAGGATCAGCCGGTTCACCTGCAGCTGAAAGATCCAAGCATTCCGATAGAGCACAACCTGCCGAAGTACAACGAAGCGGCTCAGCGTTACTGCCCAGCGGGTGTGTACGAGGTGGTTGAAGCGGAAGATGGCAGCGGTAAACGCTTCCAGATTAACGCGCAGAACTGCGTGCACTGCAAAACCTGCGACATCAAAGATCCGTCCCAGAATATTACCTGGGTAACGCCAGAAGGCGGCGGCGGTCCAAACTACCCGAATATGTAATAGTAACAGGCAAAAAAAAGGCTCCCGAAGGAGCCTTTTTTACGAACAGTCCACAGTAATTTACTGAGCCTGCCCGGCCTCCTGCTCTTCATCTGTTGCGTCGCGAACTTCAACAACTTCAACATCAAAGTGCAGAGTCTCGCCAGCCAGAGGATGGTTAGCATCAATAGTAACGGTCTCGTCACCTACTTCAATAACGCGCACCACCTGAGGGCCGTTCGGCGTCTCCGCCTGGAACTGCATACCCGGTTCGATGGACTCTACGCCTTCGAATGCGCTGAGAGGAACCGGCTGAACCAGCTCGTCGTTCTTTTCGCCATAGGCTTCAGCAGGAACCACTGAAACTTTCATGGCGTCACCGGCGACTTTTTCATTCAGTGCACTTTCCAGCCCACCGACGATGTTCTGTGCGCCTTCCAGGTAAGACAGCGGCTCCCGACCTTCTACGCGGGAGGAATCCAATTCTTCTCCCTGGTCATTGGTGAGCGTGTAGTGGATGGATACAACGCGGGGTTGTGCCATGTGATCTCCTTGCGTGTCTTAAATGACTGTATTGAATTAGTGAATACCCAGCTTAACAACGACTAAACCGCCGTGTACATTATTTTTTGGGGCACAGGCAGAGTTTTCAACCGTTACCGGTCAATTTATAGAAATTTCCGCTGCTAAAGACACCAACCGCGGTTTTGCCCTCTACCAAATATTCAACAGCAAGGTCTGCCAATTCGTAGTAAGCCGCTGTTACCAGCCGTGCCTGCACGCCATGGCGCACTGTTATCAACGGCCGGGGCGCGCCGGTTTCCGGATAAGAATCCATGTGTAGCGGATGATCGGCGCCAACACAGAGAATTTCTCCCACATTGGTGGTTAACGCCAGCACCTGTTGTTCGCCCTGCCCGCTTATTGTTAATGAGTGCGCCAGCAGCGGTGTGTCTTCCACCTGAATCCGCCATTTTTCGACCGGTGAAATCAGGTAATACTCGCCGTCTTCTTCTAGCCGCAATATGGTGGAAAACAGCTTCACCAGCGCCTCGCGCCCCATCAAATTGCCTTTAAACCACCAATCGCCGGCGCGATCTATGCGCATCTCCATATCGCCAGAAAGTGGCGGATGCCAGTCTTGCAGTGGCGGTAAAACTTTAGCAGGAACAGACTTTGCGAGCTGCTCCAGGTCTTTTGGTTGATGACTCATAGAGGACTCCCATGATGGCTAACTGCTAAGAACAAAACGGATAACTACGAACAATGTCAGGGCAAAAACCGGTTTTTCAAATCAGCACAGCCGGGGCCAACGGCGGACATATCCAGCAAAACGGCCTGCGCCGTGATAAATACCGAGCTGCGCCGGTGGCCTTCTGTCAGCAGGCTGGTGAGCACCCCTACCAACGGCATATGCGATACCAGCAACAAAGGTGAAGCCGTATTGGCAAGCAACGCATCCAGGCAAAGGGCCGGATCATCATCTGGCGTAATAAACAGCTTTTCTTCAATAGGACAGTTTAACTTTTCCGCCACTATCGCCGCGGTTTGCCGGGCGCGAACCAGAGGGCTGCACCAAATAAGCTCAGGGCGAAAATCACCTTCCGCCAGCTGAGCGGCCACTCGAGCAACCTGCTGCCTGCCCGCATCGGTGAGCTCGCGCTGCTCATCCTGTGCGTGCCAGCCTGCCTCGCCGTGGCGCATTATAAGAAGCTTCATCAATAACCTCTAAGCCCATGATTAAATTTCAAAAAATTCGCTAAAAAAGCGCTATGAAACCGCTATTGAACAATGGTGCGCGGCAAAATAAACTCCACATCGGAGTTCTGCGCGGCCGTCATCAAACCGTTGATAACCGCCTTTACAGACGCATTGCCATATAGAATTTCGTGTAAGCCCCGTACCAGCGGCATTTGAATGCCCATGGCCTCGGATTTGTCGCGCACCAGTTTCAAGGTGTAAATACCTTCTGCGACCTGCCCCAGCTCGGCCGCCGCTTCTTCCAGCTGCTTGCCTTTGCCAATCGCGTAACCAATGCGAAAATTCCGGCTTTTAGACGATGTGCAGGTAACAATCAGGTCACCAACGCCAGCCAGTCCCAAGAAGGTCATAGGATTGGCCCCCAGGCTGACCGCAAAGCGGCTCATTTCGGCCATGCCCCGCGTAATCAGCATGGCTTTGGCGTTTTCGCCCATCTCCAAAGCCGAACCTAGCCCGGCGACAATGGCGTAAATATTTTTCAATGCACCCGCCAGCTCTACGCCGTACATATCGGCGTTGGCGTAAACCCGAAAATACTCGCAGCCCAGCAGGTTTTGAACGCTGGCGCGCACCTCTGGGTCTTCCGAGGCTATAACGGTGGCGGTCAGATCACGATTTACAATCTCCGCGGCCAGGTTGGGACCGCTGAGCACACCTATACGGCACTGGGGGATTTCTTCCTGCAGTATCTCGCTCATTAATTTGAAGCCATGGGCTTCAATACCTTTGGTCAGACTTACGACTATCTGGCCATCGCGAAAACAGCGGGCGTGCTGGTGAATGACATCACGGAAGGCTTTTGAAGGGATGGCGACAAAGATAATTTCGGCGCTGGCAACTGCGCCAGGAAAATCTGTGGTGGGTTCGATATCGCCGGCCAGCTCAATGCCCGGCATATAACGCTCATTCTGACCGGTTTTGCGAATACTGTCGGCTTGAGCTTGGTCGCGCATCCAAAAATGCACCCGATGGCCATTTTCAGCCAGCACTTTGACCATAGCTGTGCCGAAACTGCCGCCTCCAAGCACTGCCACATCATGGCGGGCCGGGGCCTCGGAAGACTTACCCTGCGCGGGCGCTGCTGTATTTTCGGACATAGTATTTTCACTTTTCAGGAATAGCCATTCCGCTTTTCGCTCAGCCGGTTTCTTCGCATTCCAGAGCGTGAACCAGATTTTTGAATTCTTCCCGATTACGACCGTTCATACCCATCAGTATTTTATGGGCTTCCAGCACTTTGTCGCGAACTTGTTGCTCACTGGCTTTCAGCTCCGGGATTTCTTCCAGGCGCTCCATGCTGGAGACCGGCTCGCTGACAATAATAAAAATACTGTCAAAACCCATCGAACCGATGATGCGTGTGATATCCGGGTGGGTAGAAATCAGGCTGGGCGTGCATCCACTCTGTTTTTTGGCGGCCAATGCTATTTTTGCCAAAAGTCCCAAGGTTGTGCTGTCGATGACTTCAGTTTCAGACAGATCGATGACCACGGTTCTAAAACTGGGATCCTGAGTGATGGATTCAACCAGATTGTCCAGCGTCGAGCACAGATTCAGGCGTATTTCACCAACAAACTTTAAGACATAAATGCCTTTCTCTTGCGCTTGCAGAATTTTATAACCAGCCATTTTCCATACTGCCACTGTTTAGGGCGACGGACTTTCTGAATCGCGTAAAGCGTCAGTGACCGACACCATAGCGATATCGTCGGGTAATTCCGTCATCTCATCGAGATTCAGGGCCTCGCACAAAGAGGCGATAGTGTGACTACCTCCCGATACGAGTTCAAGTAATGTTCGCTCCTTTTCATCCAGGCTTTTAGCCGGTATGACCTCCAGGATGCCGTCTGAAAACATCAGCAACCGGAACGGCGCCGTCAGCGCCAACTGAAATACCTGCCATTCAGGCTCTTCAAACAGCCCAACTGGAAGCCCGCTTCCTTTCAAAAACTCTGCCGGCTGGCCTTCAAACGCGATGATAGGCATTGGCAGATGAGCACCTACCGTGTAGTTCAAAATTCGTGTTTTCACGTCAATAATGCCCATGAAAATAGTAACGTGCTTACCCAGACCGGTATCGAGTAACTCTGAATTTATACGTTGTAAAAAGAGTTCAGGATGCATGATTTCATCATTGAACCCGCGCCTTAAATCACGCCGCAGCCTGCTGGTCAGATTTTTCAATAATACCGTAACAAACGCAGAGCTGGCGCCGTGGCCAGACACATCTGCGATGTACACCATGACTTTGTCGTCGTTTAACTTGAAGTAGTCCAGAAAATCGCCGCTCAGAAACAATGATGGCTTGATCAGGTGATCAATAACCACGCCATTCACCTCCATGTCGTGCTCTGGCAGCATTTTCATCTGTACTTTACGGCCCGCACGATGGTCCGCGCTGAGCTCGGACATACCCGATCGTAATTCCCTGTTGGCGTCCTCCAGCTCTTGACGGTATAGCTGATTCAAACGATTGATCCGTGCTCGCTCCAAGAGCTTGGCAATCACATCGTCCAGAGCGTTACGGTCTGAACAGCAGGGTTTTAGCAGGAAGTCTGAGGCGCCGGCTCGCATGACCGCTACAACGTCAGCGCCTGTGGCCTGTTCGGCGCAAGCCACAATCGGTATAAAATGATCGGTATCTTCAAGGCGGTTTGCCATTTTCTGAATGGCGTCTGGCGGTAAATCCGCAAATATAATGTCTGGCGCTGGCTCCTCGTAGAGCGTGCTGGCCGCTGACGGATTTGAATACCCCAGCGCGTAAAAACCGCGAACTTCGAGATAGCGGGCCAGTTCAGCACGCGCATTTGCGTCGGAATCAATGATCAGAATGCGCTGAGTACGTGAAACCATGGCAGCTGCCCTAAACGACTGACGAGAAGCGGAAAACAGAGGGTACAAGACTTATTCTGGTATTCCTCTGTGATATAACAACCGGTATAGAACCCGGTACGACATCATTACGAAATCTTTACGAAACCAAGAGTATCATCAATTTTAGGGAAAGCCGATTATGAGGCGCGCCGTAAACGACTTGCTCGGAGCCTACGACAAACTGATTATGGACCCGGTTCACGGGGCCATCCCCCTGTACCGCCATGAAATACAGGTGATAGACCATCCGCTGTTCCAGCGCTTGCGCAACATCTGCCAGAACGACATTCTCAGCCTGGTGTTTCCCGGCGCCACCCACTCGCGATTCTTACACAGCATTGGGGTGATGCACGTGGGCACCCGCATGTTCCGTGCGATGATTGACGCTTATCTGCGCGAGCGCCAACTCAGTGAGCAAACCGACCTGACCCTAAGCCAACTTGACGCCATCGACTACCTGGCCAAAACCATTCGCCTTGGATGCCTGCTTCACGACAGCGGCCACTCCAGCTTTTCCCACCAATTCACCCAAGCCAGACACATTCGCGAACTGATGTCGCGGCCAGGACGGTTTGAGGATTTGTGGACCGACGTGGACTTTCGCCAGTACCACCCGCAGCCACCGGAAGAACTGGAACACGAGCACTATTCCGTGCGTGTAGCCCATGAAGTACTGAGCGCTATAGATCTTGCCGCCGCCGGACTGAACGCAGTCGACGTTATCGGTATTATGGAAACCACAGAAGTAAAACCAAGCCCCACTTTCTGCAAGCACGCAGTGACTTTTTGGGAATTCATCGCAGGAGCTGACGCCCACGGCGGCGCTATTGTGGAAGACGATATTCCAGGGATGGTGATAAACCTGCTGTCGTCTATCGTATCCGGCGAAATCGACGCTGACAGGGCCGATTACATGCTGCGAGACGGTTTTCACTCGTCAGTGACCATTGGCGGCTTCAATCTGGACCACCTGTTGAGCAACCTGCGCTTTGGCTGGAACCCCCACGAGCCCTGGCTGGGGCTGGCCATTACCCAGAAAGGCCTGGGCGCGCTGGAGGATTTCGTTTACAGCCGTTATCAGATGTACCGCAAGGTGTATGCCCACAAAACCGCACTGGGTTTTGACTGGCTACTGCGCGAGGCCATCAACGAAGTATTGGATGACGAAGAAAGTTTCCACTGGATTGATACCTGCCTGAGTGATATGCAGTGGTTTGCGGAGTTAACGGACAACTTCTTCTGGGAGGCGTTTCGTAAAGTGGCGCGGCGCCAGCCAGAAAGCTTTTCATTCTGCATCGTGAACCGGGTAAAGCTGCAACACCTGGATACCCGGGAAGATCTGATCCCAGACGCCATCGCCCAACACAGCCACTGGCTGGCCGGGCAGCTGGCGCTAAACCCGGCCAATGTGGTGACCTGTTCAATGTATGCGCGTTTTTCCAATATTCAGGATAATTTCAATGGCATAAAGGTGCTTGTTCGCAACCCCGTCAACCGACGCCGGTCACTGCAGAAAATCACCGACGTCAGCGCTTTTTTCAGCAAGTTTGGCGATGGCATCATCACCCATTTCTATACCCGGCCGTTTACGCCTGCTCCGACACGCCAATAGCACCCACCAGATCAAAGGCGCTGTTATAGGCGCCTTCTATACGCCCCCCAGCGAGCCAATCGCCGGCCAACCCCAGTTGCTCGCCCGGGAACCAGAGGTGGCCGGGCTGAGGCTCGTCGCCGGCGTCAGAGCGGGCATACAGCCAGCGGTGGGTTAAGGTTTCCAGCGCTGGCTCGGCGCCGCCGCTGAGTTCGGCGAAGGCCGCCACTAAATCATTCACCACTTGCTGGGGTTCGTCATCGACGTGGGCATTGGTCCACTCGGGCGTTGCGTGCAGCACCCACCAATGGCCTGCAGAAGGCTCATCGGATGCGCTCTCGCGACCCGGCTTGCTGGTGTTATCCGCTACCCAGAATAACGGTGAATTAGCGACTCTGGCCCCTTGAAAGCGAGGCCAGGGGTTAACGTTAAATTTAACGGCTACGGCCCAACACGGCAAAATCTGGGATACCGCCGTGTCCAGTTCGCAGGCAAGTTGCGCCGCGCTGCTGTCTGCCAGCAGCTCGCGGGCCTGAGCCGGCGGAGCGGTTATAATAACTTGGTCAAACGCTCCCAAATTCTGGCCGTCGGTGCCTTGCAGAAGCCATTTTTTACTTTCCGGGTCACGGTGTAGTTTTGCCACCCGGGTTTGCGCCTGAACATTCAAGCCTTCAGACAAGCCCCGGGTAATGGCGGTCATTCTGGGCGCGCCTACGTAACGCTGTTCCGCGGGAAATTCTGACCAGTCACCGTTATTCTGTTGGTAGCCAAGCTGACCGTGCCAGGGAACAACGGTATGCTTGCCGGCATGCTGGCGTAAAAACGGCAGAAAATCCGGATTCCGCGATGTGAAATACTGGCCGCCCATGTCCACAGACGTTCCGGCAACCCGTTTTGCAGACAGCCGGCCACCGGGGCCGCGGCTTTTTTCGAACAGGGTTACATTGTGCCCTTGAGCCTTAAGCAAAACGCCTGCGGTCAAGCCCGCCACGCCTGAACCAACAATGGCAACAGAGCGTATAGTGTCGTTAACAGCGCTTACGGTTCCGTTAGAAGAGTTGTTCTGGTACATAGTGTTGCAGCTTCCATCAGTAATTAAAGGCTTAAAGGGTATGACCCCAGTTCGACATTGGTTCTTAAATATCGTTCGATGGTTTGATTCCGACGCAGGCGCGGAAAACCTCGACAGTGATTCACGGGCGTTCAACCTGGTTCGGGTTATACCATTTATTGCCCTGCACCTGGCATGCCTGCTGGTATATTTTACCGGCACCAGTACCTTTGCGGTGATATTCGCGCTGGCATTCTTCTGGCTACGAATGTTTGCGATCACCGGATTCTATCACCGTTACTTTGCTCACAAAACGTTCAAGACAAGCCGAAAAACCCAGTTTATTTTCGGTGTATTGGGTGCGAGCTCGGCGCAGCGCGGACCCCTCTGGTGGGCGGCACATCACCGCCACCATCACCAGCATTCAGACCAGGAGCAAGACCTGCACTCGCCCCACCAGGGAGGTTTTTGGTGGTCACACGCAGGCTGGTTCACCTGCGATGCCGGCTTCGCGATGAACGAGCGCAAAGTACGGGACTGGTTAAAGTTCCCGGAATTGCGTTTTATTAATCGGTTCGACGCCTTGGTGCCGGCCATCGCCGCATTGATTATTTACGGCATAGGCGAAGGCTTGGCAGTGTGGGCGCCCGGGCTGGGAACGAATGGCCCTCAGTTGCTGGTGTGGGGCTTTTTCATCTCCACCGTGGTGCTGTTTCACGCCACTGTATCCATCAACTCACTGTCCCATGTGTGGGGCAAGCGCCGCTTCGAAACTGGCGACGACAGCCGCAACAACTTCTGGCTGGCTTTGCTTACGTTAGGTGAGGGGTGGCACAACAACCACCATCGCTGGCCGCAGTCTGTACGCCAGGGTTTTCGCTGGTACGAAATCGACATCACCTGGTATGGCCTCTGGTTACTGGCCCGCCTGGGAATTGTCTGGGACCTGAATCCGATTCCGAAAAACGTTCAGGAAGAAACACGCAAGTTGGATTCCATCAAGAGGATGCAATCATGACCATCGCGTCAACAATCGAGGTGGATTCACAACACGCGGCCACGCCTCACGTTGTTAATCGCTTTCGAGAGCTATTTAACACACTAGACAAAGGCAACCTGAATAAGCTTGCCGGCGTTTATGGTGAACGTATCCACTTCAAAGATCCCCTGGGCGAAGCTCATGGGCTGGATGAGCTCACTCGCTATTTTGCCGGCTCGTATCAGAACGTCATTGCCTGCCACTTTGAATTTGCCCAGGAAGCCGTTGATGAAGGCACGGTCACCCTGCCCTGGACCATGCATCTGCGCCACAAGCGCATTAATGGGGGCAAAGAAATTCAGGTAGAGGGCATCAGCCATTTGCTCATTGGGGAAGGCAAAGTGAATTATCATCGCGATTACTTTGATGCCGGCCAGATGCTCTATGAAAACTTACCACTGCTGGGCAGTATTATTCGCAAGATCAAGGAGCACGCTGGATGAAAAACGTGCTTCATAAAAGCAGCAATATCTGGCTTACGGGCGCAAGCTCCGGCATTGGAGAGGCACTAACCCATGCGCTTGTGGCTGACGGCCACAAGCTGGTGCTTACCGGCCGCCGCCCGGAGCCACTGCAAAGCCTGCAACAATTGGCTTCAGACCGCATCAGCGTTGCCGCCGCTGATACCACCAATATGGATGAATTGGTTGCGATTGCACCCGTTTTGGAAAGCCATGGCCCGCTAAATATGGCTATTTTGAACGCAGGCACCTGCGACTACGTCGACATCGCCAACTACAGCAGCGACGTTATTGGTAACAACATCATAACGAATGTGATGGGAACCGCCCGCAGCCTGGACATCGCATTGCCGGCGCTGCGCCGGGCTCGCGCCAAAGGCGAACCGGCGACTCTGGTCATTGTGAGCTCGTCAGCCTGGTGGCTGCCGTTCACGCGGGCAGAAGGCTATGGCGCTTCTAAAGCGGCGCTCAGCTATTTGGGCCATTGCCTTCGAGCCGATTTGGCACCAGAAGGCATTGATGTCGTCGTGGTATCGCCTGGATTTGTGAAAACGCCCCTGACCGACGTCAATGATTTCCCCATGCCCTTTATTGTGACCGCCGAACAAGCCGCGGAGCGCATTGTCAGCGGCTTGAAGAAAGGCCATCGTGATATTGCCTTTCCCAAACGGTTCACTTGGGCGATGAAGCTCTTGGGCGCAATGCCACAACCGGTTATTGACCGAATGGCAGCCGCCATGGCGCGGCAATCCGCCGCTAACGCTTCCAAATAACCTGACATAATCTTGGCATAAGGCGAATTTTTAATGAGTTTTCAGCGTCAGCGAATTGCTGTCATTGGTGCCGGTGTTTCCGGCCTCACAGCAGCCTGGCTGCTTGCAGAACACCACGACATAGAGATTTTCGAAGCGGCGGATTACGCCGGCGGTCACACCAACACCGAGTATGTCGCCTCTGATAGTCGTATGTGGCCGGTGAATACCGGATTCATTGTATTCAACGACTGGACCTATCCAAACTTCATCAAATTAATGGATAGATTGGGCGTGGCGTCAGAAGTCAGCAACATGAGCTTCAGTGTAGACAGTCGCCGCACCGGCCTGCAATACAACGGTACTAACCTGAACACCCTGTTTGCCCAACGCCGCAACCTGTTAAACCCTCGATTTCTGAAAATGATTCGCGAAATATTGCGTTTCAACAAAGAAACCCAGCAGCAACTTGCCGACCAGACCATCGACGACAGTGAGACTCTCGGAGCCTACCTCGACCGCAACGGCTATTCGACATACTTCCGACATTTCTACATCGTACCGATGGGATCTGCCATTTGGTCGGCGCCTGAAGTGGTACTTGAACGCTTCCCGATACGTTTCTTTCTGCAGTTTTTCAGCAATCACGGTATGTTGTCGGTTGATGACAGGCCCACCTGGCGGGTGATAAGCGGTGGTTCTGCGCAATACGTGGGAAAAATGATGGGCCGCCTGGACGGCCGCATACGTTTAAATAACCCCGTGCAGCGGGTTGAACGTGATGCCGACGGCGTTACCGTAGTGAGTGCAGGCGAAGAGCAACGATTTGACCAGATTGTATTTGCCTGCCACAGCAACCAGGCACTGGCCATGCTGGCGCAGCCCACCGACGCTGAACAACAGATCCTTGGCGCCATCGCTTACCAGAATAACGATGTGGTATTGCACACCGACGCCAGTGTGCTGCCGTCGAATCGCCGGGCTTGGGCGGCATGGAATTACCTGATCCCTGCGAGCAGTCACGAGCCGGTGTCGGTAACTTACAACATGAATGTTCTGCAGAATTTCCACAGCGCGAAAGAGACTTTTTGCGTTACCTTGAACCGAAGCCACGACATAGCGCCCGACAAGGTCATCAAAAAGTTTGAGTATGCTCATCCGGTGTTCACCCTGGAGGCCGTCGCGGCGCAAAAGCGCTACGATGACATCGGCAACCAGAACCGTAGCCACTTCTGCGGCGCCTACTGGTTCAATGGCTTCCACGAAGACGGCGTAAACAGCGCTTTGCGGGTAACCCGGGCCTTTGGTGTGGAACTTTAGCCATGAGCAGTAATAGGCGCAGCAATGTGAAGAGCAACTATGAGCAGTGACTGGCTGGAGGGCAGCATACGCCACCGGCGCCAACACCCCGTGCAACACGAGTTCAGTTACCACACCGGTATGCTGGCGCTGGATGTCGACAACTGGCAGTTGGCCACCGCGGTTAGCCCGTTGTTTTCTGTAGAGCGGTTTAACTGGCTGTCGTTGTATCGGAACGATTACTTCAAGCCAGACCACGGCCGTTTAGGACAAGCGCTACGGGACTATGTCCGTGAGGCCACCGGCTGGACCCCCGATGGCAAAATCGAGCTGATCACCCATCCACGCTACTTTGGCTACGTGTTCAATCCGGTCAGCTTCTATTTTTGTTACACCAAGGGTGATAACCCCGCTACCGGTGCAGTGCCAAGGGTGATCATCGCACAGATTACCAACACACCCTGGCATGAGCGCCATGCCTACTGCCTCGAAACCGTTGGCCACGCTGAAAACAAGGCCGGCTGGCGCAGCGAGCAATTCGAGTTCGAAAAACGCTTCCACGTGTCACCGTTCAACGGCATGCATCAGAATTACCGCTGGACCTTCAGCTTTCGTGGGCCGCAATTGCGCGTTCACATGAGCGTAATGGAAGAGAATACCCGTCAATTTGACGCCACTCTGGTGGTCCAACGGAAGCCGCTCAGTCGTAAGATACTCCATGACAGTTTGCGTCAGTTTCCGCTGGAAGCACTGAAAGTCAGCGCCGGCATTTATTGGCATGCGCTGAAACTGAAACTGAAAGGCGCGCCGTTTTACACCCACCCGAACAAACTGAAGCCAGACAACCCGGCGTTCAGGCTGGGACAAGAGGATTGCGGTCTGGATCTTGTACCAGAGCAATCCAGTGAACAATCTCAAGGAACAAGTGGAAAGGTAAGCTCATGGAGAATATGAATACGTCTTCAGCGGTTTCGGCAAAAATAACATCCGCGCGGCGGCCTTCTCCCATGGCTAGCCGGTTGGCACGCACGCTGGTGATGCAGCAGCTGACCCGCCTACAACAAGGCACACTGGTTATCCGCGAAGCCGGCGCCAGCGACGTCACCGTTGGCGATGGCAACAGCGCCTACCCTGCGGCCGAGTTGATCATCCATAATCACAGCACCTGGCGCGACCTTCTCACCGGCGGTAGCATCGGCGCAGCCGAAGCCTTTGTGGCCGGCGACTGGAGCTCCCCGAACCTGGTATCCCTGCTGCGCTTTTTCAGCCGCAATATTGATTTAATGAACCGGTTTGAAGACCGTTTCAGCTGGGTAACCAAGCCCACCCTGAAAGGGCTACACTGGCTTAATCGCAATACACCAGAAGGGTCACGGAAAAATATCAGTGCCCACTACGATCTGGGCAATGACCTGTTCGAGCTGTTTCTGGACCCATCCTTGATGTATTCGTCGGCCATCTATAAGGATCCGGAAAGTACTCTGAACGACGCGTCGACCTACAAGCTCGACACTATCTGCCGCAAGCTGGAACTCAAACCAGACGAACAGGTACTGGAAATTGGTACTGGCTGGGGCGGCTTCGCAATTCACGCCGCCAAGCATTACGGCTGCCATGTGACCACCACCACCATTTCGGCTGAACAACTGGCGATGGCAAAACAAAGGGTTGAAGCAGAGGGCCTGCAAGACCGTATTACGTTGCTGTTTGATGACTACCGCGACCTGAGCGGCCAGTACGACAAGCTGGTTTCGATCGAAATGATTGAAGCCGTTGGCCCGCAGTTTCTGCCCAGTTACTTCGGCCAAATCAGCCAGTTGCTAAAACCCGACGGCCTTGCGCTGATTCAGGCCATCAACATGCCGGAGCAGCGTTATCAGCGTGCGTTGAAAAACGTTGATTTTATCCAGCGCTACATCTTTCCGGGCAGTTTTATTCCATCTTTTGGAGCTATGGTGGGCGCCGTACGCGAACAAACAGACCTGGTGCTTGCCCACGTTGAAGACATAGGGTTTCACTACGCCCGCACGCTCAATGATTGGTGTCAGCGCTTTCAGGCCAACAGCCAGAACCTTCACCAACGGGGCTACGACGACGCATTTCAGCGCCTCTGGCACTTCTATTTTGCCTATTGCGAGGCGGGATTCAGTGAACGGGCCATTGGCGTCGCGCAAATCGTTATGGCGAAACCCGGCAACAAACACGCGCCCATTAGTAGCGTATGATTTCCTCACAAATCCATCGCAACATTCTGAATTTCGTCATGTTCGAGCTCGGCTGGCTTGCCTGTGTTTTGCTTCCGCAGGCTTGGGCTCTGGCCATTGTGGCGGTATTTATGGTGCTGCACTTTACTTTGGTGAGCCAGCACAAGCTGGACGAACTGCAGTTTATTGCGTTGGGTACTCTGGCAGGATCGGCACTGGATGGCCTTTGGCTGCGAACCGGCATTCTTGCCGATACCAGTGGTGCGGCCTTCATAACGCCGCCCTGGCTGATTGCGCTTTGGGCAATTTTTATGACCACACTCAATCATTCGCTGAAGTGGCTGGGCCGCAACCAACTTGTGATGCTCCTGATAGTGCCCATTGCCGGGCCCTTTGCTTACTGGTCCGCCAGCGCATTGGGTGCGGTTACCTTACCCAGCCTGTTGCCGTCTTTGCTGGCGCTGGCCGTAGGGTGGCTGGTGCTGTTTCCCGCTTTACTCTCGCTGCGCGATTTTCTGTATCCAAGGCTTGCGCGGTGAGCGCCCTCAAAGCGGGGCCAAAACACAGGTGGTGTGCAAGTGCTGCGCTTGCCGCAATATTGGCCAGTGTTCCTGCTGTGGCCGACGCCAGCGCTGAGTTCCGTTTCACCGGTAGCGCTACCGCCCCGGGCAGCGCAAACGCCGGCAGCGAGCTTTACCGAGAACAACACAAGATACAAGGCGTGTGCCGCGGCAATCACCGCGGCAATCAGTTCAAACCCCAGAACCACCGAGTCGAATATTTTGACGCAGGTTCTGATACCCCGTTCGCCTATAAGCAGCTTCGCTATGACCGCGACGACCAGCCCAGCCTGCTTCGTCCTGACGTGGAGTTCGTTCAATCCCGATTCAACGAGCGCCTGACGGTGGGCTATGATTCAGGGGGTGTTGCCATCGAATGGCAGTCGCCTGCTCAAGAGCTTGAACGGTTTCGTCTGGACAGTAACAACAGCCTGGTAGTGGACTCCGGTTTTGACAATCTGGTTCGGCAAAACTGGCAAAGCGTGGTTGAGGGCGGCTCTGTGAATTTCGAATTTTTGGCGCCAACCCGCGGTAGTTACTACAGTTTTGTGATGGAGCCTGTCGATAACAAGGCCAGCAGCGACCGCATTCGCGCCGATCACCTGATTCAAATTCGCCCAACCAGTCTCTTTCTGCGGCTGGTGGTAGAACCTATTTTGCTGGGCTACAACCAGCAAGGCGCCCTGACCCACTATTCCGGCTTGACCAATATCCGTCGCAACCAGCAAGAAAATATTCAAGCGGATATCGTCTACAGCGTTACGGAATATCCGCCTTGTCCGCTGCTGGCACCCTAAGCGAAAACCAGGCGCCATTCCCTCGCGGTTTCAATGTGTTAAACTCCCGTTAAACTTGTGCCGGAGAATCATCCCCCATGATGTTTGTGTCATTCAACGTCAACAGCATTCGTACACGCCAGCATCAGCTTGCGGCTGTTATTGAACAGCTGGAACCGGATTTTATTGGTTTGCAGGAAACAAAAGTCAGCGATGAAGATTTCCCGCTGGCAGACATCGAAGCGCTGGGTTACCACGTGCAGTTTCACGGCCAAAAAACCCATTACGGCGTGGCGCTTTTGTCAAAAATGACGCCCGA
>Ga0307948_1001525_pt1 | contig 16475 bp, 13 predicted proteins | sample OrgLakmetagen280_FD_201824 | JGI IMG/M metagenome (GOLD analysis project Ga0307948, IMG submission 201824) | Saline water microbial communities from Organic Lake, Antarctica - #280 | ecosystem: Environmental > Aquatic > Non-marine Saline and Alkaline > Saline | place: Antarctica: Organic Lake...
ACAAAAATTGAGATACGGACGCCCATGCACACGTGACCTACCAGGCACCCATAACTGGCTTGCACAGTCCCACATTGCTTGTATTTCTTCAGAATTCCACTGACTATCTCATGCTGGCACAATCTTGTAAGTTTGGGGTTAATTGCTGCTTCATTGGCTTGACTCACCCCGCGGCCTGCACCGAGTGCGAGTGCCTGTGACTTTTGGAAATAACCACAGATCCCCCCTTTTACCTAATTTACTCAAAATGGGTGCCAATCGACTGGGCTTGAGCTGAGGATTTCAAATATATAATTATAATTTCGGGAAAATGCCCCAGTAAAATTCTGGTGGGGGGGTCCCAAAAAGTCGAAACCCCCCCTACCCCCCCCCCCCCTCCCGACCTTCTCCAATTGAACTCATTTATATACCAATCGATAGCTCTCAACCTCAGGATTCCGACTATAAAATAAAGATGCGTTTGATAGTTGACGTCCAAAAGTTACAAGGACTGGCGCCTCCTGGTTTTAGTATAATTAACTTCAATTTGCATGTTAACATAGTAATATAATTTGCTTTTTAACCATACAGGTGGTGGCTCAATCTTAAATTACCTCATCAGGCAAGCAAGCCGCGGTGGCGGCCGCAATGAGCTTGTGCACTGTGGCTTTTACATGAAAGACGTGGACCTACTGGCTGAACTGCAATGGCTGCCGGATGTCAGGTTGCCTGCCTTGGATCTTGTGTATTTGTTTGTAAGGCATAGCATAAAGCATGTCTGCACGGGCACTTTCCTATTTTGTGAATACATGCGTGCATATAAGCGTGCATGTGCGTGCATGTGCATGTGTACATGTGCTTCTGTGTAGGCTTGCTGCTTGGTGAATGTGTGTGTGTGTGTAAAGGGGGCTTGTGCGCAAGTTTGTGTGTTTGTTTTGTGCATGTATGTGTCCATGAGTGTGTGTGCGTATGCATGAATGCACAAGAGCGTATGCGTGTAATTCAATGGTTTTGTGCATGTGTGTAGATGTGTGCAGACCAGCGATGCAGGTAATTGTTTTAAATATTTGGGGCTGGGAGCGGTGAGTACATGTACGTACAGTATGTATGGTTGCAATGTGGTATGGTCTAAAACTGCATGATATGGTTAAGAAATACGGTCAAACCAAGGTCGTTCAGTTCGAAGATCGGTCAAGTTTTCAGGCTTGCAAATTTGCACGCAATTCAACAAATTCAAAAAGTGCCGTTCAAAACTCGGTCGGGGCTCATCAAACTTTGAATAGTCCTGACGTGTGGGTATATCTTTCCAGTTATACAGAGATTGACATCCAATTAATAACCCTTTCACTGCCATTACACGTTTGACGAACTTTAAAGCATGTGTCTGTTAGAATTACGAGGGGGCATTGCTCCTCCCCTGTTTAAGTCGGTGGCCAAGAAGGCTCTCTAGCCCTCCATGTCGCTGCCGCTGTTGCTGTTGCTGCTGCTGCTGCTGTTGCTGACTTGAGCATCGCACAAAACTCTGCCACGACACCCTCTTTATTACACTCTGGCGCTGAACACAGCTCGCTCACAACATGGGGTTTCGTTTAAGAAAAGGACTTCTGATACGGAGGGCACCGACCACAAACTCATGGGCGTAGGACTTGCATTGTGCTCTGGGGTTCTCCTTTTTCTGCTCTACGATGATGACAGTTCTCAACAGGACCCCTTTTCTTTTCCCGTGGTTTATATATACAACTAATTGAGGAGATTAACAAGAACAGGGGGACCTCAGGGGCCGGTCTCAAAATTGCACATCAAATCCTTTGAATTGTTTGAGGGTTTGCCAGAGGGGGTTGACTGAGGAAATGCCTGGAAATGTGCCCTTTTTGCACTCTGAATCCTGCCATTCACTGCACACTCAGCCAACTGACACCATCCTGGCTTTAATTGAAAGCTGATATTGTAAGCTGCACGAGGATGTGCTTATATCCATGTAAGTCACAGTGTGCGCAAATTGACGGGGGTCAAAGCCCACCTTGACTGCCCAAACCCTAATTTGGTGCCAAACTATGGGAAAACAGCACATGTTGAGCCACATCACCACACACTTCATCTTTTCACTTGATTTTTTTGCAATCATATTTGTTTATTACAACAACTCCATACCACACGAAAGTATGCCATTTGTTGGAGTGGGTGATCTGCTGTGAAGATATTGTGGTTAAAAGTGGGGTCCACGCCACGGAAAATCAGACACGTGCGCCCTAAGTTGCTATGTTCAAGCTTAGGTGCAAATAAAAATTCAGAGCACGCCTGCCTCTGGGTGCTAAGCTTATACATAGCAACTTAGGGCGCACGTGCTCAATCCACATTTTAAAAACAACCTTTTTTTTGGCTCAGTCAGCCCCCTCTGAGGGTTTGCAACCTAAACGCATTTTATTTACCCTTCCTTCCCAAAGAAAAAGGCTCTAAACAACCTCGAGTCAAATCCCACAAACACATATTGCGCTTTTGTAGGGAAATAAAGGGTTCAAGCAGGAGGCTCCAGTAACTAAAACTTTTGGACGGCATGTGTCAAATCGATAAAAAGTTATATATTTGGAATCCTCACGTCGAGAGCTTTTGATTGGTCTATGTATAGGACCCACAGGGTTGTTCAGTTCGATTTTTTGGGAGCAAGGGTTTGATAAAGTTCATGAAAGTTCTAGAACTCTCGAACTGTTCGATGTGCAATTTCGAAAATGGAGGATTTTGCTGGTTTCTGAGGTCATATTCGTCCAAAACATGTTTGAATTGTCTTAAATACATATAATATATTATATATAATCCGTACACCAAAAAATCAGAGCGTTTGACGGCCATCTATAAGCCTTTTCCTGCATTTTTGATTGCAATTTTGGACCCAAAATTTCTAGAAATGGCTTTAAGTTCGACGAACTTTTAATAGCTCTCGTACGGCATTTTCAGGGTTCTTTAAAGTGAGTGAAAGTTTGCAAACCCGAACTTTTGACCGAACCCCGAACTGAACAACCCTGGTATGGGTCCAATCTGAGGGGGTTGAGGGGGGGGGAGTCTGGGGGAAATCCGAGTTTTTTGGGACCCCCCTCCCTCCAGAATATTTGGGATACTTCTACAAAATTTAAATATATCAGTAGAATTCTCAGCTTCGAGATCTTCTAGTCGATTGGCACCCTATTTGAGCAAATTGGGGAAAGGGGGGGGGGTTGTGGACATGTCCAAAAGTCAGAGGCACACGCGCTCCGTTGCAGGCCGCGGGGTGAGTCAAGCCAATGAAGCTGAAATTTACCCATAACTTACAGGATTGTGCCAGCATGAAATAGTCAGTGGAAGTTTCAAGGAATGGAAGCAATGTGGGACTGTGCAAGCCAGTTATGGGTGCCTGGTAGGTCACGAATGCAAGGGCGTCCGGATCTCAGTTTTTGTCCCATAACTCTGCAACGCTTCAGTACAGGTCTTGATGAGTATGCACACGGATGCCTATTTGAAAAAGGAGCAGATTGGTACTCTTTTTGTCTGGGCGCCGGAAGGGGGGTTTATGGGGGGGGTCCAGCCCAAAAATCATACGTGCCTATACATTCCTCCTGGTTTAAGGTTCAGATTTCCGGTCAGAACTGCGTTGTTTGTGTTTCTCTCATTTTTTCGTGCTATTTGGCGAAGCCTCACTCGTGGGGGCGTGAGCCCCTAGCGTTGTCGCCTCCCCACCACACTTCACACAGGCCTCCCCAGGCTCACCCAGGCCACCCCACGGGCTGAAACTCAACGTAGGCTCCTAACCAGAACTTGTACCGCACCAGATGAATTCTGGGACCCTGGGGTTCGGTGTGTGAAGTGTTAGAAACAAGTTTTTTTATTTGGGGGGTCCAGCCCTCCTCCCCAGGCCCACCTAGGTCACCTCCCGCGCTGAGACTTGACATAGGCTCCTAACCAAAACCTTTACCGGGGCAGATAAATTTTGGAACCCTGGGTTGCCGTGTGTAAAGTTTTAGAGACGAGTTTTATGTTAAGAAGCCCTAGGAAGCTGCCCAGAATTCCTCAACCAGGCCCCCGAACCACTTCCTGCTGGTGCAGTATCCATTAGCACTCTTCACTGGCTGCGGATGCTGCGTCAGGGGCCCCCGGTTGTGTTCCGGTTGCAAGTTTACGGTTGACCATGCAAGCAGAATTAAGTGATATTAATTTCGATGGGCCATAAATTTTAGTTTAGTCAAATGCTCATGACGCGCAGAAGTTTGCTTGGACGGGATTCTTCAGGAATGTGGTTCGCGTTGGCTTGGACTGTTTGCAGGGCTTAGACCGCTTAATGCAGGTTCTTGCCGCACACTGTTTGTTGAAGCCGAGTTCAGACATCGTGGTACCATGCTCGCACCTGCCCTCTCAACAGACAGGGAACAGCAGCAGCAGCACATTCTCACGCCTGCTTCAGCAAAAGCTACTCCAGCACACCACTGCAGCATCTGTGGTCCACAACACAGGCACACAGGCGTGCCTGCACACACGACGCGCACACACATAAACACAAACGCGCGCACACACACATGCACACGCACAAACACGCAGACACACGCGCGCACACTTACACACGCACAAACACACAGGCACACACCCACGCGCGCGCACACACACACACACACACACACACACACACACACACACACACATGCATATACATGCACACGTTGCGCGCGTGATGAGCGCCAAATTTTCTGCGTCGCTAGCGACGCTCCCACGCTTGTCCTTTCAAACCATGCCTCAAAGTATTTGCTTTTCACATTATTTGAGCCAAAATGAGCCTTCAAGTGTAGAAATGGCGGATTTCCAACCTTAAGCATCGTATTGCGGCTATACCGTATTTCACCAGAGTGGTCATCTGAGGCCCCAAACAGGGGTACTTTTGAAAGGTAAATTGAGTACGGTGGCCGGGACTGGCAACAATTAAGCTCAGTTCCCAGAGGTAGCTGCTGATAGCACCCGAGCTTGAATGTTGCCGGTTTTGGCAAAAATGTCTGATTGCCTGCGGCGTGAACCCTATTTTTCAGCACAAAATCTGGCCACCCACATTACCAAATCACATGCCTTTTGGTGTTATAGAGTCCTTATAATACAAACATCATTGCAAAAATAATGGAGTGAAACGGTCACTTAGTTGGGGATGTAGGCCAACATATGCTGTTTTCCCATGCAAAGCCACCTTCTTAGGGTTTTGGTGGTCACTGTGGGCTTTCCCTCTGCCAATTTGCACACAGAGCGACCCACATGAATCCAAGCACATTTTCGTGTAACTCATAATGCCAGCTTCAAATTAAAGCAAAATTGGTAATAATTGGATAAAGGGGCAGTGGATGGCTGGCTTCCGAGTGCAAAAAGGGCACATATTTGGACGTTTCCCCAGTTGACCACCTCTGGTATTTCACCGGAGGTATGGTCTGATCGTTCCGTACAACGGTATACCATGCTCTACCATCTAATTGGGCACCGTACTGACAAATCACTGGTGCAGATATGTTGTGTACAGAGATTTATTTACTAAGTCTCTGTCTTGAACTTGATAGTTATTCAAAAGATTGCCATAGACCTTTTCTGTCTTTTGGTATCCACTTAGGCCAACCGTCATAGTCCTCCATGTGCAGGCAGTCTGTCGAATCCCTGCTGCTTGCAATCTGTCCAGATGACGTGCTCCAGTATCACTGGCCATTATTGGGGGTGACCCTCAACCGCCCAATTCTTTACCTACTGGGTATGATGGGGGGCGTGGGCCGTCATGCAGGCAAGTGGTTTCTATACATTGCTTTGCTGGAAAAATCTACTCTTTGATGGCATGCAAGCTCCATATTTGTTGGCAGCTTTTGTTTCTTGAATTGAAACAATGGGCAGATGAACTTGAATGAGAAGCCCAAACTCAAACAAGTGTTTGCCACAAAAACAACTAGGGTGCTGTATGGTGCTGCTGTAAGCTTTATTGGCCCTCCAGCAGTATCAACTTGTGTATGTTTTGACTGCTTGAATGGTAAAATGATGTGCGCAGAAGATATGCATGTGCTTGATAACTACCAGACAGACAATTTTATTCACCTGCGCTACTTGCTCATATTGCTGCAGAAGATGACGGGCTGCAATTCATCAACCTTGTACTGCCCATCCCAAGCATTCGTGCAAAAGGCCTCCCAAACTTGGTGGAATGGTGCGTGGCTTCGCTGCTCTGCCGTGCATCATCATCCCGTCGCGCCATTATGTGCAACAACATATCATACATGTTTAGTTTGCCTGTCGAACTTGTGATTTTTTGTTTAAGATTGGACAACAAAACTCTTTGGTGTCAATAACGGTCTAAACAGACCTTTTTTGCTTGAATGCATGCACCCTTTTGTCATCCTATGATTTTAACCCAACAGGTACATGGACGATAAAGACACTCCTGGATTCCTCATAAACAAGGCCAGAAATTTGCTGCCCAATAACAGGTAATGCGCCTTGCCTTACTTGTATGAGGAACTTTCAATATCAAGGAACCAGCGTTGCTTGAGGAGTTTCTTGGTGTAAAATTGCTGCAGTTTTGGTGAGAAATGCTTGCAAAATGCTTGCGCATCAGCCTACTAGCGTAACACATACGCGCAGGCGTGAAGCATTGAAGCTACATGCAGCACACCATTCCAAGCGGTACATTCCAGTGGTAGGTGCACTAATTAATTTGTATTTTCCAAATTGTGAACAGATCTGTAGGCAGCTGTAAGGCTGTCGCAAAGCTACTGACCTAGTATACGCCTAAACAATCTTTTTGTCTGCTTCTTCTAAAAACGCATCCTTTCTTTTTGGTCTCAACCCTTTGCTCCCCCTTTTCCTTTTCTATTTTCCCCCTAATGCATCCATTTCCATCTTTCTCACGACTTTGCAACAATCGTGCCGTCTCTCCTTTTTTCTGCTCATGCAGACGTACGGCAAGCCAAGCAAAAAAGGCAGCAAAGCACAGTTACTCCTTCAGACACCTCTCTGGAGCAGCAGCGGTGCGTGAAAGAGAGAGAGAGAGAGAGAGAGAGAGAGAGAAAGTGTGTGTGTGCGTGTGTGTGTGTGAGAGAGAGAGAGAGAGAGAGAGAGAGAGAGAGCATTAGAGAAACATTTTCATGCAGTTTTGAACGATTATATGTTTTATGGCGCCAAGCTTTTATATAAAAACAGTTGCATGCTAACCGTATTAAAGGTCCTCCCCACGCTAAAGTCACCCAAACATTGCCAAAAAGCTGTTCACCCAATTTAAAGCCCTGTATACCTCATCTGAATGCAAGATACTCAATTTTAGATCTAAAACTTTGACGTTTACCGGAAATTCGGCATTCTGGGGGGCTGCGTGGGGCCAATGCGTATTTTGCACCTACTTTGGCAGAGAAAAGGTACAATTATGAACTTGCACCGACCTCTGCTTTAGGATGTAAGCATTATAAAAATTATGTAACAATGCTGCAGTGTCGAATTTCAGGTAAGGGTATTGGGAATGTCTGCGAGTGGGAGGCACTCACACAAGGGACACAGGCAAAAAAGACAGATAGTTCCGTCGCTCCACAACTGCTGCGAGTATCAGCCTGATTTCTGTGCTTATAGTTGCAGGATGAAGTCAAGCTTATTACAAATTAAAATGAATCCAAGTGGTAGTGTGGTTGAGTTTTGATAAAAATATGTGCACCATGGCATACATCTTCTCAGTATTGTTGCCGGGGACCTCACGCCTTCCCGTGACCTCAGACTCACACCAGAGTTGCGGATTGAATTATCAAAACTCTTGAATTCAGAGGGCTTGGATTGGCACAATGTTTAAGCAATGTCTGTTTTTGTATTGTGACCAAATCTTTCTAGCAGGCCACCCACAGAGTCCTTTTGCCTACTTTCTTTGTAGACGTGTGAAGAAACCTAAGCTATCCAACGCAACTTTCAGGTCCCAGAATGGTGAAGTGGATGGGGAGAAATAGCTAACTCAGGCTTGTTGGCCGGGGGGGGGAGGGGGTTGCATGGGGACGACCCAAGCTCTTTTGGGGTACCATATTATTTGCAACTGAAACTTACAACGCCGCAGCATAACTTCCACGTCCTGGTAGGGCAGTAGCTCTGGTTTGACTGGCTTTCGCAAGCGCTTTTTTAAGGCCCATTTCTTGTCAATCAGCAGCAAAGCACTCCATTGACCTGCAGGGCCGCCGTGTGCTGACCTGGTGATGGGTTCCTTAGGACATGCCGTTGCAGTCGCGGGCGGATGGTGTCGCATCAGCACTAACTATGCCACCCCTTCTCATCTGCTTGACCGGCTGGTCAATTACAAGCAGCTGCTCATGGACGAGCAACCCAATGTGAGTGGCTGCATTTTATTTGAAGGCGGAAGGATGGTCGCAGGTTGTTTGGACGGAGGAAACTGGTATAATGTTGATTTGCGCTTATAAAAAAATTGTGGGAAAGCTGCTACGGGTTGATTGCGAGTTGAAATGAGTTGAATGACTTGCACGATTGCTGCGTTGGGGTAGCATGCTTTGGGAAGACGTACAAGTTAGGGACGTTTGTTTACATGCATGCAATGCTCAACAAGCCGTTAAGCTTTCTCTGCTGTTAATGTCATTGGCAGCCGCAAGTTCTTCTGCTGATCTTCTCCTCCATCCCACCTTCCCTTACAAACTTGTTGAAAGATAGTACCGTGCTTTCATGATCACTCCGAAAACTAAATAAATTTTGGCCAATTTTTAAAATTCTTGGAGCACTCTGCGAACTGGATTCGAAGCGATAAATTTGTGATTTTTAGTGGTTATGAGGGTGTTCTATTCCGGCTCGTATCCACCGAACTGCTGGAGGGGGATTTTACACTTGTGCCGACACCAAAAATGAGCTCTCAGCGTGCCAGTGTGAACCCCTTGGCCCTGTTCTTGAAGCCCTTGTCTTCAGCAGAGAGGCTAGCTGCTCAGCAGAGAGACCATGAGCAGCTGCAAAGGGAGATGCAGCTCAAGGAGCTGGCAGAGAAGGAGGCAAAGGCAAGGGTTGATGCTGTGATGAGGCCCGTGGGGCGCCCATGCGGCTTCAAGACCACGCCTCCTCCTCTCGCAGCCCCTTCAGGCCCTTCCTCCTCTGGGGCATCCACTCAGAATTATTGAAGATGACAAATGGGTAAGAGAAGGCTGCTTCTCTGATTGAGGGAAGCACTCACGCTGTCATTCTCCCCATGCAGCCAATGGGAAGTCTGCCCATCAGCCTGCAAAGCAGCATCCGCAGCAGCACTGCACAAGCAGCTGCAGCCAGCAGAGGAGGGCTCTCAAATTCACATATTAATTCCTGACCTGTCCCCTCGCGAAGTCCCCTTGAACTCAAATATTAATCCCCAGACCCCCTTAGAGACCAATAACGGAAATTTGATTAATTTTTATTTTAGTGATCGTGGACGCACAGTACATGGGAAATTGCTTGCACAAGCAAATGATGGCATGGCAATTCCTGATCAAGGAGATGTTTCAACCTCCAGGATTCTAAGTACATTCTATTTCGCATCACAGGCCTTCTTTGTGCACCATCCTTGGTCGAGACCTGAGCCCTGGGTGCGACAGCTGGGCTCTTCTCTGCTGCTCATTAACTGCCTGTGCCAGGCCATTGCAGCTGCACCCACCTTCTCCACAGACAAAGAAACGGTAATTGAAAAGCGGCGTAAGGCATCTCCTCAATTTTGCATGGGAGAAAAAGGTAATTTACTCAAGTGGGCTTTTCTGGTAGAGTAAGAGCAATTTTGGCCTAAGGCTTACATAACGAGCTTGAAAGAGCTAGCTAGAGTAATAGTGCTTGCTGGCACGCATTTGAGGGCAATAAGGCTTGTGAGGGCAAGTATTTGCGCAATTGTGTGATGCAATTATAGGTACTACTTCGTAGCCTTGTACTTCTTAGTTACTTCTCATACCTGTTTTCGAATGGTGCAGTCGTGCTTTGTTGCGGCGTTTCTCTTTCTGCTGGCCCGTGCACGTGCTCAGAGGCAACAGTTGGCAGGGCTGCTGGGGGGGGACCAGCCCATGTCCGCACGCAGGTATGTAATTTTCTCCCTCCGTTTTTTTATCTTCTCTCTCTCTCCCTCTCTCTCCCCTCTCTCTCCTCTCTCACACACCCTCTCTCACACCCTCTCTCACACACCCACACACACAATCTCTCGCTCTTTCTCTTTCTCTCTCTCCTCCTCTGTAGATGTATATATTTGAGGGGGTCAACGGAGGAAATGCCTGAAAATGTGCATTTTTGCTTTCAGAAGGCAGCCACTTACAGCCACTCAATCCGATCAACACCATTTTAGTGACAAAGTGTATCTGGCATTGAGAACTACCCGATGTGGGTTGCTTTGCTTGCTGAGATAAACTGGATTAAGCATACATGGTGCATGTAAACCCTAATGTGGTGATTTCCATGGGAAAATGGCTCAAATCATCATACAACACCAACCACTTAGCAGTTACCTTAATTTTTTGTTGCAATGATATTCTTTTCTAGTAAGAATTCTATAGCACTAAAAATACTCCAGATTGGTGCAGTGGGTGATCTGGTATGAAGAAATTGTGGTAAAAAGTGGGGTTTACGCCGCGGGCAATCAGGCATGTGCATCCCTACTGGCAGTTTTCAAGCTCAGGTGTTATCAGCAGCTACCTCTGGGTGCTAAGCTTAGAAACTTTCAGCAGGGGTGCGCATACTCTGGGAACCTTTCCAAAACACCCCCTTTTCAGTCCTCCGTAGACCACCTCTGATAATTACCTTTGTAAATGAATATATATGGTCGTCCCCACGCCAAAGTCACCCCAAACAGGGCCAGTAAGCTGTCACCCAATTCAAAGCCCCCTATACCTCATCTGAATGCAAGATACTTTATGTTATATCTAAACCATTGACATTTGCTGGAAATTCGGCATTCTGGGGGGCTGTGTGGGGCTCGGTGCCCATTTTGCACCCACTTTGGCAGGAGAAAGTTGCATTTCTGAACTTGCCCTGATCGACCTCTGCTTCAGGATATAAGCATTATAAATGTCATATAACAATGCAGCAATGTCGAATTTGGGACAGGGGTACTGGGAATGCCGGCAAGTGAGAGGCACTCACACAAGAAGGGACACAGGGGGAAAAGAGATAAATTTGTCGCTCCATACCTGCTGCGAGTCTTAGTCCGATTTTTCTTACCAGAGTTGCGGAGTGTTTTATAGCTTTATATAGAAATTACATGAGGCCAATCGGTAGCCTGGCTATATTTTGGTGAAATTGTTTGACCCGTTACATGCAGCGATTTCCGCCTGTGCTACTTCGGCTCCATATAAAATTCCCGCATTCACACCAGAGTTGCAGTATGAATTATCAAGCCCTAAATTTTATAGGGCACTTATTGGTGCAGTGTGTGAGGAATGGTGTCTGTTTCTGACCCGTTACATGCTTCAAGTTTATTGCGAGCCACCCATTTAGTTTTTCCGCCTGCTTTCTTTGCAGGCGAGTTAGAGAAATAATCAAGCTATCCAACACAACTTTCAGGTCCCAAAATAGTGGAGTGATTGGGGAGATGTGCACAATTTAGGGGTATTGGCCCTATTTGCCCGGGGAGGGGGGGGTTGCATGGGGACGACCATATGTATGCATATAATCTATACATATCCCTCTCTTTCTCCCTGTTCCCCCCCCCACTACCATACATACATACATACATATGTACATATGCATAAAACTTTCTAACATTTTGGTGCAAAGGTTGTTCATTTTGAATCAGTAGCTTTCTTTTTCATAACATCTTGTATTTGTACCTACAATTGTTCATACCTACACTGACGCTGGATGGACATAAATCCTAAGCAAATTTAAAAGCCAGTAACAACTGCTCTTGATACGTGCTTTCCATGGCACAGAACGCTGAATTTGGCAGCTGTATTGAGCGCATGCATGGCCTGTGTCTCCTTCCCTCCTTTGCTTCTTTATTGATTCATGGCGCATACAGCAGCAACCTCTTGTGCAGCAACCTCTTGTGCTGTATGTGTATGTGCGTATGTGTGTGCTGGGTCTCTGTGTGTGTTTACGCGCATGTACGAGTGTGTGTGATTTTGTGTATGTATGTTTGTGTTTGTGCTTGTGTGTATCATGCGTGTGTGTATTGCGATTACGTGCATTTGCAGCACGTACAGCATTAATGCCCATTTGTACACACACAGCCGGGATGGATGTGTTGTGCACGTCCAGCTCCATGTTTACGACCCTCAGGAATGTGTGTGTGCGTGTGTGTGCGCGCGTACGTGTGTGCCTGTGTGTGTGCGTCTGTGTGTGTGTGCGTGTTTGTGTGTGCGCGTGTGTGTGTGTGTGTGCGCCTGTACGTGCATGCATGCGTGTGTGCCTGTGTGTGTGCGCCTATGTGTGTGCGTGTGTGTGTGTGTGCGCCTGTATGTGCATGCATGCGTGTGTGCCTGTGTGTGTGTGTGCGTTTGTGTGCGTGTGCATATGTATATGTGTATGTGTGTGCGTGTGTGTGCGTTAATGACTTGGCACAGCACGGTGTTCATTCACACTCACACAGCCGCAATGGACGCGTAGCACACATGTTGCCCTACGTTCTCTACACCACAGAATGTGTGTGGGGGGTCCGATTTGCCTGGTTTTGCACCTGTGTTTGACAATGGGCGAGCTTGCAAGCAAGTCTTCCCATTTTGTCCACTTCCGCACCTCCCACTCGCCCTAGGTCATGTTTTTGACGCCGAAGAGCATGCACATAGCATTGGTTTTGTACCATTTGCCCTGTGGGTGTTGACGATTTGGTCAATTTACAGCATGCACAGCATGGTGTCCAGAACGGCTTGCACAGACGCAATGGACGTGTAGCACGCATTTTACCCCACGTTTTTGACTCTCAGGAGTGTGTGTGTGTGTGCGTGCATGCGTGCGTGCGTGCGTGCGTGTGTGTGTGTGTTCGTGCGTGCGTGCGTGCGTGTGTGCGTGTGTGTGTGTGTTCGTGTGTGTGTTCGTGTGTGTGTTTGTTCGTGTGTGTGTGTGTTTGTTCTTATGTGTGTGTGTTTGTGTGTGTGTGTGTGTTTGTTCGTGTGTGTGTGTGTGTGTGCGTGCGCGCGCGCGTGCGTGTGTGCGTGCGTGCGTGCGTGCGTGCGTGCGTGCGTGCGTGCGTGTGTGTGTGTGTGTGTGCGTGTGTGTGTGCGTGTGTGTGTGTGGTGTCTGTTTTGCCTGGTTTTGATGTCATTTCCTGGATTTCACCCAGCTTGCACCCCAGCAGATTAGACAGCCATCACCTTGCTCCACACAAATTCAGGAGTGCCAGGGTGCCCTGTGTTTGCATTAAATAGCCCTGTATTGTGCGCATTGTAAAACGGAGGGCGGGAGCCTGCTTGCGTGTGCTCATGCTCACGTAGACCACCACTCTTTGAACAGGCACCTGGAACATTGTCATGTTTGCACAGCAATCACCAGCCTCCTTCCTCACAAACTGCGTGCAGGGTGGGTGCTGGTCCAGCAGCATGTCCGTCTGTGTCCGACACAGTGGCAAGCGCACACCAGCTCGTGACAGGGCCTCCTGTCACCCCTGCCCACGCACACCACGCCCTCGTCCCTGCTCCTGATTTTGAGGGCGCCACCCAAGCTTCCTGCTGCTTTTGTGCAAGCCACCAGCTCTCTCTTTGCTTGTGTCGTCCTGGCGGCCAGACCTGTGAGAAACAGGGTGAGGGCAGCAGTGTAAACTGTGAGTGTGGCAACTGTTGCGACAGCGGCAAAGCAACGGCACATGACAGCTTCTGCGCTCCTGGACGACACAGCCACCCAAAAGAGCAGGAGCAGCAACAGGCAGGTCCTTCTCCAGACAGCTCCGCTCCTGGCTACACGCCCGCACCAAAGATTGCAACAGCTGCTTACAAGCCAGAGACACCAGGGTGAGCTTTCCTACGCTTTCTGCTGATCCCCATTCCATTGTTCTATTTGCCCTCCTTGTTTGTTCCTTCAAAGGCTGCAAAACCTTTTTTAAAATCACTCACTCGAATCAAGGGTGTCCAGGTGCTTTGTTTGTGCATGATTATTGCTAGCAAACAAGTGCATGGGCATTTGCGCTTATCAAAAGGTCTTACATGCTTGCTTGAGTCTGCAGAAACGTGCGCTATCTGCAGGTTTGGCCATCACGCGCCGTTACAAGCTCTCATAGTCCCCAGAGTACCCACGGCACCCTTGCATTGCTTTGCTGCTCTTCCTACCTTGCAGGTCGGTCCCAGCCCTTCATGGGCACACACACCCCGCCAGCTGGGCGCTTTGTTTGTGCCCCCCCAAGCTGCCCAGACCCCACTCAGCGCGCTTTGTCGCCTGCCTCCTTTTGGCTGGCTTCCAAAGACCATCAGTGTGACATCTGTGGCGATGACCTGGAGTTGCAGGTGTGCTGTGCTGCTTGAACCTGTGAGTCAGGTTCTCACCTTTTGTTGACCCTTTCTGGTCGTATATCCATTGTGCAAATCCAGGAAGCAAATCCAGGAAGCAAATCCAGTTGTGCAAGTTCAAGCACGTGATTTGCGTCTCGACAGAAGGAATCATATGAATGTTGAGTGTAATGTGCTGGGTGAGTATTTACGCCTCTTATGCACCTATGTTTAAACAATAGGTGTTTTAACTTTTTTCACCAAGCACTCGCGCCTGTCACTTTGAGGCAATAAAAAGTAAAACGGGGATTGGCAACCCTGTACTAATTTAACACCTTGCTGTATTTCAACCTCTGCCTGCACCTCCAGCACATCGTGCTCGTTCCTCCTGGGCACAGCTTACAGACGGTGGTCCCTCCTGCTTTGTTGAAGCAGCAGCAGCAGCAGCAGCAACAGCAGCAACTCCCAGCTGGCACCAAAAAGCGCAATCGCCCACCAATTCAGCAGCAGCAGGGGGAAGCACCGCAGCATCGTCAGCAGCAGCAGCCTCCCCACCATCGGCAACAGCAGCGACAGCATCAAGATCCAGGCGCAATGCATGGATCATCTGCAAATATATGCGAGGTCAAGGAACTGGGTTTAAGTGACAGCAACATGTTAGAAGAGGCAAGAGTGGGGGAGGTGCTACAAAGCTGGGACCCAGGCACAGAGCAAGGCCTGGAGGTAGACAAGCGGGCAAGGTGAGATTGTGTGATCTGTGAACTTGAAGCACACGGGCCTGTGTACAAAGTTGTTGCGCATATAATGTGGAGAAAAGGGGTGTGTAACATTTTCTGATGGTGGGGCGCAAGGGCGATACAAGTTGGGTAGCAGCTTGTGGCAAACTTGTTAGCTTAAAAGTGAGTGAGACCCACCCACCATTCCCGGCCAAATTTCGTCCCTAAAACGAACCTCATCGTTTTTTGACTTTTAATGGTTCAGGCTAGTAAACAACAAATGAAACACTTCAGCGCCAAAAAAAGGGTTTGCGGTCTGCTGCGTGGTCGGGGGCTGGATTTGTGCCATTTCCCTGCCCAAAAGGGGTTTGAACCCATGCATGGGGACAGAATGTGATTCCAAATTCAAATTTCACCATTTTTTGTTCCCAGACACGTTCTGGGTTAAACCATACCCATTACAGCAACAACAGGGGGGGTGAAAATTCGCCCCCAAAGGACTGAGTGCATGGGCCTGTTTGCTGGACAAAAATGGTGCATTCCTGGAAATCCTGGAAACACGCTTTCTGGCCACCACCTGGGTGTCGGGAGTCCTTCAGTATGCTCCCAAGGCATGCCCTGTCAAGTTTTATAGTATGGAGTGCTGGGATTTGGCCGTGGTGGGCAGCAACAGCTGAGGCGAATTCAAATCCATGCAATATTCACACAGGTCTCAAACATTTGTTTCAATGGGACCAGCTAATAGTGTGCCAAACAAACTCAAAGTCTATGAAGCCAAACCTGCAGACTTGCTCCGTACCGCTGTTTCAGAGGGTCTCACTACAAAGTTTTACAGTATAATTATGGAAATCATCGCAAAAATTGGTTTTCCCTGACTTGGGCTGTGCACTTTTTCCATAGCTTCGCCATTTTCCCCTGCCAAAAGTGGGTCCAAAACCGGACCATAACCCCAGACCCCCGGACCTTCACCAAAATGTCCCCAATATTATCGCAAACACCCCTGGTAAGTTGATGGTACCCGGGAGCAGGGAAGTACACTGGGTGCCCAAATTATTCAGGGGGGCCCGGAACTGCTTTCAAAATTATTCAGGGTGTTATAAAATTTCCCAGGCCGGGGGCTGTCGCCCCCGGCCCCAAGCACGATGTTACTGCTTGTGTATGTGTGAGTGTGTGTGTGTATTTTGGTGCGTGCATGTGCGTGTGTAAGTGTGTGTGTGTGCTTGTGCCTGTATGTGCGTGTGCGCGTAATTGTGTGTGCGTGCGTGCTCGTGTGTGTGTATGTGTGTGTGTGCGTACGTGTGTGCGTGCATGTGTGTGTGTGCGACTTGTTCGTATGTGCTTGACATCGCATGTGCTTGACATCGCTTGAGGTTCGTGCATGGCTGCTAGTTGAGGCCTCATCAAGGCAGGGGCACGG
>Ga0307948_1001526_pt1 | contig 16472 bp, 16 predicted proteins | sample OrgLakmetagen280_FD_201824 | JGI IMG/M metagenome (GOLD analysis project Ga0307948, IMG submission 201824) | Saline water microbial communities from Organic Lake, Antarctica - #280 | ecosystem: Environmental > Aquatic > Non-marine Saline and Alkaline > Saline | place: Antarctica: Organic Lake...
TGTCTGTCTGTCTGTCTGTCTGTCTGTCTGTCTGTCTGTCTGTCTGTCTGTCTGTCTGTCTGTCTGTCTGTCTGTCTGTCTGTCTGTCTGTCTGTCTGTCTGTCTGTCTGTCTGTCTGTATGTATGTATGTATGTATGTATGTATGTATGTATGTATGTATGTATGTATGTATGTATGTATGTATGTATGTATGTATGTATGTATGTATGTATGTATGTATGACAGAGGATGATGATCGTTTCAAGTAGCTTGTTTACAAAAATAGTGTAACCAGTCCTGTTGTGCTTGTCAAGCCAAGGACAAGTCTTATATCTGTATAACCTAATAAACACCCTCTATCTTTATGGCGAAGCCTTTTTGGCATGCACATGCAGTCATAAGTAGGCTCAAAGCTATGGCACCAAAAAAGAGTTGAGCATTGCTTACTGGCAACGTATAAACACTCCTATACCTTACCTTTGACTTCAGGGTGCGTGCTTCCTCTACAGCCGCCTGCATTTGCTGATGCCTGTTCCGTGCGCCCTCTAAGCCGCCAGCGGTTCCAAAACCCGACCGTAGCTGCTCCTCGAGCTGAGAGCAAGGAACGTGAAATATGTACTAGGTATGAAGATTTCTGCTGAGGGTTATAGTTGAATGCACGATGCTGCAGAAGCATGCAGAACTTGGTACAGCTGCTCTGCTAAATCATTTTATCTACCTTCCTTGACCTCTGTGATATAACCAAGGCTGCTAAGTAACAATCAAAATGACCTACTGCAGGCTTTGCAATTACTCCACACAAGATCGCAACACAGGTTTATGATCCAAAGCACACCTCAAGCGTAAGCCGTTCCAGCCTTTCTCGCTCAGCCACAGCTTGTTTAAGGGCCTCAACATGAGCCACAAGTTTTGCCACCTGTTAGATTAATTGCGCGTGTGTGTGCATAGTAGGCAGATCGTTTTTGAGCGTACCGCTTCATCTATAGTGCACAATGTACATTGCATCCTGAGGCATCACCCTACTAGCACCAGACCTTCCTTGTCTGCACTTTTGAGGTAGGGAAGGGTCTTGTGAGGGCTAGCATGGATGTGGCCCTAGCGGTAAATCTTACTCTGTTCAAAGCATCTTCTTCCAAAGATAAAGCACTGACAAAGCGTGCATGATTACATGTCAAAGTTGTGTGAGGGTAACGTGCACCATTCCTCTCAGCGCAAAGTATTGCATATAATAATGGATGATATTCCTCACAGCAGCACACACAAACCTTGTCTTTTTGTTGCACACAAACCTGCTGAGGCACTGATGATAAATTGTCGCTTAGGGCCTCCAGCGCCTCTTTTTGCTCTTGCTGCTGCTGTAGCTCCTGCACCTGGGCCTGCACCTGGGCATTTGGCTGGGACCCATCCTCCTGCAGGCATTTGTGTGGGCCTCAGGCAAGTGTGAGCACATGTTTGGAGTGGAGTTTGGGGTCTTTGCCCAATGCGCTCGCTGAAAGGAAGCCAATGTGTTCCCATGCAGAATTCAAAGCGAGTCACAAAAAGCACAAAGGTTCTCCACACACATGGCCTGCTTAACATTTGTCCATACCTGTGGCATTGTAGACATTGTGTCAGGCCAAACTGTTGAAAACAGAAGAGGCAAATCCTGACTCAGAACACACTATTACCTACTATGACATGCACTAACAGCGCAGACTAAACACATCATACGCAAGCGGTGTTAACACCACAAGCATAGATTAAGGGAACAGAGACGTCGCTGTGGACAGCAAAGTAGTTAAGCTACCAGGCGGAATTGAACCTGCAACCCTGAGGAGTCTGGCGTGACCATGGACCATTAGACTTACAGGGCAGCTACCCGCTACAACAGCAAACAAAGACCAGCAAATGTAAACAGGTTCTTAAACTCTTTGGCTCCTCACACCTCATTACAACCCTGCAGCAGAGCCGCCGTTTCTTTCTCAGTTGCACGCAGCGTCTCCATTTCTAAAGCAAGCCCAGCTTCAAGTCCTGGCTTTGTTGCGGCCTGTGAGTCAAGTGGCATGAGTGAGTGGGGTGCAAGCCCGCATATTAATGGCCTTGGATTAGGTGGAAGGGAAGTAACTAGGAAGCGAGCTGTTACTCAGGTTTTGAAGGAAGGAAGGACGTGCCGAAGTTTAGATCTGAAAGCAACTGTCTTTAGCCGCACAGCTCTACAGGAATCGACAAAAAGGAACTCAAATGGATTTGACCTCGGAGTAAGTTAAAAGGCGCCAGTAGTGGCATTTGTGTTGCTTTGCACAGATAATGACCCTGAGGTCAAACTCGGTGCATGCTTCAGGTGGATAGAGCTAAATGGGTCAAGTCTGGCACGAACTGCATTTCTCCACCCTCCCATACGTGAAAATGAAGGCTTCCCTACCAAAATTTCTCGTTGTATGTTAACACCAGAGACATACATGTGTGATAGCATTGAACAACCTAAGTAGAACTGGCATTTACCTTAGCCGCAAGCTCTTGTCTCCTGCTGTGCAACTTAGCCAAGACTACCTCCGTCCCTGCCAAAGCTGCAACCTCTTTTTCCAGCCCTTCCACCTGCGTATTCAAAATAAAGCATTTGCAAACAATCTCGCGTGTTCTCATATTCGATTGCAGCAGCAGCTAGAAAATTTTGCTTTTTCTTCAGTCTTCAGGGATTGAGTTGAGCCCTTGCTTGAATACAGATGCAGTCTGCAATTTGGCCGACACAGGTGCCACTGTTTGTCTTAGATGAATACAACTCATTGCAAAACAGAAAGGGAGAGCACTCCACTTGTCTCATTCAAGTATTAGCCAAAGTGACTTGGCTTGCATCAGGCACGAAGCTGGTGTACATGAGCACTGCAAAAATCCCAGTCTAGTAAGAGATCTGAGTTCCAGTTTTATGAATTATATGTGCATCCACATATTCTGAGATCACCTCTGCCGCTCCAGCACGCAGCGCCAGCAAACGCTGAGAGACGCTGCTGTGCTTGGCGTGCTGTGCTTCCAGATGTGAGGCCTCTACCTCCAGCGCAGCGATCTGCATTTTGCCAATAAGTAGAACAGTCTTGGCGGCAGTCTCAAACTGCTGGTATCGTAGTTGCATTTCTACCAACTACAAGCACACACAGCGTGCAGGACGTTGGCAGGATTGGCCTCTAACATTGGTTTTCATTTACATATGGTGTATTTGTCAGGGAAATCCAAAATATTTGGTCATATGTACAGTAATATGTACCGTTTTGGCCATACCTAAATGTGCCACAAATTTGCCAATTTGCCGTGGGTCGTGGGTGAGCAACAGCATTCCGGAATACGCGTTTCAGCATAGCTTGTCCACATGTAAGCAACCACGTGTTCTTTAGAAGGTGCCATTGTGAAGCCTGACATGAAGCATTCTGTGCAGCATTGAAACTAAGGCGTCGCCAAACTTTCTACATAACTGCTCCAATGTTTACCAGGGCCTTACTGGCATACGAGGTGCCCCATCTTTACCTTTTTTCCTTATTTTGCAAAATACACACTTCTTGCACTCTCACCTCCACCCCCGGCCATCTCACCCTTTCAGCCCGCCCCGATCAACCTCAAAAATCACTTCTTTCATCCACCTCCACCTCGGTCTCTCTCACTCACCTGCACCTCCATTGCCTCTGCTTCTTGCCTGGCTACCCTGGCCTGCACTCTCAAATCCCTCACAGCCTGCACCTCCTCGACTTGTGCCTCCGCCTCAAACACCTGCATGCAAGGAAGGGCATGACACAGGTGAAGGAGAATGTGAGTGTGGAGCAGGAGGGAGAGGGAGAGGACAATGAAAAGTGTATGTATGGCATAAGCAACAGGGACTGAGCAAGCCTTGCTCACGTCAATTCTAACCTTGACACATGCACCAATCCTTTCCCGCCAAGGAAGGGACACAGAGGTGTAGTAAGCCCTGCTCGTGTTCTATCATGCGCTTGCTCTTAATACACAAGTGCACACAGGCAAGGTGTCCTGTGCATTCAGTGCAGTGTTTTACACGCAGCTATCCTGAAGGGCTGCATCAAGCCAATACTTTCCCACAACTTGAACTACAGCAAAGACAAGAGTGGATCCGTACATGACCTTAAACAATTCCCAAAAAAGACTGCAGCTGTCCCGCAGGGCTACGTTGTGACCTTTCGCACCTCATCTGCAAGACCCCAACAAGACTGCAGCTACCCTGCTTGTGAACTCTGATGTGCCCAAACAAGACTGCAGCTGTCCTGCAGGGCTATGTTGTGACCTTTCGCACCTCATCTGCAAGACCCCAACAAGACTGCAGCTACCCTGCAGGACTGCATTGTGATCTCTCGCACCTCATCTGCAAGACCTTCAAGCCGAGCACGCTCTGATCTTAAAGAGGACAGCCGCTCCCCCACCCCTGCAAGACTTGCAACCTGAAATTGCATCAAAAACAGACCAAAACTGTACAGGTATTGCAAATACTCACGGATGCACCCCCCTCCCCCAAAACAGCGTGGCTTGTACCGATGCATGTGTACTTATTTGGCAAATCTTTTCAAGCATGTGTCTACAAAGGGTGCTGCGGCTGTTCTGTATCATCCTAGACACGCATTTTGTCAGTTATAAAGGGTGATGCTGTTTTCCCCTGCATGGGAAGCACGGAACATGAATTCAGGTGGGGGGGGGGATGACACACTGTTTGTGCAAAGGCCACAATGCACACCTACAAGCCTGCTGCAAACTAAGTGGCATGTGGGACCAATAAAGTTGTGGCAATTGTGTGTTAAGTAGTAGTCAACGAAGCAGCTGAGGAAGCAAGTGCCCTGGTTGTAAGATCTATTGAGGAGAGAGGTAGCCAGAACGCAAGTGCTCCTTTAGGTGCGCATCCTTTTAAGGAAGCTTTCATGTGATAGAACCTATCACCCAGATTGCAAATTACTAGAACTCTGACTGATTGGGAGCTCATCAATGATGGATGATGGCCCACAAAAAAATCCACGTTCACCAAGTTCCGCACCTCTGCCTGTTTCCTTCTGCTCAAGATTACCAGGCAAAGCAAATCCTGCGCTTCCAGCCTATAGGCGCCAAATCAGACAGCAGCACGTAATAAACTTATTAATCACACGAACACACTTGTTTGCACCTGTGTTTCTAGCTGTGCAACCTCCTTCTGCTGCAGCTCCAATAAGTGCTGCTGCAAGCCCAATACTTCTAAGGCCGCAGGAGTGGTCCTCAGTGCCTCAATTCTGGCCTCCAATCCTGTTGGTGGTGTTCAGAAAATGCAAGTCTGTGCTTAGAAATGCAAGCTGTGTACATTTGTGTGCCCACCGCTGCAATGCTTTTTTTTAGGGGCTGAGCAAGAGTTTTGCGTCAAGCACTTACAGCAAACAACACCAGCCAGAGCCGTCCTTCCCCTTGACACTTCCACCCTTCCCTAGGCAAATTTAGCGCCATCTGTTGTTTTGGTGCAGAGCAAAGGGAGCAAGCGCACACCTATCCTGTGCTTGTCCAAACAATCCATCTCTGCCAGTGCAGCTGCGCTCTGTGCGGCAGCATTTCCTGCCTCTTGCAGCCTGGCAAGCACCTGCACGTGAACAAAAGGTGTGCTTCTGCGGCTGCAGGATAACAAGCAATTTGTGTTCAATTAAATCCATGCCACTCCATCTCCTGCCTCCTGCAGTTCACGTCCGCCTGCAGCAATTAATAAAAGCACTTGCAAAAATACAACGCTGCCTTGCACCAGATCACCTCCTGCCCTGTGCATTAAAAAACTTGTGCCAAAAAACTTGTTATAGAGAAACGGAAAGATATCTAAATTCAACAAATGCTTGACAGAGAGCACAGGCGTGGTCTCGGTTTGCTTTGATGCCCGCATGCAATATTGTAGAATTTATTTGCCGATTCTAAAATCAATTATCAATTCATACCATATACCTGTACACAATTCATACCACATACCTGTACAAACACACCTATGGCTGTAGAAGCTGGACTTGAGACCTTCAGAAGTACCCCTTTCTCTTGGGTCTACCTGATTTATGATTAACCCATGCTGCCTGTCATTACTGTGTGAAGCAAAGGAATACTAATCAAAGCACAAAGTCATCACACACATTGAAACCACGCTGCACCTGCACCGCTTTGCTGTTCAAGTAGAAAGTCCATGTAATGGAATATTGGGTAAAACACCAAAAACGCTAATATGTATACCTGTATACTCAATATGTATACTCAATACTCAGATCCTTAAAGTCTAAAACTCAGGGAAATCCATGTGTAAATATGCTTTCCTGGCCATTAGCTCCCCGTTTTGATTACTTTTCCTTGAAATGTCCTTTGGTGCACCATTAACTTTTGTCCTTTCTCAAAACTGGCATTCTATGCATGAGGACCCTCTTGTTATATAAAATGGAGCAAAACTGTTTGCCAGAGACCACCGACAAAAGGAGCAAAATTGTCCGCAATGAAAGCTCATCAATAAACCGTCTTTTTCCTTGATTGCTCATACCACAAAGACTCGTACCGCAGCAGGTATGCCTGGCAGTGGGTGTTCCACGTGAATGGCCAATGACACAGGCGGCTCACAAACGTTGATGCTGAGGTTGATGCGAGGGTGACGTCCCTGCTCATATCCTGACCTTGAAGGTCGCCGTAAAGACTGAGACGTGAGAGGGGGCATTCCGAGTGCGGGCTCTGGCTCGGGAGTGGACAAGACGGAGTGAAAGCTGGTACAAGGCGTCATGAACAGATCGTGGCGTGGGGTGCGTGGGGAAGGGGTAGGGGAGGGCGAGCGTGCACCAATTACTTGGTGCAGTCCTGGTTTACTGGCGGCTGCTGCTGCTGTTGCTGCAGTGTTTTTGAAGGGTGAGGTCTGGCCAGGGACTTGGTGAGCCTGTGGTTTTTAAAGGTAAATTCGAGTTGAGAGCAAGGAGGGGTGTTTACATTTGGTCAAGGCCACGCAATCAAAAGAGGCCACAGTCCAAGGTTATGTGTCGCTTCCACTCTCGTGCATGCTCCTCTTCTGTCTTGGAATGCTGTACTTGGGGGCGCTGCGTGCTAGCAGGCCAGGACGAAAAGTTTTCCAGCACCAGGGTTGAGTAGACATTGTAATGTAATGAATGTACTTTTATATGCAGGATTCAACCGCACCTGCTGCTGCTGTTGCTGCTGCTGCTTCAACCCCTCCTCATGCTTCAAGGCATCTGCGGCCAAAGCTGCTACTCCTGCTGATGCTTCAGTTGCTGCCCCTGCCACTGGTGAGAGTGGTGAAGCTGCAACGGTCCCCACTTGCCCCGCAATCTTGCCCGGATCTGACTCCCTGCTGGGCGGTGAAAGGATCCCACCCATGCTCTTCTCTCTTTCTCTCACCCGGCTGGGTGTTACCGCGAGCTCCGGCCCAGCAGCAGCGCCCGCAGATGTGTGCAGCAGCAAAGCTGCCTGTAGCTCCTTCGCCTCGGCTGTACACGTGTGCATATTGTGTGTGTTGTGGGGCATGTCACAAAAAGTACCCACACATGTACAGGTGTGCATAGGCACGTAATGCAGCAGTTGAGTGCGCAGGCGGCTTATCACATGTACTGGTGTGCATATAAACTAGGCACGTCATGCAAAAGTTGGGTGCGCACAAATGCATGCGGCTGGGGCAGCAGGTGGGGTGACCAAGCACAATGTGTGAGAGTGCTGGCAAGGTGAATGGCACAGTGTGAGAACAGGCTGGCATTACGTCCAGGTTCCACGAGTTTGGCTCACCTGCATCATCCTGGATCTGAGCAAGGCGCCTACGCAACATCTCCACCCCCTCTGCTTGAGGCTGGAGCACGTTGATCTGCATCTGCAGGCGCCTGCGCTGGGACACAACCTGCAGCGCACGTGTACATTGATCTTGTAAATCATCTCATTCCATCATTTGCATACAATTAATATGTATAATAGCAAAGCAGTGGTAGTGGTGCAGCGCAAGTACTTGTTCTGTTCGTACTGCTAGCTGGAGTATTGCGTGCAGTGCATGTGTGCATGTGCCATCTGAAAGAGAGGCATGCACATCTGTCAGACTTTGCACACACTCCTGGCTAGAGGGACATGACAAACATCCTGCACGGACACAAGAATACCAGCCAAAACTGCTCTGGTTTATAACACTCTGGGCCCGTGCGCTTGTGTTTCATTGGTGTCTGCATGCCAGAGAGAATTTGGATGTGAATATTACTCACACCCAGAATGGAAAGTATGAACGCTCCTGATTAGGATCCATACTGTCAATTGCCATTCCTCAGCACTACCTTTGTACACCCACACTCCACAGACCCTCACCAACACATCATAACCCAGTTACCACCATGCGCACATCGCCAGCCTTTCGATGTCTCTCCAAACTCACACTGGACCTTTTCACTGCCACACATGCAACGTGACTGCATACACCTGCTTCAGCTCGGAATGTTGCGCCTCTAGCTGCTCAACTTCGTTGCAGCTGGCAAGCATGACCTCATGCTGGGCACGTAGCACGGGCAGCCGGCTGGCCATGGGCGACAGTGCAGCAAAGCGAGACTCAAGCTGGTCGACCTGAAGATATTTAGAAGGGTATAATGGTTTGGTGCCTTGTGCGTCGTTGCACTTGGGGCCTTGGGCTGAAGTTCCAAGGCGGCAATGGCGTTAGCAAAGCTGATCGACTTAGAAATCCAAAACGGTATGGTGGACCCTGGTGTGACTTGTGGGCAACTCTAATAGGCTCACGCCAAAAAGGTCTCAGGGCAGAGAAGCGGCCGCGAGCGTACGAAAACGCGTGAAAATTAAGCTGGTTTAAGTCTCAGCCTAAAGGTGAAAATCATAAAAAGCAAGAGAGTAGCGGGTGTGCCTCGTGCAACTGCTTGGGAACTGGTGTAGCCTGGTAACGAGGGTCGGCAGGCTGCTCACTCGCTTTCCCTGCTTCGTCTAGTTTGCATCACCCAGCAACCATACACCGTCCAACCAGAAGCAGGAAAGGTAAGAGAGCAAAAACCGTACATGCATTTGTGCAAAAGTGAGGCCTTCAGCAGGAAGATCAGAGTGATATAGATGCCATAGCGGTGTGTGTTATGTGCATGTGTATGGACATTTCTGTCACCCAGCTGCATGACAATACGAGGGTTTACTAAATAATTGCTATGGAGGCAATTACAGGAGTTTTTGTACGAGTCCCCCTTTCATTCTTGACAAACATGTAAATCTGTTAAACCTTGAGGCAGAGTTTCACTACTTCCTCACCTCCATCACTACCATTGAGAGCTGCTGCACTCGCGCCTTAACTTCAGACAGCGAGCCCGCACGGAGCGTCAGCTCACGCTCCTGATTCTGTAGTCTGTACATTGTACATGCACAGCGTCATGGAGATGTGTTTGCTGGGGATCAAGAATGCATGGAAGAGTTTGCAGTGGATGATCTAGGGGAAGCAGGCACAATAAGGGGGGGGGGAGCAACACATTTTGTTACTCCTGATCTCATAAAGTGAGGGGAAATGTGTAAACAAGCCTGGATGGACGTGTTTACCAGATTTCGGAATTGTGTGTCCAGAAATGGCTGCGACCACAGGAAGCACAAATACACATAAGGCCTGATGAACAACTGCAAAACGAACGCAATCTGATGCACAGACAACAGACACCACCCACGTTTGCAAAAACACAAACAACGATTCCAAGCATGATTCAAGGTCCCACACACCTTTCCAGAAGTAGCCGTTCCTCTGGATGCTTGAGCTGCTCCTCCCTTATGCGTGCCTCCAGCACACGCACTTCGGAGGCTGCTGCCTGATACCGCACTAGCTCCTTGCGCAAGCGGGGGAGCTTCTCAGCCTCGGCAGACAATTCAGCTGTGCGAGCCTGCACGTAGAATGATCGTTGTGGCCAATTATAAGCACTGAAGCATGACCATTTGCAACACACACACACACACACACACATACACACACATACACACACACAACACACACACCGTCAATCCCTTGACGCAATGTGAACTCTACTAAACAAAACGCACACACTCGCACCCAACAGGTACACAGACTCAAAGGGTACTTAAACGGACTCAGACCCAGGCAGGTCAAACGCAGAACAAAAGCATGAATATACCTGTAGCCGTTGGACCTCCTCCTGCTGGCCCCTGCTGCTGATAGAGGGGCCTGCCCGTTTTTGATACTCTTCATGGACCTCCACTTGGCCAGAGGAAGGGGCTCCCCACCATGGGCTGGCAGCTGCATCCACACCCTGCTGAGAACCTGCTTGTTCTTGTTCTTGTAGTGCTTTAGGTGCTGCACTGAGACCTTCACCGCCGGCGACGCGCTGTGGGGGTGTCAGAACTGCATCCAAAGCACCTGGCTCTGGCCTTGCGCCTTCAATGGAGAGTGCCGCAGGGCCCGACGATGCTATCACAGAAACACACTGCTCCTGCTGCTGCACACCCGCCCTGCTGCAGCTGGCAGCCTTGTCGCGGCCATCAGCCTCGTCCATGATGCTTATGCTGCTGCATGCTGAGTCGCTTGCAGGGGCCTGGGAGGAATAAGATTCTTCTTGGTGGAGGGACCGTGTGTGAGGGGGAGGGCTGGAGTTGCGAGAGTTTTGGAGACCGTACTCGGTCTGGAGCTTTGAGATCTCTTGTGCGGTAATCTGGAGGAACAGGAGGAACATCGTAAGAGCATGTGAGGCATTAAACAAATGATTTGGCAATGGCACTGCTGCATGCGTGTGGTGTAAGGCGCACTGTAAGGCGTTTAGGCGTGCGTGATGTAAGGCTGCATTGCACGCCTTAACCCTAAGTGGGTGTCAGCGCAGTTGTGGGCGTGCGGCGCCACACTGCATAGACCTCATAGGACAATGCAGCCAAACAATGCGCACGCTGTTTGCTTCCACTGTAGTTTCTCCCACGCATGGAACTTTCCATTTGATCCTATCCAACGCCAATCCTGAGAGAAGCCCTCCTGCCAGGAGGCACACCACATGTGACGAAGGGAATCGATACCTGAAGTTTCTTCTTGATCGCCTGCAACTGTTGAAGTTCTCGCTGCACTGGAGTCGGAAGGCCACAAGACTACGATTTACATGTGAGTAAAAATTAGATGTTAGGCGATGAGCAGGTGTCCTTCTTTGCGTGGGGTCGAGGGCACAACATATTCTATAAACGTGCAGATCACCTGCTAATCCTGGCAACTGTCAAAACAAGGCTTCAGTTCTTGTTATAATACTGTAGTATGTGGTCCACGATAATGTCGCCTCAGTATATGAAACGTGAAGAATAGTTCCCTGCACCTGGAAATTTGCGCGGGGCGCTTGCATGGGCATATCTTTAGTGCTTCGAATGATGCCACCATGTTCTTGAACCAGGAAGTCCTGGATGAACCTGCGCATTTGCATTTCATTTCGCTTTGTCAAGTCTTCTATTTGTTTGGATTGTTCGTGAGTGTCCTACAAGAAGATGTCCAATGCTGCGACACATTCAGTGCACGCACCTTGTGCTCTCTTTTAGCCTCTCTCCATCCCTCTCCAGCTGGGCCAGCTGCTTGCGAAGCGCAGTAGTAGAAGCCTGGTTTGCGTGCATTTTGCCTGGGAAGCAAAATATATATAGTAGGATCATGCTTGTGTGAGCGTGTGTGTGTACGTGCATGTGTGTGTGTGTGTGAGAGAGAGAGTGTGTGTGTATGTGTGTGTGTATGTGTGTGTGTGTGTATGTGTGTGTGTGTGTGTGTGTGTATGTGTGTGTGTGTATGTGTGTGTGTGTGTGTGTGTGTGTATGTGTGTGTGCATGTCTGTGTGTACGTGCGTGTATGTGTGTGTACGTGTGTGTGTGTGTGTGTGTGTGTGTGTATATGTGTGTACGCGCGGAAGGATAGGAACATAATACTACCCTCGTTCAGTGAGTCCAATTGATGGATGTGTCTGCGCCAGCTTGACAATCTCTCCTGCCTTCTACTCACAACTGGAGCTTCTCAAAAGTGATCAGCACATCAAGTTGGTGAAAAGAAAGGAGGAATCCATCACCAGTTCAATGCAACTAAAGAGAAATAAGAATACAATTTATTGGGGCAAATTGAGATCTTCAATTGCTTGCACGCTTCGCTTTTGCTCGACAAGTGACATTATATAAATTTAATTGCAAATTAAAGTCCGCTTTTCTTTTCCAGCCTCTCCTGCCTCCACTTTCGCACAACAACTCGCACAAAAATGTCCGGCATGGGATTGCAAGGTGGTACGGCTCGGTGAGTCTTTTGTGGTATTTACACTCGTCTTTGACTGCTCATCGGTTCGAAATTCCTGCTTATCATGTGCAGTAATACGTGCTCATACACACACACACACACACACACACACACACACACTTACACACACACACTCGTGCACGCACACGCGCACAGGCACACATACTAACACACACACACACACATACACACACACACACACACACACACACACACACACACACACACACGCACACACGCACACACACACACACGCACACACACACGCACACACACAAACACACACATGTGCACGCGTGCACCCAACATACACATACACATGTATATAAACATACACACAAACACTAACGCATAAAAACACAAACAACCGTACACGCACGCATACTCGCAGATTCAAACCCACTTACACGCACACACACGCACACATGCAAATGCACAAAACACATGCATTTACATTTACACATGGGTATCGACACAAACACACACACATGCACACACATATATACAAACACACACGTACTCGGTTTTGAACTTTTTACTCCGCCCACACAGGCATTTACAAATGCATCAGTCACACGTCATGCAAACATAGACCAGGAAGCAAACACGTATCCCAGCTATTGCGTTAGGTGTCAAAGCTCACAAATTTCATACCCATGACATGCAAGCTCGCCCAATGTTTTCACAACAGCACACTCTTCATCACAGTCATGGACTAACTCATTCTTCCTCTCCTACTTCTTACTCGAACTGCCTTCACTACTGCAGCTGCTATGACAGGTATGGTCGGGGGCATTTGCTGCAATGCATTTTTGTGTAAACTCTATGGTGCGTTCTAACCCATCTTCCAATTACCTCCCTCTTCCCTTTCCAGTTTTATGGACTACTTGAAGGTATGGGCACTGCTTTGTGTACCTGATGTGAGCTAAGATGCCGCATGTTGTATGATGGGAGGTGTCAGCCCGTAGTACATATTGTACCTGATGCATCATGTGTCATGTGTCTCTTGCTAAAATGCGTCGTGTGTCTATTGCTAGAATTGACAACTGGACTCGGGGGGTGCACAGGTTCCAAGCTTGAAAGAGCCTGCTGCAAACTCGCTGCTCCTTTCACCCAACAATTATATCCATGGCCTCCAGTACCATGGCCTCCAGTACCTGGCTTTGCAGTGTGTGCACTTGCGCTAAATGTCAGGGGTCAGGGTTGACTGCCTTTGTCGAACCCTCACACCACCTTGAATGCGACTTTTGTTGCAGTGCATGGATGAGAACAAAGCGCCCACGACAGGCCAAAGGAACACAGAGTGCGCTGAGTGGCTCGAGGACTACAATGAGTGTCTCCATCATGAAAAGGCGGTGAGTGGTTGCGGGCCAGGACAAGATGTTGCAGGCAACTCTCTGCCTAAGGCATGATTAAAACACGCGCTTTTACTGCTTGAGCAATGCAAGTAACGTGCAAGGTACTTAGGAGGCCTAATTTGATAGGTTCTAAGTTCTGTTTATATTTGCAGAAGCAAGGGTTACAACCATTGTATGGAAAAATTTGCCATACCCTACAATTTGGCTATCTTAAGGGATGGTTGTTCCCGCGGCTGGCGCACCCCAAAACTGTGCTGTCTAGCTTTCTGCCTACCGTACCGTTTCTAAAACAACCCGCATAAGTATCGTGTTTGCCCTGCGGAGTGGCTACGGTGAGCATTAATAAATATATTTTTTGACCCTGGGGGTTGTGCGGGACTGGTGTAGATAAATTTTTTTGGCATAGCAACGAGAGGCCCCTTAGCCTCCTCTGCCCCAGCAGCAGCCATGGCAGCAGCCACAGCAGCAGCAGCATCGGTTGCTCCAAAGGGGATTCTTCAGCGGGACGCATGCAGCTTTTTAAAAATTGCAGCAAGAGCTGAGCACAAAGCAGCACTTCAGCAGCAATAGGAGCTGACAACCGACTAAACCAAGCTGCTGCAAGCAAAAGCGAAACGGGCTGAGCGACAGGCGCATGAAGCAGTAATGAAGAGGCCTCCTGGCAGGCCAAAGAAAACCTTTGTTTTGGAGAACCAAGCTGTGATGCTTGCACACGCAGAGTAAATTAGAGCAGCCAGTGGGTAACAGATGAGCAGATGGGGCAGCTGGTGCGGCAAACAAGGTTATGCATTAAGGCTGCCCAAGCCGCACCATTGGCACGCGCAGGCATGAGTCAGGAGAGCAAGGAGAGCGCCAGCAGCAGTGATAGTGGCTAGATGAGGCAGAAGCAGATGGTGGGGGGGGGAGGGCAGCAAAGGCGTAGGGCAGTAAAACAAAGAGCGCAAGCTAACCAACATGCAAAAATCATGATGGCTTGCCTTTCCCTTTTGTGGTGTCTTTTCCACTAAAGCTTATTGGTGCTGAACAGGGCTAAACGCCCTGCGGGTTGACAGCGGTAAGGGCAAAAAGTACTTAATTTTGGGAAAGTGCGGAAATCAAGATATCTTTGAAATTTGGGGTGCGGGATGACTACGGAAAGGTACGTTGTTTACCCCATGCTTTTCCCAAGCATTTCAAACATGATCAGAAACATATTCAAGCCTTTTTGCGTGAAAATTGGCAGTCAGGGTGGGGCAACGTAGCTTAACGCCTGTTTAGCTCACATATTTGCAGCAATTTGACATGAAAAGGGCCAATATTTCATAAGCAATGACCAAACTTGCTCAAACTCACCTGTGCTTTAGCACATAAGCTTCATTAACAGTATGCGTGAATGTTGTTGTGTCAAAAATGGTGCTGGAGGCCTGCATAATGTATGCTGCTGTGTGCGATGTATCTATAAGCTTCACATGGCGCCGGAGCTGGCGCCAAATGCTGGCTTTTGTGCAGTGTCGGTTTTGTGAATCAATTTGCTTGTCGCTGTTTGTGCTTCCGATGGTACAATTTTATCAAACCTAAGTCAATCTCTCTGTTGCGACTTGTTTGGTCAAGTGCGGTCAAGGTTTGCGAAAGGTATGCTTGCGCAATAATTCTGGCAAAGAACAGCCCATGTTTCGATGTGCCAGCCGTGGGGCGCCGGGACTGTTTAACAACATCTATTTTGCACGGAAAACGCACATACCGTAGGTTTACGATCACTAAAATTTAAAATTAATCGATTTTAGTTCGTAAGGGGGTCTGGGGATTAATTTTTGAGTTCAAAGGGACTTCGCGAGGGTCCTGTCGGGAATTAATTTGTGAGTTCGAGAGCCCCCCACTGCTGGCTGCTGCTGCTGCTGTTGCTGTGCAGGCTGATGGGCAGACTGCCCATTGGCTGCATGGGGAGAATGACATCTGTGAGTGCTTGCATGTGTGCTTCCCTCAATCAGAGAAGCAACCTTCTCTTACCCACTTGCCATCTTCACTAACTCCTGTGTGGATGCCCCAGAGGAAGGGGCTGTAAGAGGAGGAGCAGGAAGAGGGGAAAGAGCCGTATGCATGGGCGCCCCACGGGCCTCATCACAGCCTCGCCCCTTGCCTTTGCGTCTTGCTTCCTCTGCCAGCTCCCTGAGCTGCCTCTCCCTCTGCAGTTTCTCATCTCTGCTGATCAGCCAGCCCCTCAGCAGGGGAATGGGGCTTCAAGAACAGGGCCAGGGAGTTCACACTGGTACGCTGGGAACTTGTTTTTATAATCACCCTCAAATTTTCATTTACGAGCCGCTGGTCGTAAGCCCGCCAGGGCGTCACCAGCAGCAGACCTCAATGGTGAGGCGCTAATTTTAGGTTCGCGCAGCTTCCACCCTCTCTGATGATAAATATATATTCAGCATCATGTTCAGCAATTCCGCAATTCACCGTTCACGCGTGGAGGACGAGCTGAGAAGTGCCCAAATGACATGTTTTATTGCATGGGCACGATGCTGACGATTCCTACATATAAATCCGCCACTCAAACCCACGAGATCGCGTTCTTGGACTTGCGGGTGAAGTCACGGGTTTGCTTTGCGATTGGCTGGGATTGCTCCTTACTTCTTTTGCTTATTATTTATATGTCCAACGCGCATCCACTCCTCTTGGCCAATTGAGTTTGCGCGCCTCTGCCTGCCAGCAATCAACCACTACACGTGGCATATATCCTGAGCGTAGCAAACGCTAGCTGAGCTTGTCCGCCACTCCAGCTTGGAAATTGGCATGCTTGCTGGAGCTCGGCAAAAGCACGCATAACACTGAAAGCACAATGACGGGCTGAATTTCCTCCGTGGTTCTCTCGTTTGGTTATTTTGCAGAACTTGCTTGCCCTGGGGGGGGGGGGGCGCCCCCCCCCCCCCCCCCCCCCCCCCCCCCACCA
>Ga0307948_1001531_pt1 | contig 16456 bp, 21 predicted proteins | sample OrgLakmetagen280_FD_201824 | JGI IMG/M metagenome (GOLD analysis project Ga0307948, IMG submission 201824) | Saline water microbial communities from Organic Lake, Antarctica - #280 | ecosystem: Environmental > Aquatic > Non-marine Saline and Alkaline > Saline | place: Antarctica: Organic Lake...
CAGTGCATCCTCCACCCACACCTGCTTACGTACATGAAGCACACACACAGCACAAACACATGCACACAAGCACAGCGCACACCCACTCATAGAAAGCGCACATTTGCAACACCCACAACCCCAGTGCACATACGCACACACACACACACATACCCACACACCATTTTCTTGCCGGTGCGTATATCTTCCTCTGTCATGGGCAGCCTGCACTGATCTGGAATGTTGAAGCGATCTAGGTCCGATGGCCGCACGCCTAACCACTTGATGTCGGGGGTGGTGAGGTTAGTTGAGTCGTAGGACATGTTCATGGAGCCCTGTAGGTGTGTGTGTTATGTAAATATGTGTGAGGTTAGTTGAGTAGTAGGACATGCCCTGTAGGGGTGTGTGTGTGTGCGTGTGCGTGTGCGTGTGCGTGTGTGTGTGTGTTATGTAAATATGTGTGAGGTTAGTTGAGTAGTAGGACATGCCCTGTAGGTGTGTGTGTGTATTATGTAAATATGTGTGCGCCTTTGCGTGCATGTCGTGTGTGGTGTGTGTGTGTTGTGAATGATCGCACGTGCCTCTGAAATTGTACGTTTTTGGTGTGTGTGTGTGTGCCGTACGCACGTGAGGTGTGACATGCGTATGTGTGTGTTTGTGTGTGTGTGTGCATGTGCATGAACATATACGCATGTGCGTGTGCCTAAATTTGCGTGCAAATGTGCAATATGCCTCAAATTAAAATACATGCTAGCCGCGCCAAAGATTTCACGTGTTCATCAACGCACCTAAGTGTACGTGGTCATAAGTGTGTGTTACCCCCCTTCCCCCTAAGCTGTGAGCTCATCATTTACACAGTAAAGACTTTGAGCCACTAGTATGTTTGCGTGTTGTGTGTGTGTGTGCGTGTGTGTGTGTTGTGTGTGTGTGTGTTTCACTCCCTTTACGGCTTGAGCTCACCTTTATGTATGCAGTAAAGACTTCGAGCCCCTTGTGTGTTTGTATGTGTGTGTTAGTGGCTCCTTTTCCCAAATAATGTGGGGAGTGGTTTTTCACTGCCTGCGTTGTTTTTCCTTTTTTCCCCTGTGTGTTTCACCCCTTTTAAGGCTTGAGCAGACAGGATTTTGAGCCCCTTGTGTCTTTGTATGTGTTGTGTGTGTTGTGTGTGTGTTGTGAGTATCTCGCCTCCTTTTAAGGCTTGAGCTCACCTTCATGTACACAGACAGGATTTTGAGCCCCTTGTGTCTTTGTATGTGTTGTGTGTGTTGTGTGTTTGTGTGTGTTGTGTGTATCTCGCCTCCTTTTAAGGCTTGAGCTCACCTTCATGTACACAGACAGGATTTTGAGCCCCTTGTGTCTTTGTATGTGTTGTGTGTGTTGTGTGTTTGTGTGTGTTGTGTGTATCTTGCCTCCTTTTAAGGCTTGAGCTCACCTTCATGTACACAGACAGGATTTTGAGCCCCTTGTGTCTTTGTATGTGTTGTGTGTGTTGTGTGTGTTGTGTGTGTTGTGTGTATCTCGCCTCTTTTTAAAGGCTTGAGCTCACCTTCATGTACACAGACAGGATTTTGAGTCCGTACGGATCAGAGTCTACCAGAGCCAGCACAGGGATCTTCAGGCTCTGACGCAGCTTGCGTAAAAACAACCTGAGAATACATAAAAATGCTGGTAAGCTGGCGTTGCCTTAGCAGGTGCGTGTCTAATTCTACCAGAGCTAGCACAGGAATCTTCAGGCTCTGACGCAGCTTGCGTAAGAGTTAACCTGAAAATGAATCAAATTGAAATAGATAGTAAATTAAATTGACAAGCGATACTCAGCGAACCCTTTGCAGGTGCGTGTTTAGTTCCTCCAGAGCTAGCACAGGGAGAAGCCTTTGCGGGTGCCAGTTTTGATCCTAGCAGAGCTAGCACATGGAGAAGCCTTTGCGGGTGCGTGTTTAGTTTCTAGCAGAGCCAGCACAGAAATTTCCAGGCTTTGGCACAGCTTGCGTAGAAATTCCTTGAAAGCAAATTTTATAGCTCCTGCTGAAACAAATTAGCATCCTTAGGGAAATCCCATCGCTTTTTTTGTGAGCAAAGCCAGGACCCACAAAAGTAAGGAAATTCCTTCAATGGACGCGCGGTAGCATAATAGGTCATTTAATAGAGACACAGATACGACCATGTCCTAGAGAGATTGTGTGTGTATGTTTATGAATGTTGTTGTGTGCATGCGCGTGTTGGTGTATGTGTGTGTATGTGTGTATGTGTGTGTGTTTTTGTGTGTGTAAGGGTGGGTGAGAGGGGGAGGCGGGGGGAAGCTTGATTAAGCAGCTCTTTCTGTCTGACACTGCCAGACAGAATATAGAAATAAGATATTAAATGGGCTCACAAGCACGCAAATACACACAGGTGCTCCGGCCCTCATGCTTAACGTGCTGGCTGTAGTTCAAGCGCACACACACATACACCAAATGACACACATACACCAAATGACTGTATTTCAGGTACACACACACACATACACCAAATGACTGTAGTTCAGGTGCACACACACATACACCTAATGACACACACACACATACACCAAATGACTGTAGTTCAGGTGCACACACACATACACCTAATGACACACACATACACCAAATGACTGTAGTTCAGGTGTGCGCACACATACACCAAATGACACACACACATACACCAAATGACTGTAGTTCAGGTGTGCACACACATAGTTGTGCACCTGGCTGTAGTTCAAGTGCACACACACATATACAAATAACCCCACACCCCACACCCCACACCCCAAACCCCATACACATACACACACATGTAAACCCTAACCCTAAGTGCCTAACACACACAAACACACACACTTAAACCCTAACCTAACCCCCTAACACACACATACATATGTGTGTTCATTTCTTCTTTACCTTGAGGCCACGTCTGGTTGGCCCTTTGCGGTGATAATGATGCAGGGGTAGGTGTTGTAGAAGCGGTCCTCCGCCAACCGCATGAACGCAGCATCCTTCTCAACAAGTAGGATGAACAGCGCGTCTGACTGGAAGCCGGTGACCTGAGTGGGTGCACTCTCAGTTTGTGTTAGGGGCTTGTGCGTGTGTGTGTATGTGTGTGTGTCTGTGTGTGTGTGTGTCTCTGTGTGTGTGTGTAGATCAGTAAGCGCATATATGAGTATTATTTTCAACAAGCAGGATGGGCAGCACGTCTGACTGGAAGGAAAAGGATGAACCCACTTAAAAATCAAGCTTCCGCTCAGATGCCCCTGAAGCATATATAGCGATGTAACCTTACCTTACCTAAACCCACTTAGGATACCACAAAAAACTGCTCACAACAGCAGGCAGAAAAGGTTAAAGCTAGAAAGGCCCCAAATCAATGGATTCGACAAAGAACAGCAAGAAAAAAGCCCAGATCGCTAGTGCTGTCAATAAGCTGTCTGCTCAAGACAGTTTCCCTCCCAAACCGCCTGACAGCCCACTCTCTTCCCATTTTAACTCTCTATGTTCCATCGCAAATGGTTTTTACATTTTTTGGGATTACACACGCATAAACCAGGGCAGAATGGCTTTTGGAAGGCGCCTCGCTTACTGCAACTAATTGCACCCTCCCGCTGTAACACTCTCATTTAAAGCTCACTTTTCCTCCAACACTTTTCCTCCAAAGCTCACTTTTCCTCCAAAGCTCACATTTCCTCCAAAGCTCACTTTCCTCCACAGCTCACTTTTCCTCCAACACTTTCCGTCCAAGGCCCACTCTTTCCTCCACAGCTCACTCTTTCCTCCAAAGCCCACTCTTTCCTTCAAAGCTCACTCTTTCCTCCAAAGCTCACTCTTTTCCTCCAAAGCCCAATCTTTCCTCCAAAGCTCACTTTCCTCCAAAGCTCACTCTTTCCTCCAAAGCTCACTTTTCCTCCAAAGCTCACCTTGTCTATGTTGGGTGGGATGGCTTTTCCTCCCACTCCCATTTTGCTGCAGTTGATGACGTCTCCGTCCTCCACAAACGTCAACCGCCCGACCACAACGCCTTTTTCAGATGCAACGACTGCATGTAGATGAAGCGCACAAATGATGCTGAGTAAGGTATTGCATGTCGTGTGTGCCTAATGTAAACGGTGTGTGCCTAATGTAAACGGTGTTTGCATTATGTAAACGAACTCTTTCTTTTGTTTCTTCTAGGCGTCCCCCTTTTGTCTAGCTAGGTGTGGTTTCAGGCTTTTGTTCAAGCTTCGGCTCAGATGCCCCCTGAGGCATATATAGCGATGTAACCTTACCTAACCTTAATGTAAACGATTGTACCCTTAGCTCTGTGCACCTGCTGCAAATTATTTGCAATAAGCCTTACAAGGAACGTCAGTCGCCCAACCGCAACATCCTTTTTGGGTGCCATGCACTAACATTAACATTTTGCAACTGCATGTAGATGGCGTCCATTTGGTGTTGAGTAAGGTTTTGCATGATGCGTGCGCTTGCTGCAGATGATTTGTACGCCTGGACCTTGCACAGACATCAACAGCCCTGCCATAACGCTCTTCCTGGACGTGACTTGTCCTTTAGAAGAGGTGCTTTGTGGTGCACAGTACACTGCTTAAGTTACTTTGTGGTGCACGGTACACTGCTTAAGGTACATTGTGGTGCACTGTACACTGCATAAGGTACGTTATGGTGCACGGTACACTGCTTAAGGTACATTGTGGTGCACTGTACACTGCTCAAGGTACATTGTGGTGCACGGTACACTGCTTAAGGTACACTGTGGTGCACGGTACACTGCTTAAGGTACTTTGTGGTGCACTGTACACTGCATAAGGTACGTTGTGGTGCATGGCACACTGCTTAAGGTACTTTGTGGTGCACGGTACACTGCTTAAGGTACTTTGTGGTGCACTGTACAATGCTTAAGGTACACTGTGGTGCACGGTACACTGCTTTGGAGGAACCATGTATAGACCACTGGCATAACCTTACCATTCAGGCTCGATCGTGTGCACCCTAGCATGCACGCCAGGTCATCAAAAATCGCGTCCGACTGAGATTGGTCCTGCGCACACAAAGGCAAACATTCAGTTGAAATATGCGTGCAGCCTCATTACAAATGCACAGATGTGGTCTGGATGCAGTTGAATACAAACACACAGACGTGGTGGACGCTCATGGTATTTGCGTGCAGTTGCACACCGAAGCACACATGTGGTGGACGTTCATGGAATTGGAATGCAGCTGAATACATACGCAGAGATGTGTACAAACAAATGCACAGAAACGGTATGCAGGAATCAGGTAAGGCAGAAGGTAGACGCATTTGCATACATGTCTGTGAGAAGGCGTGCGTGTACAGGGGCTGGCTTGATGCCCTTGCCCATGCTCTAATCAATAAGGATTGCGAGAAAAAGAGGGCCTGCATGCTAGCATATGCGCAAGTGAGCAAGCATAGTCACATACACACACGCGCGCACGCACGCACGCACATATATATACACATACACGAACAAACACAAAAGTGAGGATTGCGAGAAAAAGAGGGCCTGCATGCTAGCAAATGCGCAAGTGAGCAAGCATAGTCACATACACACACACACGCAAGCACGCACGCACGCACGCACGCACGCACGCACATATATATATATTTATTTATTATATACAAACACACGAACACACACATATATATAATATATATATATATATATTATAATATATATATATATTATACAAACACAAACGCGCACACAAAAACGCGCACACCACACACAGATGTATAAAGCTTAGCCTTCACACTTGGGCACATGAGGTTTGTTGTGCTACAGCACTGTTGTGCTACAGTACAGTTGTGCTACAGTACAGGTGTGCTACAGTACAGGTGTGCTACAGTACTGTTGTGCTACAGTACAGTTGTGCTACAGTACAGCTGTGCTACAGTACAGGTGTGCTACAGTACAGTTGTGCTACAGTACTGTTGTGCTACAGTACAGTTGTGTTACAGTACTGTTGTGCTACAGTACTGCCAGCAGCATCTACCACCATGCAGGAGCAAATGTACCTCAAACAGCTTGCCATCTGTGTACATCAGATCATGCTTGCCATCTGTGTACATCAGATCACGCTTGCCATCTGTGTACATCAGATCACGCTAGGCGATGTGGATGCGCTTAAAGCATAGCTGGTGCTCCACGCAGCAGTTGCAAGTAGAGAATGAGGCAGATAATCTGGGTTCAGGTAGCGTACCTCAGACAGCTTGGCGTCCTTATAGACAGGTCACGCTCGGTGGCGAAGCTAAGGAGACGCACCAAGCAGCGGATGTTTATAGATGAAGAGACGGGAAGCGTACCTCAAACGGCTTAACATCCGTGTAGAACAGGTCATGCTCGGTGGTGTAGGTCAGGAGACACACCAAGCAGCGGATGTTTACAATGAAGAGACGGGACACGTACCTCAAACAGCTTGACGTCCGTGTAGAACAGATCACGCTTGGTGACGTGGATGCGCTTAACACACAGCTGATGCACCAGACTCAGGATGCGTGTGGTGATGGCAGCTTTCCTGTGGTTGCCAAAATAGTGATAAATTGTGAGAGGCGGCTACAGGAATGCATGCATAACCCTCTGGCCATGTGCTGGCTGACGTTTTGCTCAGCTGGTGCACCAGACTGACGTTTTGCACAGCTGGTGCACCAGACTGACGTTTTGCACAGCTGGTGCACCAAACTGACGTTTTGCACAGCTGGTGCACCAGACTGACGTTTTGCACAGCTGGTGCACCAGACTGGGGTTGCGGGTTGTAATGGCGGCCTTCATGTACGTGCTCAACTATTGCCCATGAAATAGACGTGGTTGCAAGCATGCACGCAGAACACAATGCACTGGCATTGCGCATCCACGGTAATGTGCAATGTTGTACATGGCTGTGCACTACTAACACACTAGAGACACTAGTGAGGCTGTGTAATGTCGTACATGGCTGTGCACTACTAACACACTAGAGACACTAGTGAGGCTGAGCACTACTAGCCTCGGTTTGCTAGTGTGTAGCCTCAGTTGGGTGGGTGTGAGGGAGAGGACTGGGGCTACTCACTAGCCTCACTAATAGGGTTGGCCATAACCATATATATACGGTGCATATACGTTATTTCTGGCAGGGAAATCACCAAATATACGGTCATATACGGTGTATATATACGGTTCTGGCCAACCCTACTCGCTAGTTAGTGTGCAGAGACAGGTGCATATACGTTATTTCTGGCAAGGAAATCGTCAAATAAACGGTCATATACGGTGTATATATACGGTTCTGGCCAACCCTACTCAATAGTTAGTGTGCAGAGACAGGTGCATATACGTTATTTCTGGCAGGGAAATCGTCAAATGTACGGTCATATACGGTGTGTATATACGGCTCTGGCCAACCCTACTCAATAGTTAGTGTGCAGAGACTGGTGCATATACGTTATTTCTGGCAGGGAAATCACCAAATATACGGTCTTTAACGGGTATATATACGGTTCTGGCCAACCCTACTCGCTAGTTAGTAGTGCGCAGCCTCACTAGTGTTAGTAGTGTCAATCTCGTACATGGCTGTGCACTACCAACCCCTTAGTGACACTAGTGAGGCTGTGCAATGTCGTACATGGCTGTGAAATGTCGTACATGGCTGTGCAATGACATGGTGTGTTATTCTTCTAACATATACATGGCTGTGCAATGACATGGTGTGTTAGTCTTCCGACATATACACGGCTGTGCAATGACATAGTGAGTTAATCTTCCGACATATACACGGCTGTGCAATGACGGTCTAGATGGTCTTGAGTCACCGCCAATTTACTGGTCTGACGGTACGGACCGTCAAAACCGTACTTACGGTGCAAATGGCTCTGACGGCGTCATTGCACAGTGCTGGATATGCACCTCAACAAATCCTGACCCTACACCAGCCCTCTCTAAATAGCTGTTAAACAAAAGGGTCACCTTTCCCATCGCAGTATCCAGCACCATCTCCCCTTATGCCACCACCACCCCTCATGTAAAACTATTCATACATTTCACATTCCCAAAACACACTTGCACCCCTGCGTGGAGGAAAGGGGCAAAACCAGCCCAAGGCATCATCCAGCATCCTTCCTCTCCCCTCTCCTGAAACATATAAACTCTTATGACACACTTGCAGGTCTGGGTGGAGGCAAAGGGCCTCTTGCCCATGGCGTCCTTCAGCACAATCCGATCCAGTTGGGGCACATACATCTGGTTCGTCTTGGTGCGGGAGGGCACGTTGAACTCAAACCCTTCACCCTACATGCACGCATACACACGTCATTTGTAATCTCACATGTTGAATGGAGTGCTCTGACCCCTACATGAAAACACACACACACACACACATGCACACACACACACACCCATACACGTTTGATTGCAACGCAGCACGTTTGGTCTCAGTGTAGACGTTTCCTTGTTCTTCTGAATGGACTTGCTCTACAACCTTTGGTGTTAAGCACTCATGCTAAATGTAACTGAACAAAAAAACACCTAAAAAAACACACTGTAATTCAAAACGTGACCCCTGATTTGATCACCTGTGCTAAACAATCTTATCAACAGCGCCACCAGCTCTACGTCTATAATTTGAACCGTGACCCCTGATTTGATCACCTGAGCTGAACAATCTTATCAACAGCACCACCAGCTTTACGTCTATAATTCGAACCGTGACCCCTGATTTGATCACCTGAGCTGAACAATCTTATCAACAGCGCCACCAGCTCTACGTCTATAATTCAAACCGTGACCCCTGATTTGATCACCTGAGCTGAACAATCTTATCAACAGCACCACCAGCTTTACGTCTATAATTCGAACCGTGACCCCTGATATGATCACCTGAGCTGAACAACTTTATCAACAGCGCCACCAGCTCGACGTTGCTTGCTATCGTATCAACAGCGTCACCAGCAAACAAAGCGCCACCAGCTCTACGTTGCACGGCACCAGGCTGCACGAGGCTGCAGGAGGAAGAGCCTCAAGCATCCTCAACTACCGTTTGACTACTGAGTATGGTTTAAAAACACACAAAGGCATTCCAAACGGACCGTACCTTGTAGCGTAGGTAGGGTTGGCCAGAACCATATATAAAACGGTGTTTTAGGCAGAGAAATCACCAAATATACGACGCATTTATACGGTTCTGGCCAACAATAAGCGTAGGCAACAAGCACACACGGAACACAGCGTCACGCACCTGCATAATGGTGGCCGCCATACGTAGCATGATGGCCTCGATTTCGTCCAAGACAGCGTTGGCATCTTTGTCGACCACTTCACAGTACGCGTGGGGCAGGGCTAGGTCGGAGAGGGTACTGCATGAGTGTTCAGAAGACATGTGCGACACGTGCGTGAAAGGGAACTCTCACAGTGAAGGCATAAATTTCACGTTTGCAAAGGCTCATGCCCAGGTTCATAAGTTTGCATTCAAGTGCCACACGTGGAATTGCATCACAATCCAGTCAGCATTTGGTGGTGCTTAGGCGTGCCTTTGCCTTACCTCTTAACTTTACCAGCTAGAGAATGCATATTTACACAAGTACATGCGCACGTGCACGTGCGTTTGTTTTTAAGCGAGAAATACACAGTGTACGCACAGCACAAGACACAACACACATGAACACGTGCGCAAAAATAACTCCTCTTACAGCGCGACCTCCGGCTCATTCTTGATCTCCTCTGTGAGCTGCGCCACCTTGGCCAGCACCTCCTGAAAAACCAGAAAGCGTTTGAAATGAGAGCTAATCTCGCACCAGCACTGACAGCTAGGCAGGTCACTGCTTACATTCACATCCTCTGCAATGTGGTTCATCTTCTTTGCCCTTAGGGATGTTCCAGCCCCCTCCTGAGCGGCCCTCTTCTTTTGTGAAGACATATCAGGTTTCTCTGCAGCGCCAATAAAGCTATTTCGAATTCACAATTATTTTATATGCACATAAAAAATAATACCCAAAAAAACAATTGCCCACTTTGCTGAAAAGCTGACTCGCTACAATGTTTGACAAGCTGAAGAACCTTGGAACCTTTGGAGGTGCTGAATTTATGGCTTTGCACTGCACACTTCATTTTATACACAGTTGAATGCACATTTGCATCAACGTAAGAACCTGTCACATGCATGACCATTCCTGTGAAACCAGAAACACCATGCATTGGGTACACATCTTTGCATGTTTTCTCACGACAACTAACACACAGACAACAAGAACGCCACGCCAGCTGAGAGCGTCCAGCCCCAGCTAATTGCTCAGGCACCCAGCGTCATTCCTGACAGTAGAGCGCAAAAATTGTCAGTATCTGGGTTTGAATTGGAGGGCGTCAGCATTGCCGGGCAGGTGTGTTCGATTGCATGAGCATTGCACTGGATATGGAAAACTGTGCACAGTCAGAGTATACATACGCACACACCACACACCGCACACATACACACACATGCACACACAGACACACACGCACGAAGGCACACACGCACACGCAAACACACACAAGCACGCACGCAGGCACACACACACACACACAGACACCTACACACACACACACACACTCACACTGCGCAGGAAACATGTATAATAGTTCCACGGTTTAAGGTGGCCTTCGACATTGGGCGCTGCCCCCAGCGTGCGGTGTTTCAGCAGACCGTGCTCATCTCACACAGTCACATGGATCACGTGGGTGGGCTACCCTTTCATGTCGCATCTAGGTATGAGTGTGTGTGTGAGTGCGTGTGTGGGTGTGTGGGTGTGTGGGTGTGTGAGTGTGTGTGTGAATGCGTGTGTGTGTACGTGCGTGTATGCGTACATATGTGGGTGTGTGTACATGTGCGTTTGTGTACATGTGCGTGTGTGTATATGTGCGTGTGTGTGCATGTGCATGTTTGTGTATATGTGCGTGTTTGCTTATCGTCCTCTTATGCATTGTGTGCTCCCTTCTTTCGCACATGATAGGCCCAGTAGCTCTTAGCAAACACAGCAAACAAATTCCATGCCCTCTGTCTGTAATACAGTAGCTGTCTTTATAGCCCGGACCACTCTTGCGCATCTTTGAGCTGTCGTTATAGCCCAGACCACTCTTGCGTTTCTTTGAGCTGTCGTTATAGCCCAGACCACTCTTGCGCATCTTTGAGCTGTCGTTATAGCCCAGACCACTTTTGCGTTTATTTGAGCTGTCGTTATAGCCCAGACCACTTTTGCGCATTTTTGAGCTGTCGTTATAGCCCAGACCACTTTTGCGTGTCTTTGAGCTGTCGTTATAGCCCAGACCACACTTGCGTGTCTTTGAGCAGCTCTTGACAAATGGAGCACCCTCCTGAATACGTCCCTTTACACGCCAAAAACCTTTTGACTTTTTTCATACGCAGAGCCTTGCCAATTAAGATCCTGCGCACCTGACGCTGCTTAATCGTTATCAAATTTGGCAATGACACTCTGTTTTGCACTCATCCGTGCCATTTCACACACCGTGGCGTCAGAGGCCTGCCCTCGTCCAAGAGTGTTATTCTCACGCACATATGTCCACATTAAGAATAAAGGCACACACGCACGTACACATACACATGCACACATATACACACAGGGGCCTAAATGCTTTGCCCCCGTCTAAGATAGTCATTCACCCTTCCTACGTAGAGGTGAGTGCGGCTCAGCATTTTAGGGCTACTCATAAGTAGGGTCGGCAAAGGGGTTAAAAGTTTTTGTCAGGGAAATCACCAAATTTACGGCGTATTTATATATATATATATATATATTGTTCTGGCCAATTAAATATATGGTCATCCACGGCGTACCGTTCGTTCACGATCAGTTCGTGACCACACTTTCAAATAATTAATTAAATTTTCGATTTCAGTTCGTGAGGGAGTCTGGGGATTATATTTTGAGTTCGAGGGCACTTCGGGAGGGCCCTGTCGGGAATTAGTTTTTGAGTTCGAGAGCCCCCCTGTGAATGCTGCCTGTGCACTGCTACTGCTGTTAGTTATGGCTGAAGCTGTGGCTGAAGCTGTGGCTGAGGCTTCAAGAACCCGGCCAGGGGGTTCACACTGGCGCGCTTGGAGCTCATTTCAATTTTCACCCTCAAAACCACTATACATAATTAATTTATCACTTCGAAGTCAGTTCGGAGAGGCCTCCAAGAATTAATAAAAAATTTCGTTTCTGGCCAAATAATTAATTAATTAACGAAGTGATCGTAAACAAACGGTATTTGAAAGTGTGGTCACGAACTGATCATGAACGAACGGTATACGGTTCTGGCCAAACCTAGGCATGCCACAACCGTTTATTGGGCGTTCTTGTAAGACCTTTAAAGTTGTGCAAGTCCTGTAAGACTTCTCTGCCCCACGGCAGCATAAAATCTGCAGCCGCACTTGGCATGCCACAACCGTCTATTGGGCGTTCTTGTAAGACTTGTAAAATATACAAGTCCTGTAAGACTCCTCTGTCCCACAGCAGCATAAAACCTGCACCCATGCCACATGCAATATCAGTAAAGGACTTAACTCATGCCATACACACGCACACACACACAGCAACAGGGTGGCCTTTGAGTCACACTACAGCATGCTCTCAGCAAGTTACGTACGCCACGGCAGCAGCGTAGCTTCTTGGTCTAACTACATACTTCCCTTCCATCACGTCACACATGTCACAGTTACAGGGTGACCTTTGAGTCACACAGCATGCTCTCAGCAAGTTACGTACACCACAGCAGCAGCGTAATTTCTTGGCCATTATTCAAACTTCCATCACGTCACACATGTCACAGCTACAGCGTGACCTTTGAGTCATGCAGCTTGCTCTCAGCAAGTTACGTACGCCACAGCAGCAGCGTGGCTTCTTGGTCATAGTGTCATAGTACATACTTCCATCACGTCACACATGTCACAGCAACAGGGTGACCTTTGTTGTACCGTTGGCACTACAGCGCACTTACATGCTAAACCCTAAACCCTAAACCCTAAACCCTCAAAGCGTTCTCCATGCCTTATTTCAACTCCGACACGCACGTTTTAAGCAGGTAGCAGCAAACGTGCCCGCCTTGGCGGCAGAGTGAGCAGCAAAAGGGCAGACATGAACGGGCCACGTGCAGGAGGCAGTGGAACTGCTGAGGCTGGAGAGGAGGTCTCGTGTGGTTTGGACTCAGCAACGGATCCGGAGGGGGCTTTTGCCGAGCTGCAGGCGGCCACTCACAGGCTGAACCAACAAACCCAGGTAAGAGGCATTGGAGCTGCCCAAGGTGGAAACGAGATTTTGTGTAGCTCGGACACAGCAAAGGACCCTGGCAAATTGGACGGACGTCAAACTAAAGGACTGTTGTTTAGGCAAGGCTTTGCACAAAACATGCAACTGTCAATGTCCACACGTACCCAGCTTCTTTGGCTGCGCAAGATGGTGAATAGTAGAGGGGGACATATAAGATCAAAAAATAAAAAGATTGACAGGAAAATTGCATGCAGTGTAGACCATTCCACACTTCGTGAAAATAGAGCAGGAAGGAATTGCGTTCTTTGGTGGTAAGTAGGGTCTGCTATTTTAGGGGGGATATCCTTACCCGAGTGGCTTCTTGTCTTTGCTTAACAGTGTGGAGGATAGCTCCTCCTATCTGCGTAATTAAGTTTCCTGCGTAACAGCGACGTGTCTTGCTATGAATAAAGATCAGCAATCAAGCCTCATTGGATCTGGTGCCCAAGCTCTGTGTACCTCCATCTAATTGCTGCTTGTTTGCCCGCTCACTTCAAACAACCGCAACCAACCCAATGAGCAATTGGCTTGAGCCATGCCTCACCTCACCGTACATATGTGTAGTAGGTTCCTGGACCAGGTTTCCCGCCTAAAATAGTATTGTAACTACATACGCACACATTACGCAAGGTCCTTGCAAACCCTTTCCACTCCTATGTACCACACCAAGACCACAAACATCACGGTGTGCCTCCCTTCCCCCCTGTCCCTCACATCACGCCACAGCCACACCGCACACAGCAAGAAATACTCCGGCACGCTCAGACCGCCGGTGACCCCACCGTACGTGCGGCAGCTGTAGCAGCTGCTCTCGCTCACGCAAGCCGCTTCTCTGAAGCTACTAGATCTCCCAGATCCGGTCATGTGTTTCCACCCCCAACCCCCCCTCCGGAGCTCCTCTCCCCTGGACCGACCGCAGCAGCAGCAGGGGCGCTGCCGGTTGAGGCGGCAGCTCCTGCAGTGGGTGCAAGAGGAAGGACTCGAAGCAGCAGCAGGCGGAATGCAGCTGCAGACGTGAGCACACGAGAGCGGCAGCACCACCAAAAGCAGCAGCAGCAGCAGCAGCAGCAAGGGGTCGAAGATGTGGAGGTGGTGGTGATGGATGAGGAGGAGGAGAAGGAAGTGCGTGAGGCGCAGGGTGGGCAGGAGGAGGCCGCCCGTGCTGCTCCGGTGCTCAATGCAGGTGCAGCTTCAAAGAGGCAGAGGAAGCAGAGCCGAAGGAAGACCAAACCAAACAGGGTGGAAAATAGGGTGGAGGAGGATGAGGAGGAAGAGGACGAGAGGCGGGAGCCTCCTCAAGGCATCCAGCAGGCGCAGGTGTGTGTTCGTTGTGGCATGCTGCTGCCGTGTCGACGCTTCACAAGGAAAGCAAAAAACGCTGGTTGTTGTGACGGAGGTAGTGACAGCATTGAGTGAGGAAGCGAGGTTGGCGTTGCAGAGGGAGTAGGCTATGAAGGTGCAGGCAACCCTTCACTTCCAGGCGCGTGCTGGCTGCAAACCAGGCGCGTGCTGGCTGCAAACCAGGCGCGTGCTGGCTGCAAACCAGGTGCGTGCTGGCTGCAAACCAGGCGTGTGCTGGCTGCAAACCAGGTGCGTGCTGGCTGCAAACCAGGTGCGTGCTGGCTGCACCCAGTTGTGTGCTGACTGCACACCAGGCGTGGATGCAAGCCAGGCGTGTGCTGACTGCACCCAGGTGTGTGCTGACTGCACACCAGGCGTGGATGCAAGCCAGGCGTGTGCTGGCTGCACCCAGGTGTGTGCTGACTGCACACCAGGCGTGGATGCAAGCCAGGTGTCTTCTGGGTGCAAGCACAATGATTATAATTCTGGTGTAGGTCAGGGGGCAGGAGCCTCAGCGATGGGAAAGGCACACGCGTGTTGGTTACAGTGATTACAATGGGGGGTGACCTTCAGCCACGGAGGGGAAAAGGCGCACGCGTGTTGAGTGTATGAGGCTACTGTCCCGCAAAATTGGCAAGGACAATAAAGAGGGGTCTGGCTGGTAGTGGGATCACTAGTAGTAGTGAGATCATAGATTACGGGTATTGAGGTCACTGGTCAGCGAGAGTAAGGGAGGAGGCTATGCAGGCGCCTGTAGGAATGAGAGGGGTAAACACGAATGAGGGTAAGAATGCAAGAGGGGTACTAATAAGTGAGGGGTGGAAATGAAGGAGGGATATAAAAAAGTGAGGTGTGGAAATGAAAAGGGGGTAAGAACTGTACAGAGGATATCATCAAGGAGAATCAGCCGCTTTGGTGGCAGGAGTGGTGTCACAACTTGTCCATGGTAAGCACGTACGTGAACGTCACAGTGATGTTTAGTGCTGGAGTTCTGTTTTGCGGCCACAGAGGTGTGCTTCAATGAATAAATTTGCCAACGAGTTGGATTGCATTGCACAAAGGATGCCATGATGTCGTGCGCCTGATGCCCGCTTGCATAGCAGTTTGAATTGACTCAGTTTGGATTGACTCAGTTTGGATTGACTCAGTTTGGATTGACTCAGCCAAGCCACCTGAAAACTGTATGGCTGTGCTAACCATCTAGCACTTGACAACCCTTCTCTGACCCTTGCTCTGTATTCACTGCTGCCATGCTATAAATGTGTCCAGTTCCGTCAGGGTATACTCCGACAGGATATACCCCTCTAGTGTAGCAATTTGTCCAGAAGGCGTCCTAATGTAGTGTAATTAACGACGCTGCTCAGTATCAAGGTTAGTCAGAACTGCTTACATTATATGAATCATTCATTATATTCATTATATGAATCATTAAAGTTGCATGAATCATTATATCGTTATATGAATCGTTATATGAATCACTTAAGTTGCATAACACCGTACATGACTGGATGCATGGTGGCATCCCCGCTGAAAATAACGTACACCTTTTTATATGTATGGTTGTATGTACACCTATATGGTTGTATGTACACCTATATGGTTGTATGTACACCTATATGGTTGTATGTACACCTATATGGTTGTATGTACACCTACATGGTTGTATGTACACCTATATGGTTGTATGTACACCTATATGGTTGTATGGCTGATGCCAACACTGCTCTTCACGTGTCGCTCCTCCTGCAGGATGGAGCACACCCAAACCCCTCTTTTGTCACGGGTCAAGAACGCTTTGATGCCCAGCAGGCAACGGAGGAGGAAGGGGCAGAGAGAGGGGATAAAGAGGGGACTTCAGGTGGAAGGCAGG
>Ga0307948_1001539_pt1 | contig 16424 bp, 20 predicted proteins | sample OrgLakmetagen280_FD_201824 | JGI IMG/M metagenome (GOLD analysis project Ga0307948, IMG submission 201824) | Saline water microbial communities from Organic Lake, Antarctica - #280 | ecosystem: Environmental > Aquatic > Non-marine Saline and Alkaline > Saline | place: Antarctica: Organic Lake...
CCACACCCACACCCACACCCACACCCACACCCACACCCACACCCACACCCACACCCACACCCACACCCACACCCACAGCCACATCCACGCACCTCCCAACAGCGCACAATTCGAAGGTGCTTTGCCACTACCATCCTGAGCACCAGCAAGCAAGCCTTGGGCATTCACGCCCTTGCGGTCCTGCTGCAGATCTTCGTACCTGTGAGTGTAGAACACACACACACACTTGTAAAAGGAGCACACACACATACACACACACACACTTGTAAAAGGAGCACCCACTTACACACACACACACACGCACACACTCACACACACTTACACTCGAGAAAGGAGCACGTGCACACACACACTTACACACACACACACATACACACACACACCAACACTTGTGAAAGGAGCACATGCTCATACACACACTTACATTTGTGAAGGAGCACATGCACACAGGAAGAATGCTTGAAATGAGCATGCACACACACACACACACACACACAACACACACACACGCGCGCGCACACACACACGCGCGCGCACACACACACACACACACAATTATACCCGTGAATGGAGCGCGTGCACACACACACACACTCTTATACTTGTGAAAAGAGCACATGCACACAGGAAGAACACTTAAAAGGAGCACATGCACTCAGGAGGAGCACACACAGGTTTCCTTGCTTTGTGATTTTTGACCTGTGAGTAGCTGCCACCCCAATAGTTGTCTAATGCTTCACCACCCAACCACACTCGCACACAACACACACACATCAAGCATACACACATATACACACACACCAGGCACACACACACACGCAGCAGGCACACACACACAAAACACACACACACATCAAGCATACACACATATACACACACATCAATCACACACACACGCACACACACACACACACTCAAGCCATGCACAGCAACTGTGTGACCACACCTTTGGTTTGTAAAGCTGCTTGCATAAAAAGGGTCGGACCCTAAGACGTCTGTCAGACCCCCAAACTCTAAGCCACCTGAACAAGATGCGATCAAATACAATGTTAGTTTTGACAGGTACAAGCATTGGCCGAATGTACAGGTCGCGCACACACACACACACACACACACACAAACACACACGCACGCGCACGCACACACACACACACACTCACACAAGACACATGCATGCACGCATGACTCGTGAAGTAAAAGTATTGGCCGACTGTAAGGGTATGGGGGGCTATTTATGTGGTTTGCGAGCTCTTGCCTCTCTCGTCTCGTCTAAAAATAAGAAAGGATTGGCCGAATGTAAAGGGACAAAGGCCTTCAGCCGGGTATGGCTACTCAACCTGCAATGAATAGGGTTGGCCAGAACCGTATATATACACCTTATATGACCGTATATTTGATGATTTCCCTGCCAAAAATACCGTATATATACCGTATATATATGGTTCTGGCCAACCCTAGCAATGAATGTCCCCAAAAAACTGGTCGATGATGCAGATCTAACTACACCTCCAGCCTGGCCTGGCTGCTCAGCCTACGTCATTCAGAGATGGCGTGGCTGCTCAATCTACGTGGTATAGAGGTGGCGAGGCTGCTTAACCTGTAACGGATGTCTACACTTTTCACTTCTACATTCATCAGTTTCATGTTTCCTCTAGCTTCTGTTTCTTTTGTTTAGCCAGGTGTAGTTTCAGGCGTTTTCCAAACTTCCGCTGAGATGCCCTTTGAGGCATATATAGTGATGTAACCTTACCTACCTTACCTTACCTTAACCTGTAACGGATGTCCCCAAAAAACTAGTCGATGATGTAGATCTAATTAAAGAGATGGCTACTCAGCCTGCGTCATATAGAGATGGCGTGGCTGCTCAACCTACGTGGTATGGTGGTGGCGTGGCTGCTTAACCTGTTACGGATGTCCCCAAAAAAACTGGTCGATGATGCAGATCTAATTAAAGAGATGGCTACTCAGCCTGCGTCATATAGAGATGGCGTGGCTGCTCAACCTACATGGTACAGAGGTGGCGTGGCTGCTTAACCCGTAACGAATGTCCCCAAAAAAGTGGTCGATGATGTAGATCTAATTACAGAGATGGCTACTCAGCCTGCGTCATATAAAGATGGCGTGGCTGCTCGACCTGCAACGGATGTCCCAACAAAACTAAACTGCTGCGTAGTACTTTAGCTCAGTTTTGATCTGATGTGGGGATCAAATTTCATCGCCGGCGTAGTTGTCCTTCTTCTTTGTCTTCTTTTTTTTCTTGGATTACACCTCCAGCCTGGCCTGCCTGCTCAGACCAAGAAGCCAGAGATGGCACGGCTGCAAAGCCTGGGTCTTGCAAGATGGCATGGCTGCTCAGCCTAGAGGGGTCCCTTGACAAATTCGGTCATACAACAATTTTGTTTGGATTACAAAAGCTTTCAGCCAGGCTTGGCTGCTCAGACTACAGAGATGGCATGGCTGCTCAGCCTATAGAGGGGTCCCTAGTAAAACTGATCACGCTACTTTCGTTTGGATCACAAAAGCCCTCAGCCAAGCTTGGCTGCTCAAACCTACAGCCCTGCATGGCGTAGCTGCGCAGTTCACGTTTAACAGAAATGGCACGGCTGCTCAGCCTAAGAGGTGGCGTAGCTGCGCAATTCACGTTTTACAGAGATGGCATGGCTGCTCAGCCGAAGAGGTGGCGTAGCTGCGCAGTTCACGTTTAACAGAGATGGCATGGCTGCTCAGCCGAAGAGGTGGCGTAGCTGCGCAGTTCACGTTTAACAGAGATGGCATGGCTGCTCAGCCTAAGAGGTGGCGTAGCTGCGCAGTTTACGTTTTACATAGATGGCATGGCTGCTCAGCCTAAGAGGTGGCGTAGCTGCGCAGTTCAGGTTTAACAGAGATGGCACGGCTGCTCAGCCTAAGAGGTGGCGTAGCTGCGCAGTTCACGTTTAACAGAGATGGCATGGCTGCTCAGCCAAAGAGGTGGCGTGGCTGCGCAGTTTACATTTTGCAAAGATGGCACGGCTGCTCAGCCTACAGGGACCTAACAAACACATCGATTAAACACATTGACAGCTGCACCAACACATTTACAAGCGATTAAGTTGGCCGGGACACAAAAAGCTGACGTTTCCATTGGTTACGGCTTTGAACGCGTATCTGATCGATTTCATAGACTCCGATGCCGGTGTCTAAGAGAACAGTACGCAGGCAGTGAAAATGCCCTTTTTCATGGTGTGCCTGTTTTTCCATCCTCTGTTTCCTAGTCACTCTTTTGTAGGCTTAGCCAGAACCGTATATTTATACACCGTATATGACCGTATACTTGGTGATTTCCCTGCCAAAAATAACTTACACCGTATATATATACATATGAAATTCTATATATATCACCGTATGAGATTCTGGCCAGCCCCACTCTTTTGCCTACCTGTCACATACATTTGCTGACAATCGACTTGTGTGCCCTTCCGTCTTCCGCTACCAACGAGTGCATTCTTGCATAAAGGGCTCACACAACTCAAGGTTTTTAATTTGCTTGCATGCAGGGCTGGCCTGAACCATATGTGCAAATGAAACACTTGAACGATGTTTGGAACGAAAAGACTTTGATTCAAAGTCTACGCGGTCACACACCGTATAAACACACAGTTCTGGCTCGTCCTGCTTGTACGTTTAGTATCAACAGCTCCGAATGTACGGTCGTCTATGCAACAGGTTCTGGCACAACCTCTTGTCTTATTCGCACCCTCCCACTCACTCAGGGCGGTGCTGGCTCCTGCCTTTCCGCGACCGCGGAAAACAAAGTCTGAGTCCTCCCAGAGCTCTGCAAACGGACAGCAGTGAAGGGCGTGCATGTGCGTGTGTGTGTGTGTGTGTGTGTGTGTGTGTGTGTGTGTGTGTGTGTGTGTGTGTGTGTGTGTGTGTGTGTGTGTGTGCGTGTGTGTGTGTGTGTATGTGTGTGTGTGTGTGTGTGTGCGTGTGTGTGTGTGTGTGTGTGTTTGTGTGTGTGTGAACACGGTGTGTGCATGTGCGTGTGTATATGTGAAACACAGTGCGTGCGTGTGCGTGAGTTTATGTAAACACATGCACGTAATTTTTTCCACTTCACCACTTCACCCATATAACAAGCGGGCAGTCAGATACCTGGGGCACTGAACACAGTGCGCTCATTGGCACTGAAGAGCGATCCACCCTCATCTAAATGCTGTGGGCTGAACGAGGTGCGGTTCCATTGTACGGATGTGTCGTTGGCGCACAGCAGTACACTGCTGGTGGGAAGCGCCTGGGGAGGCATGCGTGCAAGTATCGGGTGCAAGTGTGCGTGCGTGCGTGCGGGTGCATGTGTGTGCGTGCACGCGTGCGTGTGCGTGCGTGTGTGTGTGTGTGTGTGTGTGTGTGTGAGTGTGTGTGTGTACGTGTGTGTGTGTGTGTGTTGTGTGTGTGTGCGTGTGTGCACGTGTGTGTGTGTGTGTGTGTTTGTGAGACAGGTCTCACCTCAGGAGTTGCAAATTCAACTGTGGCTTGATTTTGACTTAAGAAAGATGTTGAGGTATAGAGCAGGATGCGACACAGGATACCGCTGAGACCCATCTATTCCACATCTTCATACTAGCGTAACCTGGAACATTTCAAAATTTATATTATAAGTCACCCAGCTGTCGAATTTCAAAAATAAGACTAAACAAAATAAAATAATTGGAGATAAATTGAAATATGCCTTAGACCATAATGTTCGATTTATCACTGTGCTTCTAGATCGGTTCACTTTGTCTGCTCGAGCAGCTACTGCCCGTCTCGCTGTGTCTGCTGCCACAATCAGCTGCCTTTTGAACACCTGCGGCACGGCCGACACTGTCTTCGCTCTTGCCCAACTTTCCATGCTTGGTCATATCAATTGCCACATGTCCCGTGCCTGTAGTAGACAAGCTGCACTGCTGCTGTGCCAATATTGAGCTATCCCCCCAGTCATTGAGATCTGCAGCTCCTTTACCATTGAAATTTTCTCCCGGTGTGACCAAACCTGCATCCCTTTGGGGTGCCAGCAGGGACGAGGACTGTTGGCCGCCATTGCCATAGCAAACCGTTTCAAGTTCGGCGGTGTTTTTGTCGATTGACCTGGCATAAAGTAGTAGGCGTTGCAGGAATATGAGAATACAAGTGACTTAGGCTGTCAAAGCAAGCAGACATCTCTCCGACCCTGCCGATTGGCATCATTATTTGCCCAAATGCCAACAGCCGTGCAACTTGTCACACCTCCTGGAACCAAAGCCATTTTGTGCACCCCAATAAACAAGCCACTATGTGCACCCCCCCCCAACAAACAAGCCCCCATCACTCACTGGCAAATGGCTTTTAGTGGAAGCACCCAGAATGGCTCCTCAATCTGCATGTGTGTGTTCAACGTAACAGCAATGGAGAATGGTGGTGACGGATCCTCTGGCCCAAGTGTGCATAGCAACAAGGTACATGTTTTACACATGGATCTTTGTTTGCTCAATTTGCATGTGTGTGTCCAACGCAACAGCAATGGAGAATGGTGCTGACGTATCCTCTGGCCCAAGTGCGCATAGCAACAAGGTACGAGTCTCATACATATGGATCTTTGTTTGCTCAATCTGCATGTGTGTCCAACACAACAGCAATGAAGAATGGTGCTGACGGATCCTTTGGCCCAAGTGCGCATAGCAACAAGGTACGAGTCTCATACATATGGATATTTGTTTGCTCAATCTGCATGTGTGTGTCCAACGCAACAGCAATGGTGTTGACGGATCCTTTGGCCCAAGTGCGCATATCAACAATATACGTGTTTTATACACATTGAACGTGAATCTTGGCTCGTATTTCATGGTACGTGTTTCATACTTATGGATCTGTTTTTGTTTAACAGCATTGGTCCTGTTCAAAGAAGGGTATAAAACTACCAATCAGGATGCAAAATAGGGCGCAATCCACCATTACTTTGGAGAATATTTTGACTTTAACAACTGGAGAGAATGTAGCACATCGTGTGACCTAGACAAGGTAGGCAATTGGGAACGCTAGTAGTATGGGAACAATGCATGTGCTGGAATGTGCTGATTTCGATCCAAGCCACAGCGGATGAAGACACTGAGGAAATATGGAATATGGTTTCTCTATCCTGACGGACGCTTTGTCAAGACAATTAAATCTTTTGCCTTTTTTTGCTGGTGCGACAATAACTAATTAAGTCGATCCCATTTCTCAACTCTCTTTTTCTGACTGTGTACGACCCAGCCACTCGTTGCACCACAGCATGCACCACATGCACAAACTTGAATACATGCACGCACGTGCGCACATGCATACATTTACATTCACAACACACACTTGCACACACTGTACCTGCGCCCCGATGTTCTCCGTCCCGAGCAGCAGGAATGAAATGATAAGGGCCACTACAGTTTCAAAAAGAAACGATGGTGATATGGTGTGTGCATCTATTCCACTATGCAGCTTGTGCCGGTGTGAGCGCTGCATGCTGTATTCATAGGGTCGGCCAAAACGATACATTAACGGAGTATGTACGGTAATTTTGGCAGCGACATCACCAAATGTACAATCATATATATAGTGCATATATACGGTTCTGGCCAACCCTACGTGTTTATCCTGCTATACCAATGCCAGTGTCTATGCGTATAGAAAGGTGAAGGACACAGTGTAATGAATGGTTGTACATACACATAGAGCCCGCTTTATATCACTTTTTAGACGATTGTAACAGCTTCTAGCAGACGTCTGCAGTTGGATATATATATGGACGTCTGCAGCTGGATATACGGTTCTGGCCAACCCTACGTGTTTATCCTGGCTATGACTGGGTTTGATGACTGAGACGCACAGAACAGAAACGCAATGTACAGCATAGCAGCAGCCGGGGGAAAGGAGACAGTGGAGCTATTAGCAGAATTAGCAGATTAGCAGCAGCCGGGGGAAAGGAGACAGTTTTGAATTTTGATGCCTATTATGGACCTTTTTGGTCCTTTTTAGAGCCTTCGAAACAGTGTGGGCTTACTTGGCCATTTGCCCATTTGCAGAGCTGAAACAAAGCTCAATTTTTATTTTTTGACTGAGGATTTTAAGGTTTGGACCGTACCGTACGCCGTACCGTATTTTACCGTATATACGGTCCAAAACCGTATAAATACGGCTGTATACCGTATTTCCGTACCGTACCGTATAACTGTGCACCGTACCGTATACCGTAGTGGCACAGCTCTGATTGCAAATGCTCTGCCTATTCAGAAGCATTGCAAATGCTCTTCCTATTCAGGAGCACAGCAAATGCTCCGTCTATTCAGGAGCACTCCAAATATTTCGTGTTACAGTGTGCGGTGAGCACTGCAAATGTTTTGCCCACTTTGTAATACAGCAATCGTTTCGCCTATTCAGGAGCACTCCAAATATTTTGTGTTTGAGTGCGTGGTGAGCACTGCAAATGTTTTGTCCTTTTAATAACACAGTAAATGTTTCGCCTAATCAGGAGCACACCAAATGTTTCGTGTTTTAGTGCATGGTGAGCACTGCAAATGTTTTGCCCACTTAGTAACACAGCAAATGTTTCGCCTAATCAGGAGCACTTTAAATGTTTCGTGTGTCATAATGTGTGGTGAGCACTGCAAATGTTTTGTTTTTAAGTGTGCGGTGTGCGGTATATTTCGTGTATGTTTCGTGTTGTCGTATTGCGAGATAGGGTATAGTGTTATAGTGTGCGGTGTGCGGTAAGTTTCGTGTAGTAGTGTTGCAGTATAGGGTATAAGGTATAGGTATAGTGTATCGTGTTATAGTGTGCGGTTGGTTGGCAGTCGTTCGGCCTACCTGCTGGAGTCGCCCAAGTCACAGAGGGTCTGCATGGAAACAGATGAACAGGATTACATTTGTCCTAGCACTTGTTCAAGGTGTTATTTGTCCAAGGTGGTAATTTAATATTATATTTGTCCAAGGTGTTATTTGTCCGAGGTGGTACTTTAATATTTCTCTGTCCAAGGTTACACTTGTCCAAGGTTAAATTTGTCCAAGGTTACACTTGTCCAAGTAAGGGTGTGGGGCTCTTAGGTGCTGGCACCCGAGTGCTTCTTCCCTCAATCACACTGGACGTTGCATGAGCTAATAGAAGGGCTCCGCCCGCCCAAATTTCCACGTGCATTTTTTTCCCTTGTGTATCTTTATTCTTGTTTATCTTTAATCTTGTTTATTCTCACCTCCGGCACCTCTAATCTGTGCACGCGCCTATTTTTGCAGGAAATTGCTCCACCAGCTGTTCCTTTGTCCTTCTGAGTTTGCAAGAACTTTGTGTGGCACTCACACACATCAACTGGCCCTGAAGTCAAGACAGGAAAAGCAATTCTCCATGCAACCACAAAAAGTTGGCTGCAAACTTTCGGAACAGGCAACTCATCACGCCGCACAAGATTAAGTTTTCCGCACTCAGTAACCGGCTAGAGAACTGCCAGACAAGACGCGGCCCATGTCTTTCCGCACTCCCAGCCACCAAAATCCGACCAGCTCCATCCGCCATCAAACACGGCACAGACGTCAGAATGCATGTTGCATTGAGCCCTGTAATTTTTTCTCGGTTTGTTTTGGTGACGTCCTGGAGCAGGACTGTCCACAAGAATCCCAACCAAATCGGTTAAAACCCGGACTTAACAAATTTCTGAGGAAATTTGGGTATATATTTTTATGAGTAAGCTAGCAGTTGCACTTCTTGACTGAAGGGCCCCCTTTTGTACAGCTTGTAAAGCTTGTAAACCTTAATCACGCTGGATGGTGCCGAGACCACCAGCGTAGCCTTTTCTCTTTTCTATCCCCAATAGGTGCCATTTACATAGAGTTGGCCAGAACCATACATTTATAGGTATATACGGTGTATATACGGTATTTTTGGCAGGGAAATCATCATACATATGGTCATATACGGTGTGTATATACGGTTCTGGCCAACCCTACATTTCCATGTAGGATAACAGGGGTGTGACGATCTGGGTGATACGGATGTGATGAGGTGGATGATACGGATGTGACGATCTGGGTGATACGGATGTGACGATCTCCATATCATGAGATAGATGATATCGATGTGACGATCCGGGTGATACGGACGTGACGATCTGGATGATACAGATGTGACGATCTGGGCGATACGAATGTGACGATCTGGGTGATACGGAGAGTAATCATGAGGTTATGAGTTGAGGCCATTTTTGCGTTCATCATTATTTAGCGAACAATGGCCGAGGCCGAGAGTATTCTGGGCTCTGAAAGTTAAGTGCCAACAAGCGGCAGCATTTTGGAGCTGGGTGGGAATCTGAATTTTGGAGCTGGGTGGGAAATCTGAATTTTGGAGCTGGGTGGGAATCTGAGGGTCATGTCTGAATTTTGCAGCTGGGTGGGAATCTGAGGGTCATGTCGAAATTTTGGAGCTGGGTGGGAATCTGAATTTTGGAGCTGGGTGGGAAATCTGAATTTTGGAGCTGGGTGGGAATCTGAGGGTCATGTCGAAATTTTGGAGCTGGGTGGGAATCTGGATTTTGGAGCTGGGTGGGAATCTGAGAGTCGTGTCATAATCAACTCTGACTGGTGCCAAGCTTTCCTTCGTTTTTAACTATTTATGCATCTCAATTGTCTTTGCTCCCCTGCTTCAGGTGCCAAGTGCAGCAGGGCACTTGCGGTACATTAACGCTTTGAAACTGATTTGCTCCCCTGCTGCAGGTGCCAAAAGCAGAGCACTTGCGGTGCACTAACGCTTTAAAAGAATTTGCATCCCTGCTGCAGGTGTCAAGTGTAGCAGGGCATTTCAGATACATTAACGCTTTGAAATTGTTTTGCTCCCCTGCTTCAGGTGTCAAGTGCAGCAGGGCACTTTCGGTACATTTACGCTTTAAAATGTTTTGGTCCCTGCTGCAGGTGCCAAAAGCAGGACACTTGCGGTACACTAACGCTTTAAAAGAAAATGCATCCCTGCTGCAGGTGCCAAGTGCAGCAGGGCACTTGCGGTACACTAACGCAGGAATTGGTCGTTTTATGACTGCAGACCTGAAAAAAGAACAAAGAAAAAACAAGGTATGCAGGTTGAAAATACTGCCCGCATCAATTAAGGAAAAGGAGCCACTTTGGCACTGGGTACCGTAAAACTCCTCCACCAAAAAACAAGAGAAAGATCAGTGGGGATCAGGAGGGTTGCATGCTTGGCTTTCGTGCGACAATATCCAGCCTTTCCATGATTCCATAATTTCCATGATCCATGATTCCATGGTTTCCATGATGCAGCTGATCCATGATTTCCATGATTTCCATGATGCAGCTGATTTGCAAGACCATCACCTTCAAAAAACACCAGGGCAACCAAACTGCCACTAATTTGCACATACCCCACCTTAAGGTGCCTCTGAATAACCGTGTCGCAGCTGACTTGTACGACTTGTATGATTATCTATGACTTTTATGATAATCTATGACTTGCTTGATTATTTCCTTTAAATTCACTGGAGTACCTGTTGCGTGATTGTCTATGACTTTTATGATAATCTATGACTTGCTTGATTATCTCCTTTAAATTCACTGGAGTACCTGTTGTATGATCATCTATGACTTTTATGATAATCTATGACTTGCTTGATTATCTCCTTTAAAGTCACTGGAGTACCTGTTGTATAATTATCTATGACTTGCTTGATTATCTATGACTTGCTTGATTATCTCCTTTATATTCACTGGATTACCTGTTGTACGACTTGTGTGACTATCTATGACTTTTATGATAATCTATGACTTGCTTGATTATCTCCTTTAATTTCACTGGAGTACCTGTTGTATGATTATCTATGACTTGCATGATTACCTCCTTTGAACTCACCCGAGTACCTGTTATCACCAACTGCAGCACATCGGTACTCAACAGGGTAGCTAATATTGCATCAAAGCGGTCAGCTCCACCACCACGACACTCACCAAAGCAATATAGGTGAAAGGGTGACGTAGATGATCAGGAAGCGTGAGGTGTGGCGGGTGTAGGCAGAGGGCAGGGGTGTCTTAAGAATCCGCTCGCACGCTGCGTGCAGATAATAAGGCAAGCATGCATGTGTTTGAATCGCAAGCATTCGTTTCTTTTCAGTTGTCAGCTTGCTCACAGACATTTTGGCAGCTTTGTAGCATGGTGTAGGCAAAGTTTATGACCAGGAAGCGTGAGGTGTGGCGGGTGTAGGCAGTGGGCAGGGGTGTCTTAAGAGTCCGCTCGCACGCTGCGTGCAGATAATAAAGGCAAGCATGCATGTGTTTGAATCGCAAGCATTCGTTTCTTTTCAGTTGTTAGCTTTGTTCACGGACATGTTGGCAGTTTTGTAGCATGGTGTAGGCAAAGCTTATGACCAGGAAGCGTGAGGTGTGGCGGGTGTAGACAGAGGGCAGGGGTGTCTTAAGAATCCGCTCGCACGCTGCGTGCAGATAATAAAGGCAAGCATGCATGTGTTTGAATCGCAAGCATTTGTTTCTTTTCAGTTGTCAGCTTTGAACATAATTTGAACACATTTTGAACACATTTTGGCAACTTGTAGCATGGTGTAGGCAAAGTTTATGACCAGGAAGCGTGAGGTGTGGCGGGTGTAGGCAGAGGGCAGGAGTGTCTTGAGAATCCGCTCGCACGCTGCATGCAGATAGTAAAGGCAAGCATCGTGTGATTAAATCGCAAGCATTCATTTGTTTTTAGAAGATTCCGCTCGCATGCTGCGTGCAGATAGTAAAGAGAAGCGATATATCCTTAGCTAACGCGAGCAGCTGCACCTGCTTGTGAAAATGTGCACTCGTGCGCCTGTAAATGTAAGTCGTTGTGAGGTCACAAAGATATCCAGTCGAAAATGCGAGGGTGCAGGTTTTGGGGTGGCAGCTTTGCTACACAGAACGTCTGACCATTTTTAGCAGTGAACAGTGAAGCTGAACAGTGAAGCTGAATAGTGAACAGTGAAGCTGAACAGTGAAGCTGAACAGTGAACAGTGAAGCTGAACAGTGAACAGTGAAGCTGAACAGTGAACAGTGAAGCTAAACAGTGAACAGTGAAGCTGAGCAGTGAAGCTGAACAGTGAACAGTGAAGATGAACAGTGAAGCTAAATAGCGAACAGTGAAGCTGAACAGTGAACAGTGAAGCTGAACAGTGAACAGTGGAGCTGAACAGTGAAGCTGAACAGTGAAGCTGAACAGTGAACAGTGAAGCTGAACAGTGAAGCTGAACAGTGAAGCTGAACAGTGAACAGTGAACAGTGAACAGTGAAGCTGAACAGTGAAGCTGAGCAGTGAACAGTGAAGCTGAACAGTGAAGCTGAACAGTGAAGCTGACGCATTAGAAGGATTGGCCAAAACCTTATACCTATTGTATGTACGGTGTGTACAGTATTTTTAGTAGAAATTTACCATAAATACAACATACAACCACATACGGTGCACACGTACGGTTCTGGCTGACCTTACGCGTTCAGTGTCAAGATGTCAAAATGCTACGTTTGGCAGCTGGCATATTAGGCAGAAGGCAAAGGCAGAGGGCAAAAGCATTACGAGGATCCGATTGCAAGCATTTGCTTTAAAAGCATTTGCTTGGACTCTGTTTGGAGAAGCACAGCGAATGCTGCCTTGCTCAGAGCTCATGCACGTTTTGACAAGTTTCAAAACGATTTGACACGTTTTGAGACGTTTTGAGCCCCACAATCAATGACTGTGTCACAACAATGGCTTGAACGTCCGGCACGGCATTGGATTGGCAGGGCCATTGGCTAGGTTGTGGGCAAAACTCGTTGTGCGTGTAAGAGACGTGTTACGCACACGCACGGCTAGTAACACTCAAAGATTGCACTGTGTGCCCCTAATGTGACCATAGCACACACTCTTGCCTCCACGCATGGCACTTGACGCATAATTCAACCAACATTGGATTCCTCCACTCAAAGATTGCACTGTATGTCACAAACAGCGTTGTGCCTTTTTCCCCTTTACAAGAATTTTTTTGTAGGGGCTACGAGTCTGGTGCTACAACAACAATTATCACAATTCATACATGTTTTACATATGCAGCCTAGCAGTCGCACGTTTTGACAAATGGCTTACTCTGTAAACTCTGCAACGATTGCACTGTGTAACCCTAATGTGACCATAGCACAAACTTTTGCCTCCGTGCGTGGCACTTGACGCGCAACTCAACCAACATTGGATACCTCCACTCAAAGATTGCACTGTGTGACCCTAATGTGACCATTTACACACCCTCTTGCCGCCAGGCATGGCACTTGACGCGTAACTCAACCAGCATTAGATACCTCCACTCAAAGCGGTCCACGTACATGATCAAATATTTAGGAATCATGATTTCGATTTATAGGGATAGCGGAACTCGATCAAACCTTATAAATTATGTTTTGTATTCTGTACAATTTAAGTACCTCCACCTATAGTAGGGTTGGCCAAATTTTATATAGATACGGTGTATATACGGTACTTTTGGCAGGGAAATCGCGGAATATACGGTGGATATACACGACTCTGGCCAGCCCTACTCATAAGTAGTATTGTATATGTACCTTCAATCATAAGTGATCCACACATTTTATTGATCCACTAGCTGTGAAAACCACCACTCAACGCTAACCTCAGTACGCTTACCTCCACTCATTAGTGATTGACGTAACTGATCCACTGGCTGTGAATACCTCCACTCAACGCTACCCACAGTACGCTTACCTCCACTCATTAGTGATTGACGTAACTGATCCACTAGCTGTGAATACCTCCACTCAACGCTACCCTAAGTACGCTTACCTTAACTCATTATTGATCGACGTAACTGATCCACAAGCTGTGAATACCTCCACTCAACGCTACCCACAGTACGCTTGCCTTCACTCATGTTTGTGTACGGCGTGATCTACAACGACAAAGAGGGAAAATATGGTTGATCAGACTCTGACTCAATACGCTTACCTCCACTCATGTTTGTGTACAGCGTGATCTGCAATGGCAAAGAGGGTAAACATCTTTAGTTTAATAGTTGAGGCACCTAAGCATTTGCGCTGCAGCGTGTTTAAGCCTAGATCCCTCACACACACACACACACACAAACACACACACACACACACGCACACGTACACGCACACGCACACGCGCACACACACACGCACACGCACGCACACACACACCTGCTCTTCCAGGGTGACCAGCTGCATTGGGGTAAGGTACCCTCGCTGAGTAACACACACACACACAAACACACACACACACACCTGCTCTTCCAGGGTGACCAGTTGCATTGGGATAAGGTACCCTCGCTGTGTAACACACACACACACACAAACACACACACACAAGCACCTGCTCTTCCAGGGTGACCAGCTGCATTGGGCTAAGGTACCCTCGCTGTGTAACACACACACATACACACACACACACGCACGCACACACACCTGCTCTTCCAGGGTGACCAGCTGCATTGGGTTAAGGTACCCTCGCTGTGTAGCGCACGAGCATATCCTGCTGAGCATCAGTGCCACTCCAATTGGTCCATTGACCCATTGACGCAGCCAGGCTTGCTCATGGGGCAGAAGGATGTGCGACGCATTGGACACACACCTGCTTGCCCACAAAGAGTGTGTGTGTGTAGGTTTGTGTATGTGTTTGTCTCATCTCTGATGCCAAAGGCTGTGCAACGCATTGGACGCGCGCACACACACACACACAAACACACACACACACACACACACACACACACACACACACACACACACACACACACACACACGCACGCACGCACACACACACACACACACACACGCACACACACACGCACACACACACACACTCACACCCACACACACACACACACATGCCCACAAAGAGTGTGCGAGAGCGTATAAGGGTTGGCCAGAGCCGAATATGTACACCATACACCGTATATGACCGTGTATTTGGTGACTTTTCTGCCGAAAGTACATTGCATATATATGGTTTTGGTCAACCATAGTGAGTAGGTTTGTGTATGTGTCTGTTCGTGTGTCTGCTCATAAGGCAGAAGGATGTGCGATGCGTGGTAGTCATCTGATTGCTCACAAAGCGTGCGTGTGTAAATATAAATACGTTTTTGTATGTCTGAACGTGTGTCTGCTCATGAGGCAGGAAGTCTGATGCATTAGACACACACGTGCTTGCCCCCAAATCATGTTTCCATGTATTGTATGTGTGTGAATATGTGTCTAAATGTATGCTTGCTCATAAGGCAGAAGGTTGTGCGATGCATTGGACACACAACTGCTTACCCACTAAGAGTTCAGATGTGTGAGAGAGTGTGTGCGTGCGTGCGTGTGTGTGTGTGTGTGTGTGTGTGTGTGTGTGTGTGTGTGTGTGTGTGTGTGTGTGTGTGTGTGAGTGTGTGAGTGTGTGTGTGTGTGTGCGTGTGCGTGAGTGTGTGTGTGTGCGTGCACGCGTGCTATGTCTGTTGGAAGGGGGAAAGCAATACTCGGTTGACAAAATGAGCTGGGTAATCTACAGGTGTGGTGCCAAGCGCTTCTAAGAGACTTTCACAAAGGGGAAATGCATTCACTCTGCATATGATTAAATCGACAGTTCTGCTGCGCAGGTTCGGTCGTGTTCTTTGGCCGTTTTCTTTGTGAAGGAATAAGCGTAGCAATTACTTGGAGGCAAGCAATGAATGATTGGATCACTTGGGGGCAATGAATGATTGAATCACTTGAGGGCAATGAATGACTGAATGACTGAATCACTTGGGGGCAAGCAATGAATGACTGAATCACTCGGGGGCAAGCAATGAATGACTGAATCACTTGGAGGCAAGCAATGAATGACTGAATCACTTGGGGGCAAGCAATGAATGATTGAATCATTTGTGGGCAAGCAATGAATGACTGAATCACTTGGGGGCAATGAATGACTGAATGATTGAATCACTCGGGGGCAAGCAATGAATGACTGAATCACTCGGGGGCAAGCAATGAATGACTGAATCACTTGGGGGCAAGCAATGAATGACTGAATCACTTGGGGGCAAGCAATGAATGATTGAATCACTTGGGGGCAAGCAATGAATGACTGAATCACTTGGGGGCAATGAATGACTGAATGATTGAATCACTTGGGGGCAAGCAATGAATGACTGAATCACTTGGGGGCAATGAAGCAATGAATTACTGAATCAGTGTTGTGCACCTGACGCTTGACGGCGTCAATGGTAAATGACGCTGACGGCGTAATTCATGTCAAATTGACGGTGAAAATAGTAAATTACGCCGTCAATCGTCAGAGATTAGTGACGGTAACGCTGTTATTTACGATCGTTATTTACGGTGCCATTCTTGAATGACGCCGTATGTGCACAACACTGGACTGAATAGGTGGGATAGGAGGGCTTCTCCTTCTGTGCCA
>Ga0307948_1001540_pt1 | contig 16420 bp, 9 predicted proteins | sample OrgLakmetagen280_FD_201824 | JGI IMG/M metagenome (GOLD analysis project Ga0307948, IMG submission 201824) | Saline water microbial communities from Organic Lake, Antarctica - #280 | ecosystem: Environmental > Aquatic > Non-marine Saline and Alkaline > Saline | place: Antarctica: Organic Lake...
GGCGGGGGGGGGCGGGGGGGGGGGGGTGAATGGGAGGTACCACAAGTCGCGGTCTAGAGATCCAAGGGGGAAGGGACAAGGCTTGGGCTGCAAGAGTGGCTGAGCGTGTGAAGGCTGCTGTTTCCCTGCACCAAACATCAGTTGGCCAACGATGGCCCACCTGATAAAAGCAGCACACGGAGTAGAATCTATTGGGTGTGATTTTTGTGATAGAGGAGCGGGTTGGACTAATACACTGTACCTCCTGATCTCAAGCAATTCGTTGGCTTTCTTTTCTGTGGAGGAGCTCTACGGTACTTGGTACCGAAGTGGCCTTTTTTACCAATGTGGGGAGGGGCACTTTGTGCTTGCGTCCTTATCTATTTTCAATCTTCACAAACACACCACTGGAGTGTGCCCATGCAAATGCAGGGCCAACTGCGGCCATTTCGAAAACATGACACTCAACAATCAAGCCATGAGCTGATGCAGCTGGAACAGTAGAAATTATAATATAATGCATTGCAACCGAGGCCTACAACGGCAATTATTGCTGTGGAATTAAACTTTCCAACCTTATATTTAATAATGTGTGCACTGATCATACTTGTACTCACACTGCTCTTACCCCCCCACGGTAAAAATGTACAAAACTGTGGTTGTTGCCCTTAGCCTTTACCGTGACTTGTGAGCATGGACAAGCCCTGTAAAAAATATCCTGCCCCACAAATTATGTCCTGCAACCACCGCCCTTGACCCAAAACAGGAGCGGTTGCATTCTAGTATGATTTGTCACGAGGGCTAGCTTTGTCAAACCATTCCTTTGAACACTGGGTGCAGAGGAAGCATGCATTGACAAAGGTGTGTCCTGAGGGTCGTGGCGAAGGGGCAAAATATTGCAGCAACTTTGCAGACCTTGCAAAGCCGGTTTACACAGCATAAGCTTGAAACTTTGCAGGCCTTGCAAAGCCGTCTTACACAGTCAAGCTTGAAACGTTGCAGACCTTGCAAAGCCGTCTCACACAGCATAAGCTTGAAACTTTGCAGGCCTTGCAAAGCCGTCTTACACAGGCAAGCTTGACACTTGGCAGGCCTTACAAAGCCAACTTACAAGATTAAACAGTGCATGCATCCATGGACATGGTGAGCAATATGACGAGTTCGTGTTTTTGTATGCGTGAGTGTTCATACGCGTATATCGTTTCTGTGTTTGTGTGCTTTGAATCAGCCACAACTCACCCGATTAGAACCACAAGGGTCCCTTGCAAACAGCTGCAGGTGGTAGTTGAGACGCTGCTGCACCTGCGTGCATGCATGTTGGTCAGGCAATCGGTCCAGGCACTTCAGGCCCAAAGTGAACGGCGTAAGTGCTCGTGGCGTATATGCAGCAGTCTGGGCTTGGTTTCTGTAGAAAATTTAGTACATTTGTGGATAGTTCAACGGCGGCTTGTTTTTTGTAGAAAACTTAGTACCTAAGCGCTTCCTTTCTCTCACTTGCTGCGTCAGGAGTAGTTTCCGCTGCTGCATACTCTATTCACGATTAGAGACAAGCTTGCTGCCCCTGTCTGAAACTATGCCATGGTAAGTTACATCCCTGTCTTACTGTTCACTAGGTGAAACAGAGTTCTCATGCAATATACAACCTGGGGGTGTGGGGGAGTGCATACAACCTGGGGGTGTGGGGGTGTATGTACGACAGAGGTTCTCATGCAATATACAACCTGGGGGTGTGGGGGAGTGCATACAATCTGGGGGTGTGGGGGTGTATATACAACAGAAGCTCTCATGTAATATACAACCTGGGGGTGTGGGGGTGTATGTACGACAGAGGTTCTCATGCAATATAAAACCTGGGGGTGTGGGGGAGCCGAATCCCTCTGATATGCATTGCATGCATCACAGTGCAGACGAAACTGCTGGAGTGAGGAAATAAGGAAGGCGTGCTCCAATTCATTATGCTTCCTGGCAAGCCACGACCCTGCTACTTCTATGTACGTCATCGCATTTCATGATAAGTGCGCTGTGAGATTCTGTTTCAATTTTCTTGTGAAAGTAAAAAAAATTAAGAAACCTCTGCCTGAGTGAATTGAGGTCGGTGACTGCTTTTATAATATGAACCCTTGACCCCTTAGGGTCTCATGCTAGTTTGTATAACTATGCCAACATGGGGCTCTTTATTCTGTGCATATGGGTTTGATGTGGCACCTCAGGCTAAAGATATGAAGTTTAGGCCTCATATCTCATATGCTCATTTGCGTTAAGACGAATTGTTAGACACCTGCAAGCCACACACACATTCTTGGGTTTTGACAAAGTATTGTAGTCACAGAGCATTTACTGTGACTGTAATGGAGTCACACACAATCCCTGTCAAAATGTGTGTGTGTGTGTGCAGATTGACCTCTTTTTGTGCAATCAACCTGGCCCAACGCCACACCGATGCTATGGGCTGAAGTGTCATCACCCAAAACTTAGAATAACACTGACTGTTTGCTCTGTGCAAACTGTAATGGCTGCCATTTAAGTAACACAATCTCAACGTCCGCACCTTTGGAATAAGGGCCTGAATCAATGTGAGGGCAAGGGTGGTGCTGCTTTCCTTGATGGGCACGCCCACCCCAAACCTGGCGTGAACACTGCCATCATTGCTGCTGCCCGGGCTGTGGGCTGTGGGCTGTGGGCTGCTGCTACTTCTCTCCAGACCACTGCTGCTGCCAGGAAGTGCTGCGTGCTGTGTGCTGCTGATACCTCTCCCAAGATCAATGCTGCTTCCAGGAGATGTAAGCTCCGGATCACGTGCCAGAATCCAGGGGTCATATAAGGTGCTGGACCTGCCCTCCTCCGCCTCCCCCCACCGGCTCCGTTGCCACACATACATACACAGCGTTCTCACAAGCACCATGACCCTGCTAGCCTGCAGGTCAAGTACTCTCTCTGCCTTCCCCTGTTCTCTTAGCTCTTCCTCCCCTTTGCTCTCATCTCCAGGAGTGCCCACTCCACCACCACTACTCTGTGCCAGCATCAGACGCTCCTCATTTTCCTGTTGCTTATGCAGATCCTGCCGTGCACGAGCCATTAACACAGGCAAAGCAGCTCGTGCAGTGAGTACAAACGGCAGCACTTCCAGCGAGCTGACCGAAGGCAACGGTTGGCCTGCATGCGTACCTCCCCCATTTTGTGGCCTGCTGCTGCTCATGCTCTCCTTCTCTTGATCCCGGCCCCCCCCCCCACATGCTTGCGCTTCTAGCACCTGCAACAAAACATCAATCCTGTGGCCTGAGGATGCCGGTTCACGCAAACCGTGCAGCAGCATCCGGGCCTGATCTGAGACAGCCCACCAAAACAATCCCGTCTGGGCGCGTAAATGGCCATCCTGCCACCTTTCACTGCCGCTACTGCTGCTGCTGCTGCTGCTGCTGCTGCTGGTGCTGCCTAGCAGGGGGTCAGCACCATTGTATGGAAAGAAGTCGGGACTGTCTGTGGTGTGCCCACCTCCGTGCTCAGACTGAGAAGTAGGCTGACTTGAGGAGGTGGCAGGGGGGTGGTAAGGTGCTTGTGCTGCGAGGATTGCGCTATGCCACAGAGGATTTGTAGAAGCAAAGGAATTTGCAGCATTAGCATCAGGGGAGTGACGAGAGAGGGTGGGTGCCCAAGCAGATAGCAGCAGGCCGAAGGAATCCGCCAAAATAGCTAATCCTTGCAAATCAGTGAGGGGCAAAACGGCGCGGAAATGAGCAGCGACACAGCTTAAGACCTGTGTGTTGTAGATGCGTATGTATGTGTGAGCGCATGTGTGTTGTGGATGTTTGTGAATATGTGTGTACGCATGCGTGTGTGTGTTTGTGTGAGGGGAACACAGTAAAAAGAAATTCACAGGTGTCAAACCATGACTGTGTTTCATTTGCCAGAAACTTTGGGGCCATACGTTGTATTTAGGAAAATCCAGCTTTACATGCAAAATCAAGAACACGCAGACACTAAAAAACCCACGCACAGGCTACGCTTACAGAGGATGGCACCTAAATGGTGGCAGGTCGAGTTGCTTCAGGGCAAAGAAGTTAATTATGAGCCTCTACCAGCCCTGCTTAAAACAATTGTAAGATCACGCCCACAAAGCACATGCATACTAACCACGCCTGCACACACACACACACACACATACACACACACACCTGTGGCTGGCCATATGGCGGCAGGTCAAATTGTTTCAGGGCCCTATTCAGCATGTACAGTGTTTCCTTCAGCTCATATATAGTAGAGCCCCCAGCAGATGGCTGAGGCGCACCATGAGGCCCCTGCCCATGACTACTAGCACCCCACTTCCCTGCACTGCAAGCTGCATCGACGTCGTACCCTCCCTCCTCTCTGAAAGCGGTCAAGCTGCGCAGCAGCAGGGCACCCAACAGCTGATGCATCTGGTCCTCAAAGTAAACTGCACGTGGTACTGCCGCAGCAGAAGGGGAGGAAGGGAGCACAGCCTCTCCCCTGTCCTGATTCCTGCCAAGGCTAGTGCTGCTGCTGCTGCCGCTGCTGCCAAGAGCTTGATCTAAATTGGCATCAGTGCCCAATCCGATACTTCTGAGATTGCTACTGACAGCTTGAGTTGCTGCTCGGGGATCCAGTAATTGATGCTGCTGCTGTGCCCGATCATTCTGCTGTTGCTGCTGCTGGTGCTGCTGCTGTTGCTGGTGCATCGTGCGCTGCAGGGCCTCTGCTGGATGGTGTTGCGCAAAAGTGAAGAGCAGGGGGCCGCGGCCCTTGCGGAATGCATGCATCTCATACACAGCTGTCAGTGTCTTACGCATTGATTTGAGGGACATCTGGTCAATTCTCCGCATGACCTGCAGTGAGTCGATACACAGTTGAGTCTGCTGGCAGTGGGTTATGATAACTGCTTATGATAATTGCTGGCAGTGGGTATAAATGATAACATTACTTACGATGCATGAGTTGCAGATGCAAACACCATCGCATGAAACATACTGGCAATCCCAAGCTGGGGGGCAACCTCAATTGACCTTGTTTAGATGTTTGCTCCTTTTGAACATGACACATTTCAGCAACCACACTAAAGCGCACTTGTAATTGATATCAAATGTAGAGTAAGAAAGAATACCGAGCTATAAGATTAGGTCCAGTGATGAGGAGTTTAGCGGTAAGCATGCAGCAAAGCTTAGAATTTTTTTGAGCCACTACTTTGGTTTCAAGCACCTGAATCGCGGGTGCATGTTGGTCCAGCAGCCACAAATAGGAGTACATGAACGCGAGTAAGTCCTTAAATTGCAACATTTACCTGAGCAATCATGCTCCTGGTGAAAGCCAACTGCACTGATTCATGATCGACTCCGTTGAAGTACATAGCGCTGTGCCTCAGAAGGTTGCAAACCTCATCGTCAGACAACTGGCAAGGCAACAGGCTAGATAGCTCCAAAGCGAGTGCCTCCTGTCACAAAGCAAACCAGGGATGGGTCATATGGTCATTTGAGACGTTCAATACGGTAAAGTACGTGTTGAATACAAAATACGCGTATAATACGTTATTCTTCAAATACGACTGCGCCTTATGACCCATCCCTGATGCAAACAATACAGAGTGCATCAGAAGGGTGGAATCCTCATTGTCAGACAACTGGAAAGACAGCAGAGGCTAGATAGCTTTAAAGCAAGCGCCTCCTGTCACAATGCAGACAATACAAAGTGCATTGCAGGGTGCATGTAGATCGCACTGTAGAATTTATTAGCAGCCAGATAATCTGTACTTTTCTTCGTAGGCTAGGCAGCTTAGAAACAAGGACTTCGTGGTAAATGATTCATGCAGGACTTGGTTGTACTAAAACCTGCTTTAGTACCATCGAGGAGCAATCATACCTGAAGAACAGACTCGGACCCTCTTAGCACAGGATAAGGCAGTGCAAAGGTAACAACGTAACGAGTAGCGAGCGCCTAGAAATCAGGCTATTATGAGAACTCTCAGACTAAATATAACGCTGGGGCTAGTACGACTAACTCTAGAGCTAGTATTAACGCTTACTCGCTTGCTCTAACGCTTGGGCTAGTACGGCCAACTCTCAGACTAGAGCTAACTCAAAGACTGGATATAACGCTGGGCTAGTACGACTAGATATAGGGCTAGTATATAGGGCTAGTAAACTAGATATAAGTAGATATAACGCTAGGGCTGGTACGAGGAATGGTACTGCAGATGGTGAAGAGGAACCCCTTCATGAAAACAGTCATAACAGGTGCATGCCTTGGACTCACATAATCCAAGTTTCATTAAAAAAGGTGCCAAGTCACAGAACAATAATGTGTGCTGGTTCTTTTGATGTAGTTCAGAGGGCAGCAAGGTGATACCCCCTAATCTTGTTAGCATGACAAGTTTGATCAGGGATTTGAAATTGATGTACACTCTAGCGGGCATCTAAAAGTCATAAATTGCGGTCCCTGAAGGTGGAAAGACCTAAACGGTTGCCCAAATTATGCATTGATATTCAGACGTGAACAGAGTTCACATGGCCTTTGTTATAAAAGCTCACAATATGGAGAGCTTGCAATAAGCTGTGACGTGTGCTTGCTTGCATTAAAGCAATGCTGCACACAGGCGAGACTGCTGGACACTCCATGCTATTGCGCGGGAACATACTATTGCGCGGGAATTGATGCAGGTACATGCTATTGCGCGGGAATCAATGCAGGTACAAGCTCACTGTTTGCTGCGAATGTGGGCCTTGATCACGCAAAATCAGCAGCCCATGCACGAGCCGTCCCAAGGGCGTAAACGGCTGCTGCTGGTCAAAGAAATTGATATTGAGCCATCCAGGGACGCGTTGCAGGAGTTTAGCCTGCGAGGTCAGATGCTCACTATGCACCGGGTGTGCGCCTGCGAGCACCACAAGGTAGCAGCAGGAACAGATTAGCTGTATAATAGAGTTGGCCTGAGCCATATGGTGTATGTATGGTTATTTTAGCAGGGATTTGTCCACATATATGGTATTACACGGTTAATATGTACGGTTCTGGCCGACCCTAAGTATTGGTGCACATGGAAATCGGCAGGAGAGTAGTTACAATGACCTGAAAGCCGCAGGTTTCAGTCTTTCTTTGATGCAGGGAGCAGTTTGCCGTGTTTTACATGATCTGAGCACAAGGCAAAGGTAGCAAGCCGAAATTCCTTTTGAGATTAAGCAGAATGTAAAAAGGGTAAAACATGTGAGTGCATGTCACCGTCACGCGATACTTTGAATTCAGCCTGTATGCTGTGTGGGGGTAGATGGCACAGATATGGTTCTTCTTGCTGAAGGACTGGACATGTGTACTAGGAATTCCTGAGGCACTTCTCTACAGATCAGGGAGTAGGATAGCACTAGCGCACATAAACACACACATACGCACACAAAACTGAGAAAGTAGGCATTCGTCCGCACATGAAGCATAACACAGCACTTGTGCCTGGCTTTATATTTATGTTTAGCTTTGTGTGAGATGTATATATGTATTGCTTGTAACATAAATGGCTGTCCCCATGACCCACCCCTTTGCAAGCCAAACAGTCCCAATAAGCCAATTTTGGCTTTATCTCCCCTTTCCCTTCACCAATCTGGGACCTGAAAGTTGCGTTGGATAGCTAATTGTGTTCTTTACATGCCTACAAAGAAAGCAATAAGACCTAGTGGCTGGCGTTATAAAAAGAATGTAGGATGTCAAAAACAGACATCATTGCTCACACACTGCACCAATCCATGCCTTCTAAACTTTGATATAGGTATTTGATAATTCACCCCGCAACGCAATTCACCCCGCAACTCTGGTGTAAAAGTGAGGATGTAAATTGGAGCCGAAAAGTGCTCCTGCTAAAATTGCTTGCATGGAACGCTGCAAAATGATTCCCAGATTCCGAACAAGCCATCGTTTGGCTCCATTTCAATTTTAAACTGAGCTATATTTAACCCCGCACAACTCTGGTAACAAAAACTGGGCTGAAACTTGCAGCCGGTGTGGAATGACAGTTTTTTCTTTCCCCCTCGTTTCCCTTGTTTTGTGAGTGCCTCCCACTCGCCAGCAATCCCAGCACCCCTGCCCCAAAATCGACATTGCAGCGTTGTTATATAACATTTCTAATGCTTATATCCTGAAGCAGAGGCTAATCAGGGCTACTTCAGAAATGCACCTTTTCCCTGCCGAAATCGGTGCAAAATACGCACCGGGCCCCACAGAACCCCAGAATGCCAAATTTCCAGCAAATGTCAATGCTTTAGGTATAACATCAAGTATCTTGCATTCAAATGAGGTATAGGGGGCTTTGAGTTGGGTGGAGAGCTAAGTGAGACTGTTTGAGGGGGGGGGGCATAGGGACAGCCATATGTGTATGCAACATGTTTATAGACGAGTATGACTATGCGTAACGTGAATTTTGTTCTTTCAGTCTCTTTCTATGAAATGTTCTTTTAGTCTCTTCCTATAAAATGTCAGAGAGCTTTAATACAGTGCAAGAGGGTTCTTTATTCCAATACATCGATGTGACATGCCTTGCGTTTTTGTCAACAATGGCCGTAATGGGTACATCCATTTCGGGCCCGTGGCCATCAAAGTAAAGCTAGCCTCACCTGTGCTGCCATTGGAATTCAAAGCCGCGGCCAGCCAGGCCTTGCGTTGCTTTGCGCAGGGAGGCAGATGACCAGCCTACAAATTGGAGGGTGGACAAACAGACAAAGGTGTTTTTATTGCTACCATTGTTGTCGCTGCTGTTATTTCTGCTGCTACTGCTGCTACGGCGGCTATTATAATCTGGCGTAGACACTATTGCAAAGCGAAGAGTAAAAGCAGGTTTTAAGCTAAAAAGTTGGCCTTTATGCACCCAAAAGGCACTGACTCCATAATCCACACTCACACACACACCTACACACACAAGCACACAAATGTAACACAAATGTGCTTGGCTACTGTGACATGCCGTTGCATGTTTGCGATTGCACAAATTGTTGTTGATCTTCTGGCGTCGCCTGCAGCGCAGTTACGTCTCCTTTATCAATTGAGGAGGGACCAGCTGCCTGTCCTCGCCGCCAGGCAGCGTTACCTGACCTTTAGAAACTCTTGAACTTGTACCTGATTCACCAGCTCCTCCAACCACGGATTGATCTTTGAGCACAAGAGAGAGGCCCAAAACATGGAAGACATTGTGTCCCCGCTTGCCACAAACAGAGCAGCCAGCTCCACAGCAAGAACAGGGGGGGCCAAGGGGATGGAGACCTGTTTGGTGGATGAGCAACAGATCGAATTTGTCTTCCACAAACAGAGCAGCCAAATCAATAATAAGAGTAAAGGATGCCAGGAAAGGATGGCAGACTTAAGCGACGAGCAAGCAGACACCATCTGCCTTCGGCCAGCTAAAGCAAAGGCTGGAAAGGCAGGGGTGGTGGGGACCTGTACAAGTAGTTTCAAGATGGAGTTGCAAAATCATTACATATGAGGGCCAGTTCTGGATGGTTCAGGCTTTTGGAATTAGGGAAAAGAGGGCTTATTGTAGGATATGGCCAGGATCATATACGGACACTGTGTACACTGTGTGATATTTTTGCAGAGCAGGGTTCCTAGTTCCTCTGGCATGCTCATTTGTATCAAATCCCTATTTATTTATTTATTTATTTATTTATAATGTATCAAAACGGACTGAAGTATGGGATTGCAGTGTATACTCAGCATGCCAATACACCTAATAAAAACGTCCCAATTTATTTGTTTCTTTAAACTCTGGGATTTTCGATTCTGTAATTCAGTGCCGAGTATATAGTATGAAGCAAAGTGACTAGGGCCCACGCTATAACTATGGTACCTGTGCCAATCGCACGTAAAACCCCTTTTGGGAGGGTCAAAGGGGTTTTCAAAGAAGGGAGTCTACCTCTGGTTTTTCAGCAGGGGACTCATCTAATACAAATTCAACACATAACATGTACGACAGTTTCCAATGACATGTATGACATCTTCCAATAACATGTACGACGTCTTCCACCTCTTCATGTTACACACATACTCGCCTCTAGCCACTTGACCAGCGGGCGAGCTTGTGAGTGGTGGTCAAAGTGCACGATTGCTGACACAGCCTTTCTTGCTGTGGCCATCCCATGTAATGCCTGGCCCAGGCTGTGCAATTGCTGTGGAGTGGCCGGTGCAGGCATGAATAAGTCAAGGCTGTGGAGCAGGTGCTGCTGGGAGGAAGCAGGTGCAGAAGTGGACGGCTGGGGTTCAGAGCTGTGGGGCAGGTGCTGCTGGGAAGAAGCAGGAGCAGAAGTGAGCGGCTGGGGTTCGGAGCTGTGGGACAGGTGCTGCTGGGGGGAAGCAGGTGCAGCAGGGAACGGCTGGGATTCGGAGCTGTGGGGCAGGTGCTGCTGGGAGGAGGCAGGTGCAGAAGTAAACAGCTGCTGTTTGGTGCTGTAGGGCAGGTGCTGATGGGCGGCTGTTGTGGGGGCATAGCCAGGAGGTTGGGGGGCTGCAAGCAAATGCACAAGCTCTTCCATCAGCCTGACAACAGGCTGGAGGTTAATCGCTGACTGCTGCCGATCATGCTTTTCTTTATTAACCTTGGCCTGCTTATCACGAATCAGCTCGCCCGCTTGTTGGAGCATGAAGCAGACACGATCAGCCTCAGGGTAACCATTGAAGGCAACTGCAGTCGCGTTTGTGTGTGTGTGTGTGTGTGTGTAGGTGTGTGTGTGTGTATATGTGTGTGTGCGTGTCTCTTGCTGTTTAGACACGCCCCTGAGCGCATGTGTGCGTGTGCAAGCATTCCTTGAATCAAATGGGTCTATCAGTTTTGATGCTTGTGACTGTCACGTGTTCTTATAATTGAACCCTTCTTCTCTTGCAAAACAATAGTTGAGAGCCTCAAATCCAGCTTCTTTGCACCCTTGAAGCAGAATGTGCACATCCCATTCCTGTGGACGAATGTTTGACGTCTGCTTGCACCCATTTTGCAAGTCTAAAATTGCCAGGTGCACGGTGCCCTTTCCTTCATTGCCTCCATGGTGCTTGCTTAAGGCAGACAAGGCCAGAGGCTCGCTACCCTACCTTTGCCTAGACGATGTCTCCATTTGGCCTTCACGTTCAACCGGTTCAAGGCAGCCAGGCTACAAATGATATTCTCAAGCTGGGCAGCATGGTCCTCGGAAAGGCCCAACTGAGGGTCAGTCGCCGAAGCGTGGTCAAGCACCTTATGCACCTCTCTCAGCTGTATGGTCAAGGGTTTTGAAGTCTGTGCCGCCCGGGGTTCTGGAGCTGAGCAGGAGGCTTGGCTCCCTCCATCCCCTTGCTGGACACATTGAGCCCCCCTCTGATGCCCTTGGGGCTGCTGCTGCTGCTGCTGCTGCCTGCTGTGCGAGTGACTCAAGTTTGAAGTTGCTCCAGGCTGAAGAGAGCACTGCTGAGTTTCGAGTGGGGCATGCTGCTGAGTGTGCTGCTGGGGATGCGGGGGAGTGTGCTGAGGAGTGTGTCGATGCGTGTGATGATGAGTGCGCCGTGAAGCATGCGGTTGAGAGTGCGCCTGAGGTGGTGGCAGTGGCTGCCGATGGTGTAGCCCCACACTTTGAGCTGAGGTATGAGCCGGCCACAGTGGTTGATGCCCCTGCTGTGTGTCCAGGGGGTCAACGCCTGTTTTGGTGTGGTCCGGAGTTCTGGACCAAAGCTGCTGCTCCGCCTCCAGCTGTTTCTGCCGCTGTGTGCGTTTGTACGCTATACTGTAGTTGTCCGCGGCAAGGCTGTAGTGCCGGACTGAGTGGCGGACGGAGGTGGCGGGAGGGTTGTGTCCCCTGATTGAGCTGCGTCGTTGCTGGAGGGAGCAGATGAGTGCGGAGAGGCTTTCATGAGAAGGTGCTGAAATTGTTTGTGTGCAGTGGCCCCTGTCTGGTTGTTGGTGCCCTGCGCTGACAGCCAGTTCGGGTGAGACCAAAATGCGGCTCTTCAGCACGCCTGCCTCTTTGAGTGCTGCCTGCGGGATTGTGTGTGCGTGTATGTGTGTATGTGTGTGTGTGTGCGCGTGCGTGCATGTCAGAGCCTGTGTATGTGTGTTTGTCTGCCTCTGTGCGTCTGTGCATGTGCCTGTGCATCTGCGTGTGTGTATGTGTGTGCATTTGTGTGTGTGTGTGTGCATTTGTGCGTGTGCGTGTGCATGCATGTGTGAGTGTATGAGTGTGTGTGCGCGTGTGTGGGTATGCGAGTGTGTGTGTGCGTGTGTGTGTGTGCTTGTGTGAGTGTAAGAGTGTGTGTGTTTGTGTCTGTGTGTGAATGTGTGTGTGTGTTTCTGTCTGCCTGTCTGTCTGTCTGTCTGTCTGTCTGTCTGTCTGTCTGTCTGTCTGTCTGTCTGTCTGTCTGTCTGTCTGTCTGTCTGTCTGTCTGTCTGTCTGTCTGTGTGCGTGTGTGTGTTGAGTGTGTGTGTGTGTGCATGTGTACGTCCGTCTGTTCGTGTTTGTGTGTGTGAGTGTGTGTGTGTATGTATGTGTGTGTGTCTGTCTGTTCGTGTATGTGTGTGCATGTGTGTATGTCTGTCTGTGTGTGTGTGTCTGTCTGTCTGTCTGTCTGTCTGTCTGTGTGTGTGTTGTGTGTGTGTGTGTGTGTGTGTGTGTGTGTGTGTGTGTGTGTGCGCGCGCGCGTTGTATGGCAGTTTACCATGAAACACAGAACAGTTTATGTCCGCCTACTACTGTGTTGCATCTTACCACCAGGTTCCTGTTGATAGCACAATTGGCACTCCAGGTCAGGAGGCTGCTCAGAAAAGCAGGCGTTCTATCCATTCCTATGTTACATTTTCACATTGTTACATACTGTGATATTCTTTTAAATCATCTTCCTTTAGATCAATAAAGTACAGGTGAGCTGTTTAAGGGGGGGGTGCGTGCATGTTTGCATGTGTTTATGCTTTCATACTTGATTGCGCTGTGTTCTGTGCTCTCCATAACAAGAGGCAGTGTATAGTATGCAGGTGAAATTTTGTTCGCAGGCTAATCAATGAGACTGAATCATCATGAGCTGCAGGAGGCTGCTCGCACGCACTTTGCGGGCCCACCTCATCTCAAGGCCCTTCCCGCAGCAATGCTGTAGCAGCAGCCCCGCCCACGCACTCTCCACAAACGCAGGACACTTACCACGTGGGCTATCACAGCACCACCCTCAAAATAAAAAACAAGCTTCTTTTCCATCTATAACCCAGCCACGCCCGCACTCCCTTCAACCCCGTCCTCCAGTTCGTACAACACCTGCACGCACCTCCTTCAGCCCCATCGAACAGCTACTGCTGCAGCACTGTGCCTCCACTAGCCTGCAAGAGCTCTTGGTGTTTGCAAACCAGCCTGACGCAGGCAGCGTCACACCTCTAAGTGCGTCACGCCTTTCTCGTCCGTTCCTGGTCGTTTGGCTGAAATCCAGCATGTAACGCCACGCAGGTTTTCATTAATTGTCTTGCTACACATCAGCTGCACTCTTAGACAATCAGCACATCCTTGAACTCATGCAAGCATGCACGCACGCATACATACATGCCAGCAACCCACATTTTACGTTGCATATGCCTGATGTCCAGGAGCCTCAGAGACTGGTGGACCGCAATTGCCGCAAGCGGCCTTAGAACAGGAGCCCCTTGTACACGAAACTGATGGGCCACAGCAGGATGGCAGGACAGGAGAGGCAGCAGCCCCAGCAACCACAGGCCGCCAGCCTGCGTTTTGGGTTGCACTGTGTGACGCAATGGAACCGCTGTGTTTCAGACAGGTGAGGGTCCATGAATTGACAGTGGCCCACTAGATCTGCTATGGCTCTTCATACGTAGGCCAGCACTTGTAATTAGCTTGCGTGGCTTGAAGCGCAGCATAGCCACCAAGACATCATGTCGCCTACTATTGCCTGAAAGCAAGTACACTACACTCGTGCAACATCAGGCTTGATCAACAGACAAACACGCACCCGCACACTTTTGCACACAACCACACAGATCGCGACCGCTCAGCCTGCGGAGGTGCTCGCCCTCACACAGACCTTGAACAAGTGTGGCATACGACACCAGGGTGTGTGGCAGGCTGCACTGCTGAGGCTTGCTGTGTGCCAGCCTGTGCCTGAATTAGAGGAACTGCTTGCAGTGGTGGAGGGAGCAGCCAAGGCAGGTACGAAGTGTGAGCGTGCTCCTTGGCCAAATTGCCTGAGCTTTGGAATTCCCATGCTTCGTGGCTTTACACTAACTACTGCTTCACTTTTCTGACATCCACGGTGCCGCATCCTACTGCTACACTTTTCTAGCATCCATGGTTTTGCGGCTGTAGGCACCTCACGCATCCGTCAGTCCTGATGTAGGCGCACAGCTAATATTGTGATAAGGCTTTTAAACCACAGGGGCGTCATATTCAAATTCAAGTACCCAGCCAAGAAATTTGCACGAGCTTGAGAACCGCTTCCAGAAAAGCTTTATGAAACAGCACAACGGCACACGCCGGCAGGGCTGAAAGCAGACAGTTTCCACGCAGCTTGCATTGCCAACATGGCAGCATTCAGTGAGCACCACCACCATTTTGCACGTGTACACAGCGTAGTTGCGTGCATCTGCACACGTACGCAGGTGTTGTCGTTCCCCCGGAAGCGTCTGCTGAACTCGTGGATCGCATGTGTCAGCAAGCCGCTGCAGAGTGTACCCCTCCAGGCCACAAACAAAACGACGAGCACTCAATCACGTCAGTATGCAGATTATCTGTGTGGCAGCAGCAACAGCAGCAGCAGCAGATTGACCAACTTGTACAGCAGCAGCAGCCGCAGCAGTATTTTTCCCAGCAGCAGCGCGTGGCACAAGGACTTAGCTTTAAAACTTCTGGCAGCTCCCAGCACGTAGATCACCTCTCTGGACCTGGCTGGCCCCAGCAGGGGGTGTGGAGCAGGGCACATAGGCAGGGAGGGGGCATTGATGGCAGCGACAGTTGTATTGAAGAAAAGCAAACAGGAAGTAGGCCTAGTTTGCAGTACAGTAGCAGCAGGGTTTTGGGTGTGCCAGGTGAGCGGCTGGCTAGGATAGCCCACGCGGCAGCAGTTAGCGTTCAGGTGCTGAAGCGTGGCGCAAGAGGGGACATGCTAGGTTGGAGGGAGGGGCGGAAGGTTTCAAAGGGTGGCGCATTAGGGGCAGGGACAGGTGGGGGTGTGGGGGGCGTCTTTGCAGATGGACGTTCAACACTGGGCGCTTACCACCCACACCACCCTACACATGGGTCCCTTGGTGCGAACCTACAAGATGGTTCCCTGGCAGACAGCAGCAGCAACAGCGGCAACAGCGGCAACAGCGGCAGAACTTGCGGCGCCAGTAGCAGCAGTAGTGCCCAGGGTGTTGGGCCGAGGTCTACAGAGCAGGAGATGGCTGTCGATGGCGGGGGGGGAGGAGCAGGAGAAGGAGGAGAGTTTGGTGCTTGGCTCGGGCCATTGAGCTTGTACGACCAACACCTGCTCAGTGCTTACGCCAGCTCCGCCCCCTCTGCTCGTGACCCTGGTGCAGCTGCTGTTGCTGCTGCTGCTGCTGCTGCTGCTGTTGCCCCTGACGCTAGTGCTGGTGCTGGTGCTGGTGCTGGTGCTGGTGCTGGTGCTGGTGCTGGTGCTGGTGGTGCTGCTATTGTCCACTCCCCCCCCATCCCCTCAACGACATCAGTGCCGCTACCCGCTCAGCATCTCACACCAGCTCAAGCATTTTTGCCTGCCTGCCTGCTTCTTCAGATCGAGCTGGCTGGGGTGACCGACGTGCGCAGTTTGCTGCAGGTGTGTTTGTCTGCAGAGCTAGCCAAGCTGTAGGGCGTAGCTACCGTCGCTTGGCCAGAGCAGGTCAGGATGCTTTGAATATTTCCAATAGCAGGGACTGTGATCACGCATCTCGCAGGGTGGTGAGAGCTGCCACTATTGAGCTCTCTCTTTAGATGCTTCCCTTGGGATCATGACCGCGAAATCTATTTCAAGTGCGTGCTTGTAGGCTATTGTTGCCCACTCAGTTTGAATGAACCTGTTTTAGTGGATCTCCGAATGGGAAATATTGAAAGGGGGTCAGGGATGAGGGATGGATGCATGCGCAGGGGAGTGCTGTCACGCGATGAATGCGTCGCTGTGCCTCACTTTTTAAAGTAGAGAGAAATGCTGTCACGCGATGAATGCGTCACTGTGCTTCACTGTCACGCGATAATGCGTCGCTGTGCCTCACCTTTTAAAGTAGAGAGAAATGATCCTTCCTCTATGGTGCATGCAGCGCGTCGTGGTTTCCTCTCAGCTTGATCACTGATGGGATGCTGGTTTCGCCAGATGCTTATGCAGAGGAAAAAACAACTCGTCTTCCCAAACTGTGACTAGTGACTAGTTAATGCACATACACATACATACATACATACATACATGCATACATACATACATACATACATACATACATACATACATACATACATACATA
>Ga0307948_1001558_pt1 | contig 16374 bp, 22 predicted proteins | sample OrgLakmetagen280_FD_201824 | JGI IMG/M metagenome (GOLD analysis project Ga0307948, IMG submission 201824) | Saline water microbial communities from Organic Lake, Antarctica - #280 | ecosystem: Environmental > Aquatic > Non-marine Saline and Alkaline > Saline | place: Antarctica: Organic Lake...
CTCGCTCGCTCTCTCACACACACACACGCACGCTCGCACTCTCTCTCACACACACACTCACACACACACACACACACACACACACACACACACACACAAACACGCACGCACGCACGCACATACGCACGCACACACACATGTATACACGCGCACAACGCACACACAAGTTGCCAGTTCACAGCGCAAAAGGCTTCGCCAACTTTTCAGCATCGCTTGCGATGCTTCCCCCTACTTGTCCTCTCCCTGTACACAACACACATACACACCTTGCCGTGTCGTATGCAGTGAGTATGCAACCTATAGCACACTTGCCTGTTGAGATGCCCCGACTCTTGGCCACACACCCACGCAAACGCACCCACACAAGCACATGTACAGTACACATTTTGCTATGATATGTGCAGGGAGCATGCCCTGACTGCCGCCATGAAGCTCACTGCACGCTTGCCCAGTCAAGCTCCTCGCCTCCAGGCCATGCTGAACAAGCACATGCGCTGCTCTGCCCTGGAGGTGCAGTCACGCAGCGCAGAGTACAGCATCATGTTCAAGCTGGACAGTACTGTACGCTCCCAGGTGAGCTCCGCACGCGTGGTAATGTGCGGTATGTGCAGTAGCTGCTCGAGATGCACAGAGCCAAACGCCCCCATGTGGGTTCAGCACGTGCAGTAACCTGCGGTGTGTGCAGTAGCTGCTCGAGATGCACGGGGCTAATTAAGCACCGTGTTCAAAGTAAGCAACGCTGTGTGCTCTCAGTGGCTTATATGGTTCATGGCTCTGATGCATGCATGCACCAGTTTGTAGACAGGGTATTCGATGCGTTGGGCTGGCCAGACTCAATACGTACACACAACATGCCCTAGTACTGGAGGATTCCCTTGCAGGAATTGTCATGTGATCACTGTGTGTATGTGGTTATGGTCGACTCAAAACGTTCACACATGCACGCGACACACATGCCCTATTGTTACCTCTTATAAAGACAACAACAGCAGGCTGTTTTCCATGTTTGGCTTTTATTACTAGGAATTCATTTTTGGGTGGCGCTATATATATGTGCTGACTTTTATTAATGCATTACACAGCTGCTGGAGCGAATGCCTGCCCTCAACGAGAGTGAATACTACCGCAACCTGGGGGTAGAGATGAAGCCCATCGGGGCAAGCAGCAATGCCAGGCCTGGAGTATCCTCACAGATAGCCAACGACCTGCTGGGAGACCTAGGTCAGTGGCAACAGAATAAGTCAGTAGCTTTAGGAGGTATACGGTGTTCGATTCAGATCTATTCGACCCCAGATTGCCAACAACGTGCTGGAAAGCCTAAGTCAGTAGCAACAGAAAGCATGTGAAATATGACCCAAATCGCCAACAGCCTGCAGGAAGACCTAGGTCAGTAGTAACAGAAAGAACATGGTGCTGTGCGAGGAGGTGGGGGTTATCTTTTCAGTTGCAGCAGGATATTAATTGCTGTCTTTTGAGCCTTGTTTATAACAGTCTTGTCATTGTTGTCAGTACAATGATGTCATCAAGCTTAACCATTATGCTTGCATTCCTCCATGGCTGCTTAACTAGTATGTGTTGTCCCCAAAACGTAGGTGGTTTCCTTGATCTAAGCTGTGTGTATGTGATTGCAGCTGCTCTAGACAGCATCGCCCCCACCACTCGCAAAGCCAGCAAACTAGTGAGAATGCTTGCATGCACATTCCTACTGTTAAAGCTCCCAACAATCCCCATCTTCTCTCCTCCTCAGAACGTCCAGATCATTAGCGGTCTTGATACGCACTTCCCAAATTCGTATTTATCATTTTTACTAAACTCACGTGTGCAGATGCTCCGGACAGCACCGCCCCCGCCGCCTCTAAAGCCAATAACGATTTAGAGGAGCTACTAGGGGGTGGCAGCAGTCAAGCTGCGGCCGCAAGTGCAGCGCCAGCTGCAGCACCACAGGCGAGTATTTCAGATGGTTGTAAGGCGGCAGCTTCTGCACAACGTCTGCTCATTCATCTCGATGCTATAGTTGCAATCAAATATTGTGGCTGACAAAGCGCTCAGCAATGCCTTGCCCTCAGTAGCACCGCAAACGAGTTTTCCAGTTTCTTTGGATTGGAGGTCAGCTTACGTACAATGTCTAGGAAGTGTCTGGCCAGAAGCTTGCTGCACACATCGTCTTTTCTGAGATGGTCATTTCACGCAATGCTGGACAATCATGTAAACTGGTAGAAATAAATTTTGTGGAGCTGAAGAACGCCAACGCGATGGAGTTAGATTATAGTGCTGCTCAGGTTTGTTTAGAAGCCAAGGCTGGCCTTGTAATGGCAGCAGGAAGGGCAGGAACATCCGCACGGTGTGCAATTACTTGCTATTGTTGCAAGCCTAGTTCAGGTTTGCTGCTGGGTTGGAAACTGTGCCGGGAGCAGTCTTTGTGGGTGTTCATGTGTTGACATCTCTGGGTGGACCTCCTGATGCACCTTCGGTGTTGCACGTCAACGAAACATTTTCAGGGTACCGGAAATCCTTCTACTCACCACCACCCCTGGAAAATTTCTAAACCTTTAACAATTCCCCCCCTTCCCCTAAAATTACTTTACAGCAACCACCCCCCTGTTTTTCGGGTTCTCTTCCACCGTTTATAAGAGCTAGAGGGTTAGATTCATGCACCCAGCCAAACGGCTGCCATTGCAGGCCTGACCTCGTCACTTCACGTCCTGAAACACACCAACATCGCTGTTTCACACCAACCGCCCCCTCAAAAATCGAATGCTGGTATACATGTAACGACTGTGTTAAATGGTTTGATCACCGCTCCACCCCAAAAATCATTAATTAGGGGCGGTGTTATACCTTTTGTACGAATAAAGCCTACCTTTTTTTCCCTCTTTGATCACTCAATTTTTGACGTCAACCAGTAATGCAAGTCTTGTATGTATTCGTATGAAACCAAGCTCGTGTCCTGCATCATTGTATCCGTAACTGCTTGTGCTGCATTTACTACCTTTCACTCTGGCAATAACAAATAAATAGTCGCACTTTACTTCTTACTGCCATCTATGGGCCAGAATTACTGAGACATTTTGTAGTACTGACATGTCACATACTTTTGCTGTCCTGATTAGGCCATGGACATCCTGGACCTATTAGGGGAGTCAGAGCCTTCAGCACCAGCACCAGCACCTTCAGCACCATCATCAGCACCCCAGCCAGCGGTTAAGGCAAGTCGTAATAGCTTTGTGCAGGTCACTCCGTTTTTGATGACCTGACATGCTGTAACTCTGCCATATAAACCAGGAAAGACTTTTGCAGACATGCGTAACATCTATGTGACGGATGTTGGAATGAGTTCTGTACAGCTGCTGGCACAATTTGCAAAACACACGCAGGCATCTTCCCCCCATTTAGATTTAGATCTCGACCTTGGTTTCTCTGCCCCAAGTCTTCCTGCTGCTGCAGCTTCCTCCACCTCATCTCCTTCTCCCCCTCCAACCCACACCATGACGGCCTACCAGAGCAGCAGAGGGGTGTCCGTCCATTTTGCTTGCACAAAGCCAAATGGTGAGCAGATAGCTTGCTGTGCGATGACCAGCTTGCTTTGCAATGACAAGCTTGCTCTGCAATGACCAGCAGCCTGATGAATGTTGGGAGTACGCTTGTCAGCAACATTGCAAGGGCGATAGAAAAATACTGTCTGTTCACTTGGGTTGCACTGGGTTTACACGGTCACCAATTGTGATATTGTGATGCTTCAATGTGTGTGGATGTATGTGTGGATGGATTGGTGGGGTGGTAAATTGTGTGGGCAGGTGGGTGGGTGTGTCACCTGCTCATGCAACTTTACTGCACATAAAAAATTTTCAAGCGAGGTTAATACACGCAGCTACCTGCACTGTTGTACCTTCTTTGTGCTTATGGCACAACCTGCTGCTAGCCTGCCAAGTTAGCCTGTAACCAACTACAAGCAAGCTAATGTAGAAGCTCTCCTCTCCTCCCCTCTCTTTGTCTGCTATCCCAAGTAGCATGCTGCTTTGCTGCTCAAATGTCCATTCCGCGGTTCGCAGCCTTAATTTGCGCTTCCTGCCCCTAAACATGCTGCGGAACTTCAATTGTTAATAGGGCGAGTCCCTGCAGCTGCAGATGTTGGCCTGTTGATCTTTTTGTCTTGCAGAGCCTGGGGGATCACTGAAGGACTTCTCATAAAATGTGGACATACTGCATGCACACATACGCACACACACGCATATACACACACACATACATACACACACAAACACACATACACACAAGCACACACCATACTAAAACAAAACATATTTCACGCATCCTGCACAGGGCCCAATGCTGGCGTCACAGAAATCTTGGCAACGTACCGCAACTCAGGGCCAGCACCAGTCACTGAATTTAACCTGCAGGTAGGAATGCATGTTCAACATGAATTAGCTTAGCCTCTCATCCACAATGCATCTCTTCTTGTTTGCTTGAGGCTAGGGAGGCTCTTTATAATGACAATTTGTTTCTCGTTGGATGTGAGTAGCCTTGCTAATCTATCTATTTGTCTTTGACCCTGCGTCTTCCCAGCATTTCAAGCCTTCAATTTGGCACCTCTAGGTCAGTGTGTTTTCCTGCCTGTGTGCGTCTTAGTTTTAAGTTGGTGATCAGGCTTTTGTGTAGTGCAAGTTGGCTGGTCATCATGTACTACTGCATGGACTCTGGAGTTGTTGCTGTGAACAAACTCTAGGTTTCTTGGTAATCAACTAACGTAATCCCAACCTGTCTGCTCTGTGGATGCAAAAAAGTTGCTAACTTGTTCTGGGAACACCTTTCAACAATAATAAGTTGGGTTCACGGAAGTCCTATTTTTCTTATGTAAATGCAAAAGAGCCCCAATAGCACACATACACAATTGATTTAAATTGTGGTTCTGCTGGCAAAGGGAAAAGGGCCGATTTCTGTTGTGCTTTGTGCTTTCAGTGTAACCCGCACAAAGAGTATACCAAAGCAAAAAGCATTTTGTTATGGCGCACGGGATATAGCTCATTGAGCTGGCGTGTTTTTACCACTCCCCTCTCTTGGCGCACTCAGACATGCACAGGCACAAATAAGCATGCATAATCACGCCCACACCTTTGACATGATGCAGGCTGCCGTGCCTAAATTCATACAGCTCCAACTGCAGCCGGCCAGTGGCACCACACTTGTGCCAAACAGCCCCAACCCCGTGCAGCAGCGGATTGTGCTGAATAATGCACAGGTGTGTGTATGTGTTTGCGTGTGCACGTGTATCGTGTTAACGTGCATGCGTGCGTGCTGAGTGCTTTTAAGTGTGTGTATGTGTGCGCGCGTATATGTGTGTCATGCGCGCAAAAGTGTTTATGTTTAATTCTGTTTGTGGATTTGTTTGTTTCTGTGCATGCGTGCATGTATGTTTGTTGGTCGGTGTGTTGAATATGCGCGTGCATTTCTGCACATCCTACATGTACAGACACTTTAATGTGGGGTGCTCATTTTGCTACAAGGTGCCAGCTGCAGCTTCGGTTTAAAATGTATGGAGTAGAGAATTAAGTACACAAGAAGAGGAAATTCCTCCTCAAAGACAATTGGGGTTGAGCGTTGCATTCAACGCTAAAAAAGTTGGCGAATCTCCTTTCGTGCAAGCATGCATTCATGTGTTTGTGCCATCGTGCTGCTTTTTCTCTTTTCTTAGCAACACATAGGGTTGGCCCAAACCGTACATGGGATTTCCATATACGCCTTATACGCCTTATATGACCATATATATCAGAGGGGGTTATCTGAGGCCCAAATGGGTTTGTTTTTTGCATGCTCCTAGGGTATGGCTCTCCTATCTGGCACTTTTCAAGCTAAGTTTTGGTATGCAAGGCTGAATTTAAGGATTTCAATAGCTGAGCTTGAAGAGTGTCAGTTAGGGGAGCCATACTTAATTGGCCGCGGCGTGAGCCCTACTTTTCGAGCAGCCATATGCTGTATCTGACCAGCCAGAGCACCAAACTAAGTGACTTTTGGTGTTTTGAAATCCATGAGGTGAATAAAGATCATTGCAGAAATAATGGAGCAAAAAGACCAAGCGCTTGGCGAAATATGCAAATTAATGCGAGGTATGCAAATTAATGCAAGTTCATGCGAGATATGCAAATTAAGTCAGCATCAGTACGGAGCTAGATCAATTTTGATGAGTTGATGTGTAAGTATTTGCCCCTTAATTGCAGAAATGAGCATGTTTTGACTTCTGCTCAGAGAACTCCCTCTGCGTTCATACACCGTATTTCCGTATATATTGTACATGAGGGAAAATGTATTCACTCAGGATCAATTCATAGGGGGGTCATTTTGCAGCTCTTGAAGAGCTGAGTATGCATGACCCAATCTTTTATTGTGTTGAACTCCCTTTTGCACTGAAAAAGGCCTTTTTCTAGTCTTTTTAGCTTCTCAACCATTCTAACTAAGACGAGAGAGAAGGAGTCTTCGAACTACCATAAGAAGACTCTAGACTGGTAGTTCGAAGACCTAGCTCCTCAACCATTCATTTTTTGGTATTTTCAGTGCAAAAGGGAGTTCAACTACCATAACCACCAATACAACTAATTAATGCAATAAATATGCATCTATAGGCAAGTGTGAGAGCGTCGTTAGCAATGCTAAAAACTTGGCGAAGCCCATCACGCGCGCAACGTATGCGTGCTTATGTATGTATGCGTGTAAGTGTGTGTGTGTGCGCGCGTGTGTGCCTGTGTGTTTGTGCGTGTGTACTTGTGCGCGCGCGGGTGTCTGTGTGTTTGTGCGTGCGCATGTGTATGTGTGTGTGCGTGCCTGTGTGAATTTGCGCGCGTGTTTGTGTTTGTATGTGTGTGCGCATGCGCATGAGTGTGAGTGTATGTGTGTGTGTTTTGTGTGTTTGTATGTGTGTGTGTCTGTGTGTGCCTTACTGCCCCACAGATGCTGCAGTGGTGTGCATGACGCTGTGCTGTAGCAGCCTTTGCTGAAGCAGGCGTGAGAATGTGCTGCTGCTGTTCCCTGTCTGTTCAGAGGGCAGGTGTGAGCATGGTGCTTGGGCTGGCCGCGATGTCTGCTCTGCTTCAACACACAGTGCGCGGCAAGCACCTGCACCGTGCGCTCCATGCCCCGCGAGCAGTCCAAGCCAACACGAACCGCGTTCCTGAAGGGTCCCGTCAAGCAAACTTCCGCGCGTCATGAACATCTAACTAAACTAAAATTGTATAGTCCATCAAAATTATTGCTACTTAATTCTGCTTACTTGGTCAACCGTGAACTTAGCAGCTGGAAAACAATCAATGGCTCCTGACATCCGCAGCCAGTGAAGTGTGCTGATGGATACTGCAAGTCTCAGCCCAGTAGGTGCCGTGGATGGGCCTGGGGAGGAGGTCTGGACCCCCCCAAAACAAAACTTGTCTCTAACACTTCACATACCGCACCCCAGAGTCCCAGAATTCATTTGACACGGTGAAGGCTTTGGTTAGGAGCATATGTCGAGTTTCAGCCCGTGGGGTGGCCTGGGTGAGCCTGGGGAGGCCTGTGTGAAGTGTGGTGGGAAGGAGACATCGCTAGGAGCTCACGCCCCCACGAGGGGGGCTTCGCAAAAAGGGAAGCAAAGGATGAGCTCAGTAAGAAGAGGCGGGAGAACGAAATTGACAAAAGGGAGCGAAGGACTGCTGTTGCTAGTAACCTAACCCTGCACCACCTGCAAACACGGTCCAAACACGGTTTGGACCGTACATGCGCCGTATATATACGGTCGGCCAAATCTTATTTACGATAGTACGGATACGGATTCGGTCGGAAACTTCCATGTACGGATACGGTTATACGGCGTATCCTGACACGCCGTATTTCCGTATGTACAATTCTGGCCAACCCTACACAAGGAGCAAGCAGCAGATTTCTCTTTCTCCCAAAGGAGCACCTGCAGACTTGACCATCGTCGTTCCTTCATCATTAATATAACTAAGACTAATAACATTTCTTACATGTTCATTTGTGGCCCGTCCTTCTTGTGACCGTTAGGTTTGAATTTCTGACAAACTCGCCCCAAGCTTTGTTGCTTGACACGCGAGTCCAGGAGCATATGCTCATGTATCCTGTGAATTTGGGGTTGTCGTGAGAGCCTGTGCTTACTATCCCGGGCTGTTCACACCTCCCCGGCTGCCGTGAATTTTGCTCCCGTGCGCACCTCACAACTCTGGCCTTTACAGAGTAGCTCCACTTGCCATCAAAAAGGGTTGTGTGATTTTCAGGTGGGCTGAGTGCTGCGCATTAATGATTTGGCCAAACGCTTGCAAAAGTTCGTCTTTTGCAACCCCAGGCCACCCCAGCACTCCTGCTCTCAGGCTTAACCCCCTAAATTTTTAGTCTAGGAGGCCTTGCAAAGTTTCAGGGCGTGGGGTGGTGTGGGTGAGGCTGGCTGGCCACGTGTGAACTTGGGTGGGAAGGAGGCAAACCTAGGGGCTTCGCCTGCACAGGTTAAAATCAATCCCAAAAATAATGAAGGATCACACGTGGGGGCCTTCACACTTCTCACATCTTTCATCCTGTCTAAGACCGCAGCCTAAAGAAAAAACCACTTCGATACCAAGTACCATAGAGCACCTCCTACAAAGAAGAGTGAACAAGATCAATGAGGATCAGGAGGGTTGCAGGCTTGGCCTGAAACCAACTCCTGATAAATTTTGGTCAAAATTGGGCATGTCGGGTGCGGACAAAGTTTAGCAGTGAAGTGGATGACACAGAGGAAGCAAGTTCCTTAATGCTTGATGACATTCCAGATATTTTGGAATGAAACTCCGTTGTAAACTGCTTCCATCCTCACAGTCCAATTACAATGCATGGATAAAATGTTGCTGCTAATCAGCAGACCGTTAATTGTAGCTTTCCTTTCCTGCACAGGTTGCGTCTTTGCTTTCCCCCATGACGTTCAGGTTACCGTTTAACGGGTTAAAAATAATGTATTTCTTGCCTTCACCTTTCCTGCAGCACGGCGCAAAGAATCTGGCCATGCGATTGCGGATATCCTACAAGGATGCCTCTGGAAATTCTGTCACAGATCCAGCAGAGGTCTCAAGCTTCCCCGTTGGTCTGTGATTGTATATGAACAATAAGGAACTTTTATATGTACGATAAGGTCTCCTCAGGCTCCCACCCTTCATGTTTTGATTTGGCGGATACGAAACTGTATAGCCAGACAGCCAGTAGACATAGCCCGGCAGCAATACGCACCTCTAGAAAATATCACGCCCAATCCAGCCCATCCTAAGTTAGCTTACAAAGGCATGCAGCCTGGGATGGCTGCTCAACCTTTGAGAACGAGGTAAAACCTCAAAGCAAGCCAAACGAACTGTGATAAAAATGGAAAAAGCAGAGTGTAAGCTAGCGAGGAAAGTGGCAAATCAAAACGAAAAGCAGCTGCGTACAAATGATGGCGTTTGGTAGTAAGTAGTAAGGCAAAACCTAAGATGTAACGGGATGGAAAGCCACAACATAGCAGTTCAACCATAAAAGATGTGCAACCTTATAAGAAACAAAGCAAGACAAGCCCTAACTATTTCGGCAGAGCCCAGTTTTGGCAGAGCCCAGATCAGCATCTGTAAGTACAAGAAAGCAAAAAAACAAAACCCCAGTCACGTAAAGCTGTGTGCAAACAAGCAAACAAGTCTCAGCATCTTAGTCCTCACTCCCAGGGATGTTCAGCCACAATAACCAAGCAAACCAGCACTATCCACTGACGTCCAATACTCCACCAGCAAAAGAGCACCAACAGAAGGCTAAGGTTGGTAGTTGAATTCGCTTCCATAACGTCTTCCATAACGTCTTCAACAAGATTGATGCTCAACATGTGCCGCCCTAAGGCCAGGCAGTCTCCTTCTACTACCACTATAACCCACCTAAAAACGACATCCCAAAACCGAAATCTGAAAACCGCCCATTTTATAACCGATGTTTATTATGTGAAACAATCAACGCCTTGTGGCGCCGGCTTTGGAACTTTCTGCGCGTCGCCAGGTCGGTTAACTATACTTAAGGTTTTTACTTTTTTCTGCTATATGCGGAATGCGTAATCATGCATCAGGCATGTGAGTGCCGGAGAGTTCAATCGAAGTTGGGGGAGATTTTTCGGGAAAACCGTTATCTTCAGGAATACCAATAAAGAAATCTACCCAAAGCTTATATTCTTCAAAGCAATGGGCGGAAAAAACAGCAAACAATCTCCCACAGCAGCGGTGCCTGATGCCAAGGAGCATGTTGTTCCTCCCATGCGCGCGGGAATTGCGAAGGATGTAACGGAGCTGATTGGTACGTGTGGGCACGCGCCAAGCACGATCGATCTCGGCAACCAAGCATGCATGCCAGCTGTAAGCACAACCGCTGCACACACACACACACACACACACACACACACGCACACTCACACTCACACACACACACACACACAAACACACACACACACACACATACACACACGTACACACACATACACAGGCATACACGACATGCACACACACACACACAATATGCAACACACACTCACTCACACACACAGGCATACACCACATACACACACACACACACAAAACAAACAAGCACATCTGCACATACACAAAACACACACACAATGACACACACACAAGCAGACACACAAATGAGCACAAGTCTACACATATATCTGTACATACAGCATGCAACTCATACACACTCACACACACTCATACACGCTCACACACAACTATAACACGCACAAATACATTAACACATAGATGCCACATAAGTTACGTACAACACACACATACAGGCAAGACCCCCATGGTGTACTTGAACAAGGTCTGCGCTGGTGCGGGTGCCAAAATTGCTTGCAAGTTGGAGATCATGGAGCCTTGCTGCTCCGTGAAGGACAGGTGCGTTGTGGGTTGATTTGCACATTTGGCGATTTTAGACACCTGTTGAAGTGATTGGTATAGGCTGGATATTCAAGGAGGAACACAGAGAGCCACACCACCTGCCTCTGCCTAGCAGAACAGCTGTACATGTGTTCGTGCTGAATCGTTTCACCCTTCAAAGAGCAAATCGCTATATAGAAATCCGAGCTGCAAAGTTGCAACCATGACAAACAAGCATGGCAATGTCTCTGCGCGTCCCTGCCTGACGCATGTTCCACTTCCCCCCTTGCGCCTGTAGGATTGGTTACGCTATGATCACTGATGCAGAGCTGGCTGGCAGGATCAGCGCTGGCAAGGTGATGATGCGTGTTATAGGCCATTGACCATGACCTCAGGAGGATGTGGTCATAACCAGCACGGGGGTTTCTGATGTCACATGTGCTAAATTTACGTGACAAGAAAATTATTTTGACGCTTCTCACTGGGTCACACCTTTCATGTGTGGTACACCCTCGTCAAAGGCTTGAGGAAAAGCCTTGCATGCACCTTTATTTCTCATTCGCACCACACAAAACGTTTGCCCTCCAATCAAACCACTGCTGCAATCTTGCAGACCACCCTAATCGAGCCCACCAGTGGCAACACTGGCATCGGTCTGGCATTCATTGCTGCAGCTAAGGTAAGAACTGAGGAGGTGCTAATGTGTATGCTTGTGACCGCCCATTTTTGTGATAAATTTGTCCAGCCTGAACGATGTTTCATAGTCAACCTACGACCTCATGATGTTTGTGTGTGTACTTCATGCGTGCAGGGCTACAAGCTGGTGCTCACCATGCCTGCCTCTATGTCTCTGGAGAGGCGTGTGCTGCTGCGTGCTTTTGGTGCTGAGCTGGTGCTCACCGGTGCGTGGTTAGCTACCTTATGTGCACGTGTTAGAGTAAGGGCTCTTAGGTTATGTACCTAAAGAGGAAAGTGTAACTCAGCCACATATAAGGTGGGATACGACCATAAGTATGGTGGAGTACGACCAGGTCAATACTGTCTACAGAAGCAATTTGCTATTAGATGTTCCTGTCATGCAAGCCCTGGCGGCAGCTTCAGCCCGGCACATAGTATTTGATTCGTTTTTATTCCTAGCTGCATCGCTGTGCTTTACGCAGACATTGTCTTCATACCTAAAACTCATTGTCTTCATCCTTGCATTCCACTCCTTGGCACGGCCTCCCCCTCAAAAAGAGGGTGACACGGGAAGAACTGTGGCAAAATAACCCACTTCTCAGTCAAAAGTATCAAGTGACTGGCAAAAGTTGCCAACTCAGCCTAATTTGAATTGCCTGCTTTCCCCGTCCCACCAGACCCTGCCAAGGGCATGAAGGGTGCTGTGGCCAAGGCAGAGGAGCTTGCTGCCGCCACCCCTGACTCCTACATCCTGCAGCAGTTTGAGAACCCCGCCAACTCACAGGTGAACCTTTTTGCTACGGGATGCACGTGTCTCCCTTCCTTTAGTCACTCGTACTCTAAAATGGCCAGCTGCAATGTCGCTCCCCAACAACTGCTCGGTCTGGCATTGCATTCCAAAGCCTAACCTCGTACCTTTCGCTCGTCTTGTTCCATATCCACTGACTCCAGATCCACTACAAGACCACCGGGCCCGAGATCTGGGAGCAAACTGGCGGCAACATTGACATCTTTGTCAGCAGCATCGGCACAGGTGGCACCATCACTGGAACCAGCAGGTACCTGAAGGAGAAGAACCCCAACATCAAGGTGCGCCTGCAGAGCTTGTTTGTTGGAGGCGCCGTCAAAAGAAACGAGCGTGCGAGTCCGTACAGAGGGTGTGCAAGGCACGCTTCTGCAGCAGAGGCATCCACAGCTCGTGCGTATCCGTTTGCTCTCCTCAGCATGCACAAAAGTACATCGTAAGATGTGTGCATATGTTTTACATATAAGCCGATAATGAAGGAGACGTTGCATTATGCTCACCCACGCACTCACGCACGCACTCACAGATCGTGGGAGTGGAGCCAAGTGAGTCTCCTGTCCTCAGTGGAGGCAAGCCCGGCCCTCACAAGATCCAGGGCATTGGAGCAGGCTTTGTCCCAGGCATCCTGGACATGTCCCTCATCGACGAGATCATGCAGGTGCGTGTCCTGTCATTTACCTGCAGGTTCTGCGTCTTTTCATGCAATTTATGGTGGTGGGCTGGTACATAATGCGGCAAATCGATTGCCCCTTGCCTTGCCATTTGGTTAGCTCTCCTTGCTTACTGCTGCAGCTGCTGATCATCAACGATGGAAATTTCCTCAACCACCTTATAGCTTCCTTGCCATTGATCTGCAGATATGAGTGTCCTTAACCAGAAGACTGTCCTTCCTTTGTCCTTTTTAAGGACGGTAATTGAGTGGCTTGTGGTAGCATATATATGGGGTGGCTAGAACCAAATACATACGGTATATATATGGTATTTTGTGCAGAGATTACATCAAATTTATGGTCGTGTACATACAACGTATATATAATGGTTCTCGCCAACTTTACAAATATACCGACCATCTCATGTTGCTCTGTGCAGGTGTCTAGCGATGATGCCATTGCCATGGCCCGCCGCATGGCTGCCGAGGAGGGCCTCATGGTTGGCATCAGCTGCGGATGCGCTACCAAGGTATGCGCGCTTGTGCCTTCACGGTTCTAAGTGTGTAGCTGACGCTGAACTTTGTTTTCCCCCAGCACTGTCTGTCACCCACTAACAGTAGTGCAGTTGTGTCGTCCTGCTAGCTGGAGTACAACCTTAGATGAGCGGCTTTAACGCGCATAGTTTGCACTCGTCACCCACAGGCTGCCATCGAGCAGGCCAACAGGCCTGAGAACGCCGGCAAAACAATTGCCGTTATTTTGCCAAGCTTTGGTGGGTGTGGTGGTTGCAGGGGATGCATAAAATGCTAGCATACAACAGGCTTGCTGTTTTTGTAAGACGTGTCGCATTCGTGTGCATCCTCCCTCAAGTTTGGTTGTCCTTGTCAGTAAAGTTTAGGATAAGTCGCATGCTGGCAGTGAAAATGGCACACCTCACCTAACATTATAAGGGCAAAATACTCAAGCACCTAGCACTTTTCCCTGACTCTCTGTGTCTGCAAGACACCATGATATGCTTGCTGCTTGCAGGCGAGCGTTACCTGTCCACCGTGCTTTTCCAGTCTTTACGTGATGAGGCACAGCAAATGACCTACGATGGTCAAGTTTGAGGGCTAGGGCCAGAGCAAAACAAGTGCCTGTCGACCTTCCCTAAAGAATGAAATCGTGAATATATAAGATGATGAATAGCCCCTACAGTATATATGCGTGCCCGATGTAGTAGACCATAAGAGTTCAAAGAAATCACCTATTCTACACATTTTTTGATATTTGCTGCTTGTTTGGCTGGGATTCCGTGGAGTGAAAGTGTTTTCTAGGCTTCTTCAGTCACTTCAGACTCTACCAATCTGAGAGATGTGTGCTTGTACGCACATAAAATATTCTAGGATATACTTGTCTCAGGCTGGTCGGTTGGTCCTGGCAAATGATTGATTTTGGTGGTTTTTATCACAAACTTTTTGACTGACGACTTCATATGTAACCACAACTTAGTGAATGCAGCCTCTATACTTGCCTGAGGCTGCTTTTTAAAAAGAGTACAGACGGGTTTTTCCAACTGCTCTTTCCAACTGCTGTACTCGTATCAGCCAGGTACATTTACCTTCAACCTTATTGGCAAACTCTCCATTGCTTTTGTATTGTCTTTTAAATAAAAGCTTAAGAGGTGAATATCACTAAATGAGCAAAGCTGGAAACCTCTTAAACATGCAATAAAAGCAACGATACCAGGCACGTGTAGGTGTTGACTTCCACACAGTCAAGAACCAAAATCGAGAAAAAAGCCGGAGCACATATATGTACTTGAAGAGATTGCTCTTCTTTATTACGTGCTTTCTAATTCTTTGTCACAGAAACGAACGCCTAGGGCGGCTTTGCCATCACAGTGCACCGTAGCTACTCTTGAGCCATAATCCTAAACAGGGGCACCCTCAAACGTCATTTTCTGTGCCTCATCACGTACAGACTGGAAGAGCACGGAGGATAAGTAGCGCTCGCCTGCAAAACACGAAGTAATGTACGGGACAAATTTGCAGCACGGTACAACATGTCATTGCAGTACTGGTAGTCGGAAACGAATGGCATTCTTACCATGTTTACAAACCTTAAACTAGGAGTTTTGCGGCAACAGCCCATGAGGCAACAATACACCAAGAATAATATTTGATTAAGCTGTAAGTTCCCTGTAATATTAATTTGAACACTCACCGAAGCTGGGAAGGATGCATACAATGGTCTTGCCAGCATTCTCTGGCCTGTTGGCCTGCTCAATGGAAGCCTGCAGGGCAGTGCGCAGCAGGATATCGCACGTTGCGTGTATGTGGCACGGTAAGTTTAATTTAGTTGGCTTACAAAGGCATTCAGCCCGGGATGGCTGCTCAACCAATAAGATCGAGGTAAAACCTCAGTTAGAATTAAAATGGAAAAAAGCAGAGTGTGAGCTAGCGAGGAAAGTGGCGGAACAAAACAAAAAGCAGCTGCTTTACAAGTGATGGCGTTTGGTAGTAAGTAGTAAGGCAAAACCTAAGACGTAATCTTGTTGATGGAACGCCACAACATGGCGGTTTGGCCCAAGATGTGCAACCTTACAAAAGGCCCGCTGCTGCATTGGGCCTCCATCTCGCAATTTGCTTCGCCTTACTTTTAAACATATCATAAGCTTTTGCTTAGGCCTTGTGGCAGGAACACAATTAGAAACAATAATTTGCAGGATCAGGTGGCGTGGTAAAACCGTCAGAAACACATAGCAAGAATAGCAAGGACCATTTTGCAATCTGCAACTCCCTCCAGTAATGATGCTGGGATTATGTATTATGTATCCGCAGGCTGTGTCTCCTGGCTACAGCACAGCATTGGTTGACAATGCAGGGGGTTGAAGTGAGTAATTTGACCAACCTGAGTAGCACATCCACTGCTGATGCCAACCATGAGGCCCTCCTCTGCTGCCATACGGCGGGCCATAGCAATGGAGTCGTCACTTGACACCTGCACAAAGAGCACAGACAGCACAGAGAGGATTGGAAAGCCAATCCAACATTTTACACAAAGCTGGGCATGCAGTACAGGTATCTGATCGTCCAATTTAGCAGGAATGGAATTCATGATGTTGTCTTAGTGCGTGTACCTAGCAGCTCATGCGCTCTTTTGGCTTATTGGGTATTGTAAGCACATCGTCAGGTGATACACGCACGACCTCTCCATCATCATGCTCACAGCAGTAACAACAATTTGGTAGACCATTTATATACAACAATCAAGGGGTATCATGTGTCATCCAACCAATACACGACAAGACGCAAAACCGGCAGGTAAATGACAGGACACGCACCTGCATGATCTCGTCGATGAGGGA
>Ga0307948_1001561_pt1 | contig 16351 bp, 9 predicted proteins | sample OrgLakmetagen280_FD_201824 | JGI IMG/M metagenome (GOLD analysis project Ga0307948, IMG submission 201824) | Saline water microbial communities from Organic Lake, Antarctica - #280 | ecosystem: Environmental > Aquatic > Non-marine Saline and Alkaline > Saline | place: Antarctica: Organic Lake...
AGTGTATGTGCACGTGTGTGTGTGTGTGTGTGTGTGTGTGTGTGCGGTCAAGAAGTTACACACCTGTCATCCAAGTCAAGGTTTTGTGTACCTTGCAAATTCTTCAATATAAATGATACAATGTTTACAGCCGTAAAATTGCCGTGGGGATAATACCAATTCAAAATTCAAATTCCGAATTTTCATAGAGACCTTCTATCAATTCCATCGCAAATCATTGGAACATTAATATGATGTAAAGTCGTCTAGTTCTTGCTCTCCGCCACTTAGTTCTTTCTGGTTTTGGTCACTGCATTCCCGGCATCGGCAAGCCCATCATCCAGGGGGGCATATGCATGCCAGGGTGCATGGGCCCTGACATGCCTGGCATGCCAGGTGGCATGAGCGGAGGCATTCCTAAGTCGCCCCCTTCTCCTCCTATTCCGGGCTGATGCATGTTGTGACCCATGAGTGATGGCATCCCTTGATGCCCTGCCATGATGCCTGGCATGTGGTGCCCAAGATGCATGCCCGTCTGCTCTCCCCCTCCTTGCTGCCCTACATTGCCCCCAACTCCTTGCTCATGCGATTGCTGCTGCTGTTGCTGCTGTTCGCTGGAATCCACCCTGAAGCAGTACAAAGGGGTGTTGCGCTTTGTACATGCATACAAATTCAATGGACAGGCAAGAATGGAATGGAAAGGCACACAGCAACAATGAAGCAGGTCCAAGTACTCCTTGATGACGTCCTAACACAAGCAAGAGGAAGTGGGAAGCTCTTAGCAATCTGGCCCAGTACATGAACACCCCAACTCTCCCATGTCTCCATCCTTTTCTCACCTAGCACGCTTGTACCCATGATGCTGACCCTCTTGTTGGAGACCAAACCCGCCCCCTTCTCCGACACCTCCCCCTGAGCCCTCCCAGCCATACTTCCGCCGAGCCCCTCCTGCTGTCCCTGTCCTCCTAAGACTGGCACCCATGCCCATGCTCTCTAGCGCCTCCCGCTCCCTGGCGCCTATGACACCGGGATTGGCCCAATTCACGACCTGCAAGCAAAGTGACGAGGCTTTAGCGCAGCAGAATGACGTGATCAGGTTGTCTGTTCCGCTTGTACTACCCCTTTGTGTTACCCTAGCATTTATTGAAATAATGCGCTGAACCAACTTCATACCCTTGAAAGCGTACAAAGCATTAAATGAAACGGACCCCGTGAACGTCATTGTTGCACCAGGAGCTTAGAGAAACACACAAACGCACGCACGCACGCACGCACGCACGCACATACGCACACACACACATACACACACACTCATACACACACACATAAACAGGTGTGGCATACTTCTGACATGGCCCGCGGGCGCTGATGGAATTGCAAGCAGTATAACTCACCAACTGAGACGCTGTATGGGTTAAAATTACCGCTGGGCATGCAGTGCAGCAATACAGTCTGTTTGAGGTCCTGTGCAAGAGGAAACTGAAGCCTACAACAGCCAAGGGATTGATCAACCGAGCATGATGCTCGCCCCACCGTATTAATGTCTCTGTAGTCCTTTGGCTTGGCTGCCTCAACAGTCTCCACCTTTGGAGGGGGGCCTGCATTCGCATAAAGCCAACATTTAAGCTACGGGTATGTGTGTAAAGGTGTTTTACCGTCAATACAGAATTATGAGTTTTCAACTTAAGGCATTGAGATGAAATCAAGGTTTGCGGATGTCGGGGAGCCCCTGTGTAAAATGGTCCTTTTGTCCTCAGAGCGCCTTCGATGGCCCTCACATACCTGAAGTTAAAAATCCCCTAAGTTTACAACACAAAATAAACCACATTGGAATGAGAGATGCAGGCCCAGCAAAACAGTCCCAAAGTTGCCAAGGAAATTATGATGGTAAGTAATTAGGGGCACCTGTGTCCACAAAACATCTCCGTAGCAAAGACTGGCCGAGTGATGGGGTGTGTGTGGACAAACAACACTTGGTACAAGGACTAGCATTGATGGTAATGGTGCCAGGGTCAGCATGAGCGTGCTGCGTGCGGAGGTTTAAGAGCTCAGCATTTCAGCGTGGAGTCCTTCCCATGGAGCTTTGAAGCCCCATCTCATAATATCAGACGACCTTTTTCATGTTGCAAATGATCCCTCAACATTCACAACTTAGATGCTAATGACATACACCAAATGGAGGCCTTAGGCCTCTCAGAGGGCTGGGAGACGGCAAACAAGTTTATTACGAGAACACAATTCCTGAAATTGTCAGGCCAGGGGTGGTAAAAAGTCAAGGTTTTTCATGTTCCTATGAAATATCACTGGTGTTGTGAGGTTTGGCTCTTATGCACGTATGCTGTTTGTGCTTCATAACAACAACAGCGCATACAACTATGTGAGCCGTATTAAATCGGTCTATATTAAAACCACGAGCCACACCAAAGACAAAATCATGAGCCACGAACACCAACAAAATTGAAACGCACCTGGTGCAGGCTTATGCTTGTACCGGCAGGACGGCCCGTAAATGCAAAACCCCAGCTTGTACATATTGCACTCTTTGATTTCCTCTGCAACAGGGCAAGTGGAACAACACATAATCAAATGCCATTTACACGTTGCACTCCTTGACCTCCTCTGCAACCAAAGCATTTGACACCAAGTAAAACGTAAAGCTTGGAAGCTTTAGATGTTGTTGCCAGGGTTGGTTAGTTTTGGGGCCTGTGTTATCTTGAAAATCTGAGAATTCTCCCTGGTTTCGGATAATCTAACAAGGATTCAAAACTGCCATTCTCTTTTTGACACCTGTCAAATGCATCGTCCGTAGCAGTCTCAAGCGCCGGGAAAAAGCCTTAGATGACCGTCAGAGGTTATAATTACTTGCAAACAGAAGAAAAAACGCTGGTAGTATAATATCACAGTCAGCACGATTTAGGGAGGGGGCTATGCAGATGCCCACACCAGGCAATTTCACCCCTTGCAAACAATAAAGAGGAAACTAGTGTGGGTCGGAATTTTGTCCATGGCACTTACACGTGCACCTTGACTGTTCCTATTGCTTTGTATTAATGTGTGCAAATGTGCAGATGCATGTTTAATAGCGTGCAAATTTGGTAATCATGTTGTGGTAATCAAGGATAGAGTCTGCCAGAATTAGTCAGTGCATTTTTTGCAGATGGTTGCCAGTTCTCCATTCAGGCCTAAACTTATGGGTATGCTTATTTTCGCAGATGGTTGTCAGTACTATATTAAGGCCTAGACTTATGGGCATGCTTCTGATTAACTGACGTGCCACGGCAATTCTTGAAAGCTTGTGCTTTTTATATTCATGCTGTCTAAGTAGCAAGTGTTGGCTGCCTGTGATTTGGTTTCCTTCCAGAAGCAATACCCTGTACTTGTTTCGGCACTCCCTGGTGCATGTTATTTGCACGTTTATGTGCTCAGCATGCAGATTGGTCGTAAAGAAGGCCCGCAGTCTCTGAGGCTAAGGGTCGAAAAGGACGAGTGCAAATCTCTGAGCGGTATAACTACTTGGGCCTCATAACCATTCTTTTAGAAGGTAGAAGCACCCAGGAGCAGCCCTGCCTATGCTTTTCCATCTGGCTTGTTCATGCAAGCCTTGCCCGCGTAATATTTTGGCAGGGAAGCCTTTTGAACCGCTTGTATGAATGGCCATTTATTGCCTGTCACTTTCCTAGCAAATTAGGTCTACCATTCTGATCCAAACTCTGCGTTTCCCAGTGGGCTGTAGCTGTGATGCATGTGACCTGAAATGTTTTGCATATGTTGAATGAGGCCGTGACAGGCTGGATATCTTTAGTCGGTGTTTTCCCCTTGGGACAGTAGAGCTGTTTCAGGCATGATAATTTCTTGCAGGCTCGCGAGTTACGATATGTTAACAACTCAGACAGGAACGCACTGTGGTTTAAGGCCGCTAAAAACAGCGCATGGGTTTGCTCGAAAAGCTTGTGAACTTTTGCAAGCCTTTGGATTTGCTCAAAACAAATTGAACCACACTAGTTACTCCTTTACAAACAGCAACTCTCTCTTGCCTCCCCACACAACACAGGCATGATGTAAAAGCTGACAGGCCAATTCATGCCGTAACATCAACAGTCGACACGCTTCTATGAAAATCAAGAAGCAAGGCATAATGTGATAACGAACACTTAAAACCGCTCTTACGCTGAAGTCTAATGTTTGGCTAGATTAAAGAGCTTGCGAAAACGTATCCCTCAGATTATTATTCTGCATCCAAACTGACGCAGGCTCGTCGTACCTGTATTATGCTTGTAAGGGCAGTCCAGCTCTTTGCACTCTCCAAACTTGAGCAGGTTGCGGCAGATGGGCATCTTCTCCACATCATATTGGTGCAAGAACCCACACTGATCGCCCTTCATGCACATGCCTCTGAGCCAATACGTGCATACCGTCTGCAAAGGTACAGAACCAGAATCAAGTGTACTCATTCAGTGTAAGTTTGGAAGAAAAAGGAAAAACAGGCGCTTAGCAGATAAGACAAAGCAAGAGAAAGGGACTTTGAAACCGGAAATGAAACTTGTCCAGGGAACAAAAATCTGAATGTGAGAAGGAAGGCACTGGGTCTCCTGAAATATTACTAGCAATCTGTAAAGGTGATGGATAAAGTTGAGAAAAGCAAGTAACCTCTAAATATAAAAGGCAGGAAGACAGTGCGAGAAATAGCCGCTATAATCAAAGTTTGCATAGTTTTGTGTTACAGTTCCTATAGTTTCAAATTCAACCTCATAGTTTTGGTCCCCTAACCCCCTAATCCTAACCCTAACCCTAAACCCTAAAACTATGGCCCTAACCCCTAATACTTTGAGGCTGAATGAAAAACTGTAGCCAAAACTATGAGAACTATAGGTATAGCGGCTGTAATAGGACAGTGCTCAGCCAGAAGAGCCGCACATAGATGTAGCAGTGGATGTACTGAGTGCGCCGTTCAGGCAGAGTACTGAGACTCGCACGGGAATTTCACAGACTCACACTGCCAACAGAACTTGATATCCTGATGTTCTATTTACAAAACATCCAGGCGCTCCAGCGCACAAGTGGTAAATACAAGGCTTGAACAATCTCTGACGGTAACAAAACTTCACCTTCTTGTAATTTTTTTTGTAGTTCCCAGGTTGCTGTCCAATGATTTCCTGAGGAGGCACAGTCACTAGGTCCCCACGCTGCACAAAAGCAGGAGGTGCAATATCAAATGGAGCATGACTTCAAGCAAACGCTGCCAGCTCCCTTCTGCAGGAGTTGTAGCACGCCTGTTTGCATGATACATGCATGCAATCAACCAAGAGCACGCGGGGCCAAGGCATGTATGTGTCGTGGATATGCGTTTCTTATTCAGTGAGAAAAAGCATGTATATGTCGTGGATACGGATGTTTTGTACTCTTGCATGCGTGTGCATGCATATATGTATGTGCATGCATGTTGTGTGCGTGTTCTCCTCACCTGGTCAAGTGTGGTGGTGGCGGCATTTGCAAGGAGGTTGTGCTGCAGGGTGTTGTCCAGCTGGGCCTCAAACTCCTGTTAGAACGGGTAATGTAGTGTGAGATTATCACACTAGATTTATGGAAACCCAGGCAACCCCCAAGGTCAAAGTCTAGACTACTCACAAAGTTGAGCTGGTCTGCCATCTTGGTACGTCTATAAATATATGATTTGCAAAATGATATTATTATTTCCACCCGCATCAAACCTGTTTCGATTTTATCAACCGCTCAATATTGAAGCACTTATGATTGCATTATGTCACGAATAATTCAAAGCTCAAGTCTGGATATCCTTGGGATTTGTTTTGCTGGAATTTTCCGCTGCTGTTTTCAAATAAATTATGGCGCGCTTTTTGGTGTACCAAATATATAAGGATGCAGTATAGTTTGCCGAGCACGAGGTGATGAACAGACACTTCTGGGCACTACCTGTAGTTGTAGACCGTTACATTCCAGTTTCCGGAAAAATTGGATCCAGTTGATCTACTACATACGATATGTGAAGGGGAACATGAATAATAGCGTCGGGTAAAGCTATTATATGTGATATGTGGAGAAATTCCTTCCTCTTCCTAACGCAAACCAGTACCAGGGTTGCACAATACGTGCTACAAGCGCTCATAGCGTGGCGAGCATACACTACGCTACACCACAATGATACGGCTACAAGCTACAACAAATTCAAATAAAGTCATCCAAATTCCGTTACCCCAAAACTGTGCCGAATCAATTATAAACTTCATATTGTGATATTTCACGTACGATATTTTGTATTTTATCATTAATTGTTGGCTCGTTTGGCTTCTGTGGCAAATGGGTAGCCAGAGGCACGATTGCATATTTCCTACATACGATAGACCCTCCCTCGTAGCTTAGCATACTCGTAGCGTAGCCGTAGCGTAATATGCAACCCTGAACAAGACAATACAAGTGGGTTTTTGAAAAAATAACTTGAACGGGCCCAATGACTTGAACGGGCCCAGATCCTTGCAGGATCCAGAGCATGGGTGCTTTGGAAGGTGCACCCACACTACAAAGGATTTTTTGGCGTTCGACCCAACCTGGACTCGAACCCTGCACCCCTTGAGGTACAACGCTTTTGTTATATTTTAGCGGAGGACTTATGCAGTGCCGGACAGTGCATAAGTCCTCCGCTATAAAGTATAACCGATGTGGAGAGCAACATGGTGCTCCCCACATTGATTTACAGAGATCATTGTGCTATTCTTTTCGGTGCTCAGCTGGGTCGCTCTGGTTTCTTCGAGCACTGCTTGATCTTAATGGAGCGACCAATTAAGGTGCCTGTTTGGATAAATGTCAGGAATTATGAGAGTGTGCACCTACGTGTACACCACCAGGCAGGAGCATTGCCCAGATGTTTTGGGGATTTCCCCCCGAGAACTAGCTACTCCTAAGCAGAATTTCCCCCAAAAAACTAGCTACTCCTAAGCAGCGGCAATTTGGGAACAGAGTCATTATGTCAAAAATGTTCCTCGCTAGACTTACACTAGCGGGAAATCAAAGAGCAAACGCTTCAGACCAAACAGGATTGCTCGTATACCTCCTTGCCCGATTTGGATTAACCCTAGAACATTCATTTCCCTTGCAAGTTGCAAGTGCAGGGTAGACCAGCCGCTGGCAAACACGGTGGGCAAGATGGTGCTTGCAGGACAATTTCTGGACAAGGAAGCACTAAATGCATCGGCAGAGCCAGAGCAAGGGCAGACAAAGACAAGTTCCTTCGTCTGCCCGAACAAAGACTGAAAAATCTCAACTTTATGAGAGCAACAAAGAGAGAAGGCTACACAGACGGCAGCTATCTCCAGGCGGTTTGTGACAGGGAGCAGCAAGTAACTCCTGGATAAAAAAATCTAGCTCAGCATGCAACTTCACTGACTCTATTTACATCCAGGGACGCAATCTGCAGTCAAATCAGGCCCTGAAAAGGCGGTTGAGTAAACTAAGTATTGCTCTGCCTCCAGGTCAGACTTTGGCCCCGCAACAATGGCTAAATACTGTAAAACTGACACTGCTGACAGAGCCATAGCGTTTGGTCACTTCTTTTAAGCTAACACATCGCTTTACCTTGACCAGTTGTAATTGTCAGCAAACCAAATCACCAAGGACGAGGAGCACTTCATACTTTCAGTGAGGTGCTAAGCACCAAGAGACAAGACATGCATCCTTAAACATACAAGTTGTGTGAGAGCAGAAAAGATCTGTGGACCGTGTTTTTAAAATACGAAACAGGAGATAACACTGTGTGGTTGCCAACAGTAGCTGTGAACACAGAATAAGAGATATTGTAACAAGTCTAGGGTTAAACCCTAAGCAGGTAGTGGAAACCACTCCTCATGTTAGTATTGATCCAAGGGGTTTTATTGTTTTGGATAATCCAGGGCTTTACTGTAGCTTTTAAGGATGTGGGGTACAGTCATGCATGGTTGTTGGTATTTTAGACACAAAGATAATGACACAAGGTACGGGGTTGAGGGTTTGAAATTAAAAACCTTATGACTTTCACATTAATTAATTACAAATGCATGCATAATGTCAGCATAGTATAAGAACCTTTTCCTAGGCAGTTTTGTGAAGTGAAACAACGCTGAATAAAAACTTGTATTAGTTATTGCAGTCAATATTTGCGTCAACGACTTCATAATGGCACGTTGATTGATTTTGTGTAATGGTAGTTCATGGTAAGCCTCCCATTGGATGCCTGTTTTAGGCCCAGCCTGCACATCTCCTGTTATTTCCTCTGGGTGAACTGTTTAGTGCCAGGTACAGCAGAAGCACCTTTTCCTGTCATTCATAACAGGCATTCACCACACCTGTGACTGTTTTGTGTTCTTTGACTGTGAAAACATGTACCATCTTCTCAAGAGACCGGTATGCTAATTATCTGTCAGAATCAATGTCGCAGACGCAGTAAAGGCAAATAAATGCAAAAGGAATTAATCCTACCTTGCTAAAAAGTCACTTGCTAGGATAAAGAACAAACGGCAATCACAGAGACAACGCACGCACGCTTGATGGACAGGAACTACATGACCTCATTCAGAAAGCCTCTAGAAATGCAATCACAGTTACTTCTGGAGCGAAATGAATGAATATCAGTACGATCTGCAATTGCTTAAATCAGGCGCATGGTATGAATATGGGTGAGCTTATATCTACTTAAACGTGATGATCCATACTTGTACTGTAATTTATGGAGCAAGAAAGCTCGAGTCAGCCAGATTGCTAGACAGAAGCTGCTGCTCAAGCTCTCTGTCAATTATTGGGGGGAGAGGAGGTGCTGCTGTAGAATGGGGGCGTTGATACGGAGAGGGGTTGAGAATCTTTTGCATCGCTTGATCTGCCAAGATCTTCAAGTTGCGGGTGGGTGTTGCAGCAAAGGCTGGGTAGGGCGAAGCAGGGGTGATAGGGTGGGTATGCACTGGGTGATGTGTGCTGTCAAAATCAAAATCAAAGCACAGGGCAGGAGGTGGGGGAGGAGGAAGAGGAGGACGAGGAGCAGGAGGAGGAGGAGGAAGAGGGATGCTGTGGCTGGGAATGTTGTGCTTTCGGGAGGCACGGGCAGTGGGTATAGACTGGACATCAGGCTGAGGGTCCCATCTTGCAAGAAGCTGGTCCAGATCTAGGACAGAGTCCATGGACAGATCATTTGGGGTATCGTGAGCCTGCAACCTCAGATGTCATGAAATTGCATGCTGGTCTGAAAAAGACAGCACCAGATCATCAGCAGCAAAAACACGGTGCTTGCTAAAAGATTTGCCGATGACATCAGCTAGGTCTTAAGCTCAATTGAAGAGTTCCAAATTTAAATTCCAACTACCTAACAAACTATGTAGGTTAACTTCAAGTACCTAGAAGTAGAAGCATCAACGCGGTGGTTGATGTGGAGCTGAGCAATTCTGATCAGGTAACCCCCCAAACCCCCCACCCACCCTCAGGTAACAGGGATTGCACATCTTTAAGAGTGAGGAGGGAGAACAAAAGGGCATGCATCAGAGAAGGAAAAAGCACAGACTAGCCTCCACTTTCAGTCAAGAAAAGAAACCACCTATTACATAGTACATGATTGCATGGTCTGGTAGACTATATCAACTTTTGCTGCAATACAATAAGCAAGGAGGAAGTGATGCTGGGCTTGACACATGCACCTGGCGAAAGCTTGTTGGAGCTTTTAGAAGCTAGCTCTGTACAGTGAAACAGTTTTACCAAGCTGTTTTATTAAATTTCATTGTGTCCTGCTCGACAATCAATACAGTTTTGCTACTAGGGACGTCAACGGCTCACCTTCACAAACTCCACAAGCGTGTTGCAAGATGCGACTTCTCTGGCAAGGGCCCTTTGGAAAGCAGCGGCCTGTGTAAGATGTAATAAGCAAAAGGAGGAAAGCTGTGTGAGTGGCAATGTCAAGCCTGGGGCGTCAGGGATGACGAATTTGTTGATGGTTTCCTCACTTGAACTTTACCTTACCAGTACAATATACATGCAGCGATAATATTAAGCATAGCACAGAGATGTGGCGTGACTCGACCTACCTGCCGCTCCAGCTCAATGTACTTCCGCAGTTCTTCTGAAAGCTGGTTTTCCAAGTCCTGTGCAAGGTGGGCAAAAGCAGTGGTTTCATACATGCTGTACTAGCCCTTGAGCTGAAGCTTGAGGCTGCAAGCTACGGGGAGGTTTTGAGCCAATTGAGCATAGAGAACCTATCAGGGATTCCAAGGACTATGCACCATGCCTAGGCCAAGTTTGGACCTGCACAACGTCCAGCTTCCTTTTCCGGCAGCGCCTGGCGGCCTCGCGGTTTTTTTCTCGCCTGTTCGCGCAAGCGTGAGGGACGAAAAGGCAATTGAAACACTAAATTGGGTATTGGGAGCTAGTGTAATTGGATAAAAATCCAGCACAGCTCACGGACAATCAGAGCAGCTATATGTAAAATAAACCGCAGATTGTATTAAACATGATGGCTGGGAACGCAACTGGTTTGAGCTAGATAGAGTGCTTTATTTTAGGGCGGTTGAAACGAACAGTTCGACAATCACCTGATAGTCTTTTTCTCAGGGTCATCAGTCTGCCTGCGCTTTTTTATTGGCTGCTGCTGCTGCTGCTGCTGCATTATGGCTGATGGTTGAGATGATGTTGGTGGTGGCGGCAGCGGCCTGCTTGCTGAGGATCGCTGCAGGGCTCTACATGGCTTGATGCTGTCTGAGCTGTAGGACTCATCGTCCCCAGCGTCTTCATCCATGGGTTCGTACGACGAATACTCCTCTTTCAGCGCTTGGTTGGGCATGCTGAGTTTTAGATTGAACAGCAGGGCCGGCCCTCCTTGGGGTTGATTTCCTCACTAATCTGCAGTGACAGCAAGGAGGAAACTTATTCCTTTGTTGTTCCTACGAGGTAGAAAGCAATAAGCATCAGGGCTTCACTTTGTCCCTGGATCCACCCCTACCTCCTCAGAAAAGCAGGATCACATGGTAATGGAGGATCACTCGGGAGTAGATTACATAAATTCGCTTTAAAAGAAATTAATTATTCAATTAATTACTACTGTCGCTTTGCTGTGCCCTCACGATTTCCTCACAAGGAGCCACTTTTTTCGATCTGTCTCTCTTATTTTTTATCTGACTTTGCCTAAATAATTGTAGGAACGGAAACAATCATAAAAAGGCAGAAAGTTTTGCAGGTAGAAATTTGGGCGGAGCCCTCCTATTTATCTCTGATTTTGTCAAAATTTAATTTATTTGAGCTGCCAAGCAGGGAACGTCCGCAGCAACAAACAAGTGGAATTGAAACATCAGGCACAAAATTAAAACTGGTTAATTGCAAACACAGTAACCTGTATGCAGAGTAAAATATACAATATAACTATGCTTAAGTATTGATTCCAGGTTGACACTAAACCGGAATGAAACTCCTTTCCTTTTTCATCTCCACATATCTGTTATGTTTTTTTAAAGTGTTGTCATGTACGGTACATACGGTACGGTACGAAAGCTGCAGATCTTACCATTTTCAAACTTTTTTACTTCATTCAGCAAGCCTTTCATGCGTGCCTCCTTCTACAGCTCAAAACTAACTTAAACTAAAAGTTGTGTGTCCCTCACTGTAGGGTCTTTTCAGCCCCCCATGCACACCTTGCCAGTTCAAAATGGTCCGTTCTTGCCCAAAATTCCTCAAGAAGTATGTTTTAAAGAAATAATATCATTGGCAATGAAAATGCCCTCGCAAACGCCGAAAAGCACGACCAGTCGTACCATACCGTACCATACGTACCGCACCGTACTATAGTACGACGTACGATGTGGGTCCATACGTGCGTACGCGACAACACTGTTTCTTTAAGGAATCAGGTCTGCAGCAAAGGTTGTACAAATCTGACCACCAAATATGCAAATATGTGTGCAGTAGCTAAGGCTGCACATGCCTCCATGCCAGAATCCTGGTCACCAAGAAAGAGCCCTACTGATAATCTTTAGGCTGCGGTCTTAAGCCGGATGAAAGATGTGAGAAGTGTGTAGGCTGCCACGTGTAATCCTCGCCTGAGGCACCTTTTGCGTCTTAAAAAAATACAGGAAATTTATACAGTTGTTGCTTTCGGGATCAGGCAAATCACTGGGACCTGGCTCTGCTCGGCAATTTCCTGTTGAAAATTCCTGCGCGCTTAAAATGTTCCAGGGAATGCTTTGGACTGTTACTTTGTCCGAATATCATAATGCAACCCTCCAGGTCTGCAGGGCATGTCTGGTTCGGTACTCCATAAAGCTTTAAAATGTTCCAGAAAATGCTTTGGGTTGTTGCTTTGTCTGAATATCATAGTGCAACCCTTCAGTTCGGCAGGATCCGGTTGAGAGACTCTCTCTCTAGAGAGCTTTAGAATAATGCTTATGTATTTTGTATTGTTGCTTTGCCTGAAAAGCATAATGCAACCCTCCTGTACTACAGAGCATTATCCGGTTGGAAATTCCCGCGAACTTGAAATTCCCGCGAACTTGAAATTCCTGCGAACTTTGTACCTGCTCTGCTACTACTATATTCTACAATTGTCCGGTAGAGAATTTTAATGTTTCTAGTCGCTTTGAATATACAAATACACTGCCATCATTTCTGTTACCAAACTAAGGGTCCTGGATACTTAAAATGTATCTTACTGTATTAGGGCAAGAAAATATGTTTTACCTACACATCCAAACAGCAATCCTGCATTCCTTTCTAAATTTCATCCTAACTTCGGTCCTTGTTTTTCTCAAGTAAAATCAGTGAGTTGCAACCGTTAAATGGTGTTGAAAAGCACCGTTTTACGTTATAGCTGGGATATTTTTGTGTGCTGCACACATTGAGTGAGTTTAGCCATGCACTCCTGTACACGTTTCTAGGGACCACCACGAAGAGGTACTCACCCCCCCAAGATACCAATATTAAAACAATACTACTATAATATAGAGTAGTAACGATAAATTGCCCATGCCCACACTGTTTTCCGTTGGTTGCGTGCGTGCAACATGTAATCACCTCAAACCAAACCACATTCAAGCGGAACAACCACATTCACAGTTTCAGCATACTTGCTCAATCAGACAAAGCTAAATGAAAGACCTTTTATCCTTGAACAATCGAGACATTGCTCAGAATCTCACATTATTCTCAACTGTGTTTACAACTATGTTCTTGCACGTTTTTGAGCGACTAAACAATGCTTTGCCATTAACTTCTGTTGTACTTTTATACTTCTGGTCACTTTGTTCACTTTGTTTACGCGGGTGGTTCAGGCTCGTTCAAACGACGGTTCAGATAGGTCCAAGTTGAATCAATCGGGGAAAACGTCTCAAAGTGTCTGCCACAAAACCATCTTGCATTACTGCTTCACTGATTCACATAAGTGCCTCACTGATCACTGTGTCCACTGAGATACGAGCGCGGGCATGGGCATTACTATATTGCTTTATTACCAATTTCTATGATATGTATGTGTGATATGTAATATATATACGTAAAAAACAAGTTCAGGGATGCCCATGATTAAGCTCAGAAAAAAATCTGAGTACAAGTGAAAAACCACACGGCGTGAACTCCTGAAAGCTCTGACCGTCGGCCTGCAATGGCAAATGTTCAGATCCAGCAATGGCAAGGTAAATCCATCCCTATGCCAGCAAAGCAAATTCTCTAAAGGTTCAAAAGAAAACAGAGCTGAGATCAAGCCTGACATCACTGACCTTTGACCTTAATAAGAAAAACCATGAGCTGCTGACACTACGGAACGAGACTACAAGGAAACGCGCAGGAATATAGCAGGAAAATGTGCGTTAGACTCACCTCAATGAGCTTGACACAGTTGACTGCACGTGCACATGGGAAGGAATGGTGAAGCGAGCCAAAAGGAACAGATCAAGCCTGCAGGATCAATGAAAGACTTGAGAAATTTGTAAAGAGGAATCCTCAATGAACAAGCCTGCTACAACTGCAGCGACCACAAAACAAGGGGGCACAAGCACAAATGAGAAATCACCTTAAGGGCTTGACAGCACTCACGCTGCGTGCACAATGGAAGTAAGCCTGCCCGACAAGTCTACATTTTAAAAAATCCTGCAGAGAAAGAACAGACTCCGAGCTGACAGGGAAATGTGCGTGGCTCACCTCCAGCTCCAGCTCGCCTTACCTACAATTCGGAATAAAATAAAAAAATTACAGCGTCTAGGAAGAAAATCCACCTTTTAAAACAAGAATATTCCATCGTAGGGAAAACAAGAATATTCCATTGTAGGGACACGTGACCTTCCCGGAACATGGAACAATGAAACATCGCAGCCCAGGAATGATTCTTCTGTTAGTTATTTAACAAGATATGTTTCAGTTCTAATTCCACTCGGCTGCGCAGGACAGAAATTAACACCCTTTCCCAATCCATACTGGTGGTGAGGATTACACTTTCCTTTCCTGCGCATATTTATGGGCCACATTCCGCCAATTTGTGGAAGCGGATATTCGTCCTCAGAAACCCTACAAAAAGAGCAAGTATGTGACCTTTCAAGCTTTCCAGAAGCTGCAGAGACTGCGCGGGGCTAGATCTGGCTGGCGTACTTGCAAAGGTCTAAGCACACCACAACGTAGCATATCAAAATGTGCCAGAATCGTTTTGTAAGGTCCAATCTACTTTTTCTCTGTGCAATATGCCTCTGATCAAAATTAAGCACTGCGCAGGCACTTTTCCTTTCAAACAAACAGAAAAGGCACAAGAATAATGCAAGAACAACATAAGCTGCTAATTCCTCGCTTTCTAGGGCAGTGCAAAACTCACCGCACCATCCTACTAGGAGCAACAGGCACATATACAGGAGCCATGCAACTAAACCACTTCACAGCCTTGGACTTGAAGTTCTGCATACCAGAGTACCGTCGAGGATTTCTTACACTATCTGCGTTTATATTCTTTTACCTCTACATTCTCAATTACATCAGAGCGTGCCAGCAAGATTTTCAGGTAGACAAGAGAATTCCTCTACAAAAATTGCACAGGAAAAGTCAGGGTGAAAGATGAATCTTGAAGGATGGATCTTGCAACGTGGCTGGGGATGACTGGGGGAGGATGAGAGCACCTCAGCAACACAAATAGCCACCACCAGAGCAACACACCAAGAAACCCATACATCATTGACCTACAAATCTGGGCAGATTTCAAAGTGACATTCACTTCATTGAGAATAAGTACTGTGAGAACACTAGACCTAGAGTCAGGTGGTCGCTACAAGTGAGTAAACCCTTAGGGAAAGGCTTTCTGCTCAAGCTATGTTCAAAAAGTTTCATCATCCTTGTGGGTGTAAGTGCCACCATCTAGGTGCATCACCCACGGCCTGGATCTTTTTAAGGAAATGGGTCTTCTTTCTCAAAAACTCTAGAAGCTTGCCTCCAAGCTCCATGTGCAATTCATCAATTACCTGCTAATTTTATTTTTACTAGACAAGCCCGTTACAAACTCTCATAGAGAGTCGGTTTCAGGCCTCCAGATCCTAATCAATCATATCCTTTTTTCTAAAATAGAAGAACCCTTTGCCCACAACCAGACAGTGCCCTACACATCCTCTCTAACTGCCAACACACATAAGTAAGGAGCATGAGGTAGGTATAACAAAGCATGGTCACGAAAGCCATCAGTGAAATAGGCTCCTTAGGGACCTGCTTTGTCTCCATGGATATAGGGTTTATTATATGTGTGTATATATATTATAGGCAACAAGGGACCTGCCAAATCTCCAGATTCCCAAAACAGCTGATTCAGCCCAATTATACCAAAGTGGCTCTTTCCACCTTGCCTCTTAGGCAAAAAACAGGTTCTCTATTTATACTTCAGGTAAGCTAAGATCTTTGGGTTGGTGCTGTCTGGGGATGGTAGCTCTGATGATGGCTGGTGGTGTTGCTTAAGTGCTCCCACTCTCCCTCCGTTGTCCACCCTGCCACTACTAAGGATCCACCCCCCTTCATTGCTAGTCTTTTGCTTTTTGTTTTTGCGGAGATGAAGCAACCTGTACAGCATCCGGACGGCTGTAGGTAAACCTATTTTTGGCTGAGAAGCGGGGAGAAAGGAGCCACTTTTGCACAATCCTAGTTCCAGCTATATCAGGGACCTGAAGATTTTGCACAGCCAGCCGTTTGCTGCTACCTATATCCATGCAGACAAAGCAGGATCCTAGGGAGCCTGTCTTGCTAATGGCCTTGAAGATCATGTTTCATGCTATGTTGTGTCTCTCAGTGACCATAGTTCTTATTTGCTTGTGTTGGCATCCAGAGAAGATATGCAGGGCAATGTCTAGATAAGGGCAGAGGGGGCAAATTAGGCTTATTGAGTGCTTAGTAAACCATACTGCAT
>Ga0307948_1001562_pt1 | contig 16351 bp, 17 predicted proteins | sample OrgLakmetagen280_FD_201824 | JGI IMG/M metagenome (GOLD analysis project Ga0307948, IMG submission 201824) | Saline water microbial communities from Organic Lake, Antarctica - #280 | ecosystem: Environmental > Aquatic > Non-marine Saline and Alkaline > Saline | place: Antarctica: Organic Lake...
GCACTTGCGCGTGCTCACTCACTCACACACACACACACACACACACACACACACACACACACACACACATACACACACACACACACATACAACTACACACAGACACATATACATAAAATGCACACACAGATGCACGCACAACTATATAAACAGCCTCCCTGGCATGCACACAGCTGCGCATGATAACACACGTCACACACGCACACAGGCAAGCCTGCTCTGAAGTCCGTCAACTCTTGCCTTACACCCGCGTACGCTGTGAGCGGTTGTCATGTAAGTCTTTTCTTTCCCTGTTGCAAACTGTGCTGCGATTGCCAGGCAATTAGGCTAGTCAGTATTTTTCACACAAACTTCAAGCCTCTGTGTGGACTAGCTGGGAGCCTCTCCTCATCCGCGCTGATGCATTTAAACCGTCTCCTATTCGACAAACACGCAGGTGACAACAGCAGAGGGGCTACCGAAAGGCAAGGATGGCGGCGTCAATCCTGTTTTGGGTGAGAGCAGAGGGGGCGAACTTGTAGAAAGGAATGAGGACAAAGAGAAAGAGATCCTTGGCTGGACATGAGGCATTAAGATGTGTTCCTTTTTTGCTTTTTTGTTTGCTGCGGTCTGATCGTTCTGTCTCTGACACTGGTGCACGCCAACTCCTTCTTTTTTTGCAGATCGGCTTGTTGGGTTCCATGCCAGCCAATGGTAAGTACTCACCTCTACGGAGGTGCTTAGTTAGTTAGAAGGAAAAGATGGGGGGGAAAACATTGTATTGAAAGTTAGTCCCGTTTGGCAAATGACATGAGTCAGTGAGATTTGCTGCCCACCGGTATGCCGCAACCAGCGAAGGCAAGTAAGGTGCACTTGCTGTGTGGACTTTCCATGACAGGTGGATCCTCTGTGAAGCTTTCAATAATGCTATTTCTTAAAAACTGTGGAGAGTGGTTTTCACTGCTGCGTACTTTTTCATGTTTTCCTTCTTTTCTTTCCTGAGTGCTTCTGCACAGCAACCAGTTGGTTGGCCCCCCTGGTCATTGGCTTTTGCATTCATCCCCGGTATTGTTGCTGCTTGCCACATAGTTTATTGAAGTAATGACTGAGCTGAGGTGCATAGATGCTCTCCACCTGTACCTCGATTGGCCTCTCTGGGCATTGCCAATTGCCACCCACAACAATCACTTGACATTAAGACACAATTGCCCTCCACTTAACTTTTGTGGCTCTGCATGCCAGGCACAGCCACTGCTTGCACACCCATAGCATCCACTGAGTATCTAGATAGACCTACTTTCCACCCACCAATGACTTCTGTACGCCAAGCATGGCCGTTGCTTGCATACCCATAGCATCCACTGAGCATCTAGTCAAACGCTTGCTCTCCACCTACTTCCAGTGGCTTCTGCACTCCCGGCATTGCTATAGCCTGCCACACAGCCCTGGCGAAGGCCTCTGCTCAAAGTGAGTTTGCATGTTCGTATGATGGCCCACGCATTGAACGCATGATTTTCATTACCCCTCCAAAAATGGTGGTTAGCGTGTGTGTGTATGCCTGTGCGTATTTGTCATTGTGTGTTTGTGTGTAAGAGCGGCGTTCAGTATCAGTGCCTGCACAAAACCCTCCATCTCATTCAAATGTAGTCTTCTTGAAGTTCGGTGCCATGCGTGCGTACAAAATACATCATGCAACGCTTCCCATCTTTCCTTTAAAATTCCCGCTTAGCCAACGGTTGCAGACCATACTGACTGCAGACAGCTGATCCGAAACTAGCTCTCTGCTCATTCTTATGATATCAGCAACCATCAAATGCAGGTTTCTGCATTTCCACTGTCTCACACACACACACCTTCTCAAACATTCAGTGGATTAAAGCAGTCAGCGTCCCAAACCTGCAGCACATATGCGTGCGTGCAATCATGAAGGAAAAGTCGTTTTACACAAATCCACGCACGGTCTCCTTTCAATCATCGAGGTCTCTCCACATGCCAACATAGACGATTCGTGTTGGATGAAAGGAGAGCGAGTATGGGTCAGCGTGAGGCCTGTGTTGAAGCAGCCAGCAGTTCTGTTCCAACTGCAACTCTGCTGTCCATCAGGACCTGCGGCTGTACTTCGTCAAAGTCGACACTGATTGGGGCCTGCGCATTGCAGTGGACTTAAGTAGGGTTGGCCAGAACCGTATATCTGCACCGTATATGACCGTATATATGGTAATTTCTCTGCTAAAAATACCATATGTACATCGTATATACCTATAAATGTATAGTTCTGGCCAACCCTGGATTTAAGGCCTTAACCCTCCTCATTTTCATCATCCTTTGCTTAACCGTTCAGCACTCCTCGGCTGCTGGCTTGCGCGATAAATTGGAGCGCTTGCCATCAGTTTTGGACACTTGACATAGGACTAAATGTATTGGATTCAAACGCTTGATTATGATCACGGTAGTGTTGCCTTCCAGCTTTCTTTATAGTACAGTATATGTCCTTTCACTCCCTGCGTAATTTTTTCTTCTTCTTTTTCTATATGCCCGGACCATTGTATACTTCCCCCCATTTGCTCAGGGTCCAAGGGAAGTGGCTGCCCTACGGCCACAGACTTGCGTGATGCGTTAGACGGCAACTTGTGCAGATGTACTGGCTACCGTCCAATCGTAGATGCCTGTAAGGTAATGTGCAAGGTCGGCCAGATCTCTAGCATTTGACGGCATATTCGGATATCCCTGCTGTACGCTGTATGGACCTATGCACTTATATGGTCTAGTCAGGTCTTGGTAATGTGATGCTGTGTATGCTCTGCATTCAATGGTGATGTTTGCTGTGCAGTCTGAAGACGACGTGTGCTGCGTCGTCAGAGGTTGTGCGCATTTTCAAGGGCGGTGTGCTTTTTGCTTTATAGATAGCTCATGAGTACTGCGTTGTGGGTAGCACCAAGCTCCTTTGCTGTTCTGGAAATTCAGTAATAATGCAGCGCAAAATTGAAGTGTTGGTGCAGCTGGTGCAGTGTGAAGTTGAAAGTTCGCATGATTACTTAGTGCGTCGTAACCAAGATCATGCTCAAGACAGAGACATTTTTTTGGGGTGCGGAGAGGAGCATGGTACTCTAGCTGAAACTTAATACGAGCCCTGTAGTCACTGATCCACACGCACGCATAGATCATCTAAGCCCAGGCTTTCACTCTTGTTGTTGCATCTTAATTCCTGGAAGACAGCTGCCTGCACACGTGCTATGCTGGCTCCCATCTGGCTGTCAAAACCTTCTTGCCTCGCTGACTTTTTGCTGCCTCACTCATAGAGCTTTGCATGCGATGTGGATATGGAGGACCTGGGGCTCAGCACATACAAGAGCCTGACAGACATGCCGGCTTTCTCTCAGCAGCAGCAGCAGCAGCAGGATGCCACAGGCACAGAGGAGGGAGGGGCTGCGACTGCTGGCAACAAAGCCGCGCCCACAGAGGTGGGCACCGCTGCTTGGCTTATTGTGCACATGTGCAATTGTGGGCTGGATTTGAGCTTGAGCGCGTGTACATGCGTGTTTGTGCGTGTGCGTGTTTGTGTGTGTGTGTGTGTTTGTGTGATGTGTGTGATAGTTGGTGTGCCACGTGCCACAGCGTGGTGTATTGCAGTGCTGACAAAGTGCATTAAAACTTGCTTTCTGCTGTGTGTCCAATTTGCCCAGCTCCCGCTACAAGGTTCACACAATGGAACGCTGTATTAAGTTTTGAGCTTTTGCATGTAGTCTTGTGCGTACATTTGCACTTTAATCATGTATTTTTGCTGTCAACATCCTTGCATGTCAACCATCGTACTCAAAAATGCAAACCACCATAAGCCGACCAGTGTGCAGGTTGTCGTCCTGGGCAACCAGCAGAGCCTTTACGTGCCACACTCCCTCGAGCAACTCGTTCAGGTGAGTGCCTGCGCATACATTTTTATTTTCATGGGGCCTCGAGCGGACATCATACTCCCAGGGTGGTTTTAAACACTGGTATACTTACACGAAAGATCAGACTGAGATACATTTTGCCTGTATTATATCAGCGCACGCATGCATGCATGCATGCATTTGCACGTAAACACACACATATGCATGCTCGCAAATGCACACACACACACGCGCATACACACACGGCGCAGGTCATCAAGGACCATGCTGCTGGTGGCCAAGGGGTGCGCTTTGTGGCAGGCAACACAGGTAGGCTTGTCCTTTGCATACCACCATCTCCTGGGTCACCACACTTAGCATTAACCCCCACCCATCTGATTCCCAGACTGGAACGCACGCTACAATTAGGGTTGGCCAAAATTGTATATATACACCGTACATGACCGCATATTCAGTGGATCCCCTGCAAAAATACCGCGTACACACCGTGTATATATGGTTCTGGCCAACCCTAGATACAATGCACGTGCATACACAGATACTGGGTCCCTGCCTTCCTTGTCTCAAACTTGAGCACACATGCAGACAAGCACGCACATGCACTCAATGCTTGAGCACACTTGCACGTGCACACAAGCATGCACATGCACAGCTACCAGCTCTTTTTTACCTTGGTACACAGCCTTAAAAAGCTCTTTTTTTACCTTGGTACACAGCTTTAAAAAACATGACGCACACGCAAACACACATACACACATACACAGAAATAGGTTGGTAGAGCTGCCAGTGCTGCAAGCATGTACCAGGCAGGGCATGCCAGCATGAGGCCATGCTCATTTTTTTCTCACCACGCCCTACGCGCTGCCACTCCTTCATACTATCAGGTCCTGGGGTGTACAAAGACTGGCCTCGGCACCAGCACACACTCGTCACCACTGTCAAGGTATCGGTGCCTCAGGGACTCTTGGTGATTACAGCAGTGTGTGTGCGTGCGTGTGTGTGTGCGCGTGTGTGTGTGTGTGCGTGTGTGTATGTGTGTGTGTGCGTATGCGTGTGCGTGTGTGTGTGTGTGGTTGTGTGTGTGTGTGTGTGTGAAAGCATGTTTGCTCACATACGCCACAAATGTGTGCATTTCGCAGGTGCCTGAACTTCTGAGAGTCACGCTGGGCTCATTGGGCTCTACCCCAGCTTTGCGAGTAGGGTCTGCTGTCACGCTGACCAACCTCATCAGCACGCTCACGAGCTTGGCAGCTGAGGGTAAGTGTGCGTATTGAGTGTGTCAGTATCAGTGTATGTATGTGGTACTGTCCGTGCATGTATGCGTGTGTACGTGCATGATCGCAGTGAATTTCGTAAATGCCACGGGGTTGCTTGAAACAAGTAGCAGCAGCTCCTGTTCCTCTTAATGAAAAACAAGACGGGCTTGAGACGCTGCCTTCCTTACAGCTGTGTTTTTCAAATGGGTTTAAATGGGTTTTAGCCCCCTGGCACTCTTGTGGCAGCACTCAAGAAGAGATGGAAAAGCTGTCCTCCGTATTCCTTTACATTAAGTTAGCAGCCCTCTAGAGCTCTTGTGATGATGGAACAAGGGACAGAAGGACAGCCCTTCCATCTCTTCTGAACTTCTAGGAGACCTACACATCTCCTAGTGCAGAATGGGCCACTCTCTATTGCTCTTAAAATGCACACAAGAGCCAGGAGGACTGCCTTGCGTATCTGTTGGTATCAGATGGGCCATCCTCTAGTACTCTTGACGTGACGCGCAAGACAGAAGCGATACGCAATGTAGCGGGTATGGATGTTTGTGTTGGGAATTTGTGGGTGGAACGACGCACAATTTGAGAGCGTTTACTGTAGTTGGTATTTAATAGTGCTTTTCAACACTGTTTGGCGCACTTAATTGTGATGTTAAAGAAAGTGTGGAGGGTGTGGATGCAGACAATCTTTAATAATATGCAGCCAGATGCAGCCATGGTTTATGTAGATGTGAGAGATGTGGAGGGTGTGGGTGCAGCCATGTGCGGCACAAAGCATGGTTTGTTGGCCTCATTTGGGGGGCTTCCTTGCTCGCCTGAAAGCCATTGCCACTATCTGCTGCACATGCTGTGTACGCTGTGATTGTAGGTGATAACGAAGGAGGCATGGAGGGTGTGGATGCAGCCGTGCGCGGCACAATGCGTGGTGTGTGGGAAGCCATGGTGGCGCACTTGAAGCGCGTGGCCGGCACTCACGTGCGCAACAGTGCAACTGTCGTTGGCAATCTGGTGCTGGCTCTGCAGCGGGGTCTGCCTTCAGATGTGGCCACGCTTATGCTAGCTGCAGGTAAGTGTGTGTGTGTGTTGTGTAGTGTGTTGTGTGTGTGTTGGTATGTGTGCAGGTATGTGCGTGTGTTTTGTGTTGTGTTGAAGGTGCAAGTTGTGTGCTGTGTGTATTGTTAAAATGATATTTGTAATTGGTTAGTCGATGTGAGTTTGATGCTGGTTCAGACACAGTAACTTGATCTGATTGGCGATGTGAGACAAGAATTACAGACGAGGGCAGGGCTGTATCCCTTGTGGTGCAGCTGAAATGATGCAAGTGGTATGGCAATGACGCGCAGGTGCTTGCAAAGGCTGCCTTCCCTCTTGTCCTCACAGCGGACAAAATGTCCCAGTCAGTGTGGGAACATAATTCCGTGTGTGTTGCCTTCTTTGTAATTTAGATCAGCTGCTGGTCGACTGGATCTTGTCTCAGCTGACTGTCAAAGTTCAAGCCTGGTACAGAACTGTATTTTTATTCCTGTATTTACTCTTCACTCTGGATGCGTAAAATTTCTAGCCTCAGCTGACCGTCAAAGTTCAAGCCTGGTATATGACTAGCTGTTTTTTATTCTGAATTTACTCTTCATTCTGGGTATGTGAATGTCATGCCTGTTAAGGCCTGCCTCACGCAAGATGCTGATCCGTTCCTGCCACTCCAACACCACGCACTTCCTCACGCAAGCAAGAAGCTGATCCGTCCCTGCCACTCTGACCCCTTACACTGCTAGACACAAAATACTGACCCGTCCCTAACATTCTAACATCGCACGCTGCCTGACGCGCAAGGTACTGATCCGTCTTCTTCCACTCTCAACACACACACGCACACACCACATGTTGCTCGACTCAAAGTGCTTATCCTTCCCCTCTCAATCCTTCCCTATCGCTCAAACACGACCCAGTGCTGACTTCACGCAAAATGCTGATCCGTCCTCACCACTCTCAACTCCACGCGCTGCTCATGTGTTGCCCTGCAGGTGCACAGGTTGAGCTGCTGGAGGTGCATAGGTTGAGCTGCTGGAGGTGCATAGGTTGAGCTAAGCCCTCACCACTCTCAACTCCACGCGATGTGTTGCCCTGCAGGTGCTCAGGTTGAGCTGCTGGACTTCCAGAAGCAGGCCTCCCCTGCCCCTCAGCTCGTGCCTTTGCTGGAGTTTCTTGGTGCCTGTGCAGGTTAGATGACAGGGGTACTTGCGTGTGTAGAGTGTGTGTTTGCATGTGCATGTGTGTATGTAATGAGCATAAGTACGTGTATTTATCTTTGTTGTGCGTGTGCATCCGGATGCCTGTGCAGGTAGGCCTAACATCTGGCCGCGTGTTTGTGTCTGCACAAATTTGTGCGCGTGTGCGTTGCATGTGCATGCGGTTGCCAAGTCGCTTTTGTGCATAAGGCTGGAAACGTTGCTTCTGAGCTTGTGTCAGGTATGAAGTTGCTTTTAAGCATTTGTTAGGTATAAAGTTGCTTATGAGCATGCCTCTGGTAATTCCGGCACCTTTGACATAGTGTGCATTACTAGGGTTGGCCAGAACTGTACAATTACACTGTATATGTCCGTATATTCAATGATTTCCCGCCAAATGCTTTGTACTTACATCGTATATATATAATATGGTTCTGGCCCAACCCTTTTCACAATTACCCTTCAAAGGTTTTAAGGCAGTAGGGCCTCCATGCAAAGCTATGCACAAAGTACCACACAAGGAATGCCATTGGTTGACATGTCTGCTCGCACTGCAACGGATGGGAAGAGGCACACGTTCTGACCTTAGCGAGCTCATCAATATAGATAGATAGAGGTGAGAAGGGCCCCTCCGTGCGCTCTGACCTGCTGACCTTCTACCTTATGCACAAAACAGCTTTAATCTACCTGCTTTTGTCGCTGCCCCTTTGTCTTTTTTCGGTGGACCTCTTCCCCTTTCTATTCTCCTCTTCAGTCATTTATACGCCGTACATCTAATTTACACCATACATATATCTCGTGTGTACATATCCTAGACAGCCTTCTATGCTCCTCTTCAGTCATGTATAGACCGTACATCTATCTCGTGCGCGTTAACATTTCTAAACAGCCTTCTATTCTCCTCTTCAGTCACATATACACCATGCATTCATCTTGTGCGTACATTCCTATACAGGGGGGGGCCAGCTTATATCTGCCCGCTTCACCTGCCTGTAGGGGGGCGCACTATCTGAAGAACGAGCTGCACGCAAACAAATACAATAAAGCACACACACACGCACACACATGCACACATACAAACTCTTGCGCACACGCTCACTCACACCACATGCAACCATACCTGCCTACAGAGAAGCCCGTGAGCCCCCCCACCCCACCCCTAGGTAAGAGAGGAACGTATACAAGCAAGAGGAATCTGTGCTGGTGGTGAGGTCACACCAGCGTGATGACATCACCTGTTAGAGACTAGGCACAAAGGAACTACCTAAGCTTAGTGATGAGCACAAAGGAGCCCATTTAGTGCTGCCTGGCCTTCCAATTACCCACAGGTAAGTTATGAGGAAACAGACTTATGAGGAAAGAGACTTTCCTGACAAAATGTTCTAATCTGCAACCATATTTGGCAGCTGCAACTCGGCCTTGTAGAACAACTTGTAGACTTGGGTGATGCAAACACCAGCTGCAGCTTGCCTATTAATTGAGACAAGGCCATCATCATCATCATCAGCAACAGCAGCAGCAGCAGTAGCAGTACCCTCATCACCAGGGTTGGCCAGAATTGCTTATATACACTGTACATTATACTTGTTAATTTCCCTGCCAAAAATACCGTACGTACACTGTATATGGTTCTGGTCAACCCTAATGTAATGCACCTTTATGACGCCCATGTTGAGCTCAGAGCATGCATTCCGTACATATGCTGTTGCCTACGATTTGAGATGGTGTTTGTGTATGTGCGTACGTACTTACGTACGTATGTGTGATGTATGTTTGTATGATCCGGACTAGTTTTAGTAATAGTACGTATGTATGAATGCGTGTATGTATGGTGGCGTATGTATGTATGATCTGGGTTGGCGTTTGTGTATGTGCTTTACATTTGCAGCGTGTGCTGGTAGCACTTGCCCATGACTAGGATGGAACCATTTGCTCACATGCTGCACGATTGCTGCACATTTGCTCACATTGCACATGCACATTTGCTCACATTGCTCACATTGCTCACATTTGCCCCCATTTGCAGCACATGCACATTTGCTCACATTGCTCACATTGCACACATTGCTCACATTTGCTGCACATGCACATTTGCTCACATTTCACATGCACATTTGCTCACATGCTGCACAAGGACACTGTACACACAAACGCACTGGCATCTGGTCCCCCCCTCTAAGGGTACGGTCATGTACGGCCTATAAATATAAATATACAACACATAGATAAATAAACAGACGCAAAAGCAGGGGCTACTGTTGCCTCTACTGCATCTCGAAGGGAAATGTCTTGTGTACGGCACCTGCATAGAGATTTCCAGGACAGAATATCTACAGCGCATATGGTAATGTAATGTCCTGCTAAAAACGCCGTGTGTTCACCGTGTGTTTGTATATATCTATAATTTTGTCGAGCCCCACACACATGTCTATGCATATAGCAGTGTTGGCCAACCCTACCCATGATGCAAATGCAGGGGCCAGCAGTGCCTCTGTAGCTTCAGGGAAGCACGGCCTGTCTGAGGGATTATCAAACGGGACCGTGTTAGTCACCTCTTTGTTGCTGCCGCTGCCCCAGGTGCGTGTTTGCTGTGTGCCTTCCTCCTTCATATAACCCGTCCCTTAGTGCGCTCTTTTTGTGTGTGTGTGTGTAAATGTGTGTGTGTGTGTTTGTGTATGTGTGGGTGTGGGTGTGGGGGGGTGTATGTGCGGGTGTATGTGTGTGTATGTGTGTGTGTGTGTGCGCTTCTTTTTGGTGCGTCACTGCCTTGGTGCTGCTTTTGTTTTGTGCGAGGCGTTTGCTATATGGCTTCATCATTCAAAGTATTAGCAGACACACATACACACACACACATACACACACACACACACACACACACACACACAAAAACTCTGCTTGGAGAAATTTCTAGGTTTTATTACAGCTCGTTGAAGGCAGGGAGAATTACAGGGCGGGGAAGGGGCATCAAGACCAAAAATTGAAGGGGAATTCAGGAAGAAAACACAGAAAACTGCTAGACCATTTTAAGAGGCGAGCTCTAATAGACACGCACTTCAGTCTGCGGGCGCAAGCTTAGCGCAAAAAACGAAAACAAAGAAAAATAAGCGGGCTAGACACTAGGGGCAACGGAAACGAAGAGGGAAAAGAGAGAACTTTGCAGGAAGCAGCAAAAAGCAAGGCTGAAAGGCTGAGGGCAACGGAGCAAACTAAACTTAAATGCCCCTTAAAACGCACAGATAAAAGAAAGATGGTACAGAAAGGGGAGCAGTGCACTTTGTGCAAAAGTGCATCACACATGTCACTCGCCTACAAGAACTCGAGTTCTTCTGCATGCTGCAGAGAACTCAATAGTTTCCTCTCTAAATGCTCAAACGCTGCTACCAGTATAAAATGCAGCAACCCCATTGAACTCCCTTTGATCTAGACGCGTCTGACACACGCTGAACCGCATTTCATCAGCCGTCAGTGGAGAAGTGTGAATGCAAACGCTGATAAATTGTCAGGTTGAGAATGGCTGGTTTGAAGCTGATACAACGTTTCCGTTCATATGCTCAAAGGTTCTCTTGCTGTATAGCTCATTTCGTTGTACATGTCTCAGGCCAGTCTCAGTTCTGAGTCAATGCTGCAAGGACAAGCGCACTTCCCTCTCCTTTTATCCTCACACTCAGGGCCCGTCAGAAGCACGCTTCTGGTCTTCACGTGTGGCAGAGCGTTGGGTCAATGCCGCAAGCGCTATCAATGCATCATTCTCACTATACCCCTCTGCTTCTGGAACCTCCATTGCCCAAGTGGCATTCGGGATGGACTTGGGCACTGCACTAGGTGCGTATTTCATAGAATAGTAGTAGTAGGAGGAGTAGGAGAAGCAGCAGCAGTAGTAGTGGTAGTTGTAGTAGTTGGTAGTAGTAGTAGGCACAATTTAGCAGGAGCGTTTGAGAATTGGTTTGATGACTTTAGGAGGCTTTAAAATGCAGGAGTAGGAGCGTAAGCAGGAGCGTTTGAGGATTGGTTTGATGGCTTTAGGAGGCTTTAAGATGTAAGTGTAGGAGACTTTGATATGTAGGTGTAGGAGCTAAGAGTGTCTGTGTTGCTTTGTTTCTGGCGCATTGATATCTGCTTGGAAAGTATTAGCCACAAACAGGGAAGGTAATGCTTTTCTGACGGCTTTAATTTTTTTACTTGGGTTTAGCTTTACCAACAATCAGGCTGCTCCTTGCTAGTCTTAACTCTTCCGTACATACCACTGGCTGCAACAGGTTAAAAAAAAGCAAAACCATACCCCTTGTCCCTGGCCTTAGCAAAATGTATTGCTTACTTGCAGGCAAACATGACTGGCGAGTGGTTAAGTGCCCACGCGTAGAAGCAGTACTTCAAGAGCAGGTGTGTATGCACGTTGGTATGTTTTTGTAGGGTTGGCCAGAACTGTGTATCTGCACCGTATATGACCATATGTATGGTGATTTCCCTAAGTAATTGCGCAAAAAAAGTGTATGTTTACATTATGTGTTTGTTTGCACCTACCTAGGTGTATACCCGTGTCAATAAATCAGTATGTCTTATATGTGCCTTCAGCTTTGTATGCATGAGCCGCAGATGTTTGTCCCATTGTAATCCGTGTGAAGCAAAACTCACAATATGTGCACATCAGCGGCTCCGTGCCTTCAACTCATTTTTCACACAAGCTCATTGCACGCTTGCATTGTAAGTGAGATTAGGTACAAATTAGCAGTTCCAAGTCTGTAACTTCTTCTCTCCGCAGGCTGACATTGCAAGCTCGCATTGTCAGTGGCAATATGTGCACATCATCATTCCTTCAACTTCTTCTCTCACGCAGGCTGACGTTGCAAGCTTGACCCCAGTGACTACCATTGCTCCGAGCGCCTTGGCGGCTCTGGCCCAGGATTTGTCAATACTGTACAGCAGGGGCGGCAGTGACAGGTGAGGAGTTTCATGGCAGGCCTACTGGAACACGCAGTTACAGGTGAGGAGTTTCAAACATGCAGTGACAGGTGAGGAGTTTCAATCACGCAGTGACAGGTGAGGAGTTCCGTGGCAAGTTTACGTACAACACGCACACACGCACATATTTGAGCACCTCGCGCAATCTCACACATTTTCACACGCACACATTTGCGCACGCAAACACACGCATACGCACACACACACACACATTTGCACACACAAACACATGCAAACACACACAGCAGCAGCAACAGTCGCAGCAGCAGCCGTGCCAACAGCAGCGACAGCTGCAGCGCTGGCCACAGCGTTGGGGAGACTGACAGCTGCACTGCCGCCACTGTCAATGCCAGCGTGGATGGCAGCAAATCAAACGAAGGTGTTGCTCCTGCAAACGGCCTCAGCAATGGTGGAGCTGCAGGTGTGTGCGTGTGTATAAGGTGTTGTCTGCTTGTGTTGCAGGGCAAGTGCATGTGTAATTCATTCTGAAGAGCATATTTTTGCATCACCGCTTCTGTGAATTGGTTGCAAATATGCTCTTGCACATTAAGGATCATTCCAGTACACTCCAGCAGGTTGTGTTTAAGCCACTGCAATCGGACATTGAAATTGTGTTGTGTGTGGGAGTGTACATTATCCCAATGCCAATGCTCATTCCTACGTAGTAGGGTTTCACCCTGCTGTGCAAGGCACACTTTCACCCTGCGGTGCAAGGCACACTAACACTCTACCTGCATACTATCTTTTGCAGCACCCCCCTCCCCTACCCACACCCGCGCTGAGTACCTGCGCTCTGTGGCTGAGGGCTTACTGCTGCAAGGCCTGACTGCACTGTGCAGGAAGAGCCAAGAGGTGTGATTAGTTTAAAGGTGTGCTTAATTTAGAGGTGTGCTTAGTTTAGAGGTGCGCTTAGTTTAGACGTTGTCTGGAGGATTTTCTGCTGCAGGACCTGACAGCACTGTGAATAGCAGAAGTTAGATCCATAGAATAAACGTGCTTTGCAAGCTGCAACAACTTCACACGGCACTCGTAATTATTTTAAATCTCGTATTTTACGCTTTTTTTACCGTATTGGACGTTCCCAAAGTCCGTGTGGCCCAACCCTGTTCTATGTTGGTGGGCTGGTATACCTGATTGAGGAAGCGAAGACCGTCAGATAAGACATGTTGGCATGCCATGCTGACACCACCCAAGTCACCCTGCAGGCGACAGCCTGACGTGCGATGTGCTCCCTTCCTTAGATGTCACTTACACTTCCCTTATCATTAAGTATAGATATCTCTTACACTTCCCTTCACTTCAGATGTCAGCCTGCAGGACCCTTATCATGCTGCTACAGTGCAAAACTCTTGATGTCTCTGTACCCGCATCCTGCAGGATGATGGTGTTGTTGACGTGCTAGCAGCTCCCAAGATGGCCCCTCCAAAGGTGGCCAGAGGCACACAGGATTTCCCTCCTCCCGACCCTGCCTTTGCCCCCATGATGCTCCCAGTGGGCAAGACCAAAGCAGCCGCTCAGGTAAAAGCTGGGTTGATGGAAGGATAAGAAACTCAGGCGCCGGAAATGAGGGATCTATGTAAGATATTAGAGCAGCTGCTGAGGGCACACATTAAAAACCAAGTGCATGCATATTTGAGCATGCTCAAGGCAAGCTGATATATTTGTATTCAAAAACCAGAGTGCGTGCAAGTTTAAGCATGATCAAGGCAAGCTGTGATATTGTTGTAAGCGAATTGAGAGCCAGGGAACAAGATTCAGCTCTGAGCAAGCTTCAGCTCAGAACAAAATGGATATTTGTGAATTGTGTTTGGCTGAAAGACGACGCAGCTACTCTGAAACAGGTGATTGAGCGCCAAATCTCTTAGTAGCTAGGAGAGATTGATGCAGAATTAGTTGGTCGAATACTTAGGTGGTTCTTCAGCATGGCATGGCATAAACTTAATTTCTGATATTTAAGGTGACGTGGGTACAAACATGGATTTGTGTGAACTTCACGTACATGTGCGCACTCGTGAGCATGCACACCATGAATGCATTTACAGACACATACACACATCAATGACTAACACGCGCACACAATTACATACACACACATGCATACGCAATGTTGGCTCACACGCACACAGGCCAATGGCACCGCCATCTTCACAGACGACTTGCCGATTGAAGCTGGTAGCCTGTATGGCGCGTATGTTTGTGCAAAGACGTGCAAGGGCAAGGTCACCGCCATAAGCACGGTTGACGCGCTGAAGGTTCCAGGGGCAGTACGCTTTGTCGGGCCTGAGGATGTGCCTGGACACAATCTGGTGGGTATTTGCCACGCTGCAGGTCGAAGTTGCCATGTAAGGCCACTCCCAGCATTGGAATGCATTGTATTTATAAGTGGGCCGAGGATATGTCTTGACACAAGTTAGTAAGTGCGATTGTTTGCAGCATTCATGCAGCAAATGTGAGCGTTGAACTACAATGTTCTTGGATGCAGTACTGTTTTGCTTTGCTCTTTGGATGCAGTGCTATCTTGCTTCGCTCTTAAGAATGTGCCTACGGACACGTTTTGGCATCGCGAGCATGATCCCTTTCATCATCCACAAATTTAAGTCCAGAGGCCGTGTCGATCCATGTTTGCTAAGACCACTGCAGCTTTTGCTCACCCACTGCATCTGCCTTAGTGCAATGGGACTAGGGCTGGCCAGAAGCGCATATATATACACCGTATATGACCGTATATTTGGTGATTTTCCTGCCAAGTATTGTATGTTCACCGGATATGTATGGTTGTGGCCGACCCTAAATGGGATTGCTTGCAGGGTGTGACTGCGACGTCCACATGTGTGGAGGCACACCAAACATCAGATGTATAAGTTATACATCGGATGTATAACTAGGGAGGTATAACTGCTGTATAACCCATGCTTTAACTGCTTCTCTCGCCTTCTACCTTCATCCATCATGGGATGCTTGCATGGTATGGCTGTGATGTCCACAAAAAAAATTTGCTTAGAATCTGCCCTTGTGCAATGAACGCAGGGTGTGGCTGTTGTGTTGTGTCCACAATAAAAATTTGCTTAGAATCTGCCCTTGTGCAATGAACGCAGGGTGTGGCTGTGATGTCCACTCGTGGGATCATTCCTGAGGAGCCTGTGTTCACGTCTGATGTGCAGTTCTACGGAGAGCCGGTAAGGGTGTCTGGAATTTTGTAATTTAGTTTTGGGATCATTTGACCAACTACAAGATCGATTCATTCCCAACAGATGTTGCTTGCAGCCTCTTCTCTGCTTGCAGCCTCTCCTCTGTTTGCAGCCTCTTCTCTGCTTGCAGCCTCTTCTCTGCTTGCAGCCTCTTCTCTGTTTGCAGCCTCTTCTCTGCTTGCAGCCTCTTCTCTGCTTGCAACTTGCTGTTGCGGTAGCTCCTGCTGCTGCACTTGCACTCCACCACCATTTGGATCAATTGATCAACTACAAGATCGATTCATCCCCAACAGATGTTGCTTGCAGCCTCTTCTCTACTTGCAACTTGCTGTTGCGGTAGCTCCTTCTGCTGCACTTGCACTCCACCACCATGAAGTCAAATCCTTTGTGCTTTGAATTCTACTCAGTCCACTTGATGTTGTGCGTGTTTGCAAGGCACCTAAAGTTCTGTGACTTTCTGATTTGGTCAATGTGGTACCTCAGCCTTGACACACATTATAACCACCCTGTGCTCATCTCACTATTGCATACACGTAGGGTTGGCCAGAACCATTTATGTATACGCTTTATATACGGTATTTTGGCAGGGTAATCACCAGATATACGGTGTATATAAACGGGTCTGGCCAACCCTGCTCATTCGTAACTTGTTCGAGTAGCCCCCCTGCACTCAACCGCCAATGTACCTATGCTTACTCGTCAGCACACATGTCTGTACGCACATCCACACACATTCCTTACACACATCCACACACATGCACATCCACACACATGCACATCCACATCCACACATTCCTTACACACATCCACACACATGCACATCCACACACATGCACATCCACATCCACACATTC
>Ga0307948_1001572_pt1 | contig 16312 bp, 22 predicted proteins | sample OrgLakmetagen280_FD_201824 | JGI IMG/M metagenome (GOLD analysis project Ga0307948, IMG submission 201824) | Saline water microbial communities from Organic Lake, Antarctica - #280 | ecosystem: Environmental > Aquatic > Non-marine Saline and Alkaline > Saline | place: Antarctica: Organic Lake...
CCCTCATAGTCAGACACCCACCTCCAAAAACTTCTTCTCGTCCAGGTACTTGCGCACAAACTGGATGACCTTGGCTCGAACTACAAAGTTGTTGCGCACATCATGGTTGCAGATCAGGTCCAGGTAGCGCTGGCGGTAGCGCGTTTCCTGCACACGCATGTATGAACAGGTGTACGTACGCATTTGTGTGTCAGGGGTGTGTGGGAATGGCACGAGCCACATCTGTTCGGAGACGTTTAAGCCGGTTTGTTGGCATAGGTAAAATAGGATGAACAAAACTTGAAATATGGTACTGATAAGCATAGTATGTGCAAAAGTGTTGGCTCATTTGAACAATAAAGAGGACAAACAGTAATCGCAAACATGCAAAAGTGTTGGCTCATTTGAACAATAAAGAGGACAAACAGTAATCACAAACATGCATGCTCACACGGTTGTGCAAGAGTTAGTACATTACAATTAAAACAGGCGCTGCAAAAATGAAAAGGACACAAATACGTAAACACATACATGCACGCTCGCAAATTTGCGTAAGGGTAAATTAAGTTACAATAGAAGAGTAGGCGCGGCAACAAATGTAAAGGACACAAATACGTAAACACATGAATGCGCGCTCGCAAATTTGCGTGAGGATAAATTAAGTTACAATAGTAGAGCAGACGCGGCAACAAATGTAAAGGACACAAATACGTAAACACATGAATGCGGGCTCGCAAAATTGCGTAAGCGTATATTAATTTACAATAGAAGAGAAGGCGCTGCAACAACTGAAAAGGACTCGAGTAAGAAAATCCATACGACTGCGTAAGAGTACTGCACAAAATGCCTGTTTGGTAGATCATAAGCCTACCTGGTCCTTGAGGCCAAAGTGTGCCTTGGGGGGCATGTGCAGGCAGGGAGACAGGACGTGGAAGGACCTGTACGCAAGAGGACACACACGCGGGGACCTGTAAAGGCACGAGCCTTCTGAACTTATCATTTTGATCCAGATATTAGATATGAAGTCCTCCATGTCAAGAAAGAGCCGCTTGTACAAGGCATGTGCAAAGTGCAGCTGGAGAGGAACGCATGTGAATGCGGCAAAAGGATGCTCTTGAGCACCGAAAAAGAAGGACTTGAACAGCAAGGATAAAAAATGCAGCGACGCACGTACACAAATGAACTGCAGTGCATGTAGTAGCACAGCACATAGTACGTTCCTTTTTCCTTGATTTACAAGGAGAGACATGAGGTTTATGAGCATGTCAGGTATCTTCATTGCAATTATTTCTCTTTGTGTTCAGCATTGCACTTACGTGGGGAACAGGGACAGCTCGCCCTTCTTCGACTTGCCAGGGTAGCCAGCCACACCCACAATGTCTCCACGCTTAGTCTCATTGTGTGTGTCTTGGAACGCAGGCAGCTCAAGCTCCGAGTTCCTGTTCAGTCAATGGGAATGTATGTTTGTGACAAAGCAAGCGTGATGCATGGATTGGGCACGCATAAAGCTTCCTGCTCGCAATCCACAAACATACGCAGGGACACGCACAAAGCAATGCAAAAAGCATTCAGCCCACATAGACACAAAAGTCCAGTGCAGCTGAATACATACCACAGTCTATGCATTGGTACTTTCCCTTGCACGCAAGATTGCGTTCAAATCTTGTGCATTGGCCATGACCTGCCTTATAAGGAGTGGCTGAGTTAAAACTGTGCATCCTGAGGGAGTGCTAAACACCTTCCAATTGAATCCCTGCCCACCCAAGTGAGACCCCTACCTCAACTCCTAGCTATAAAATCCAGCTAATTGTAGGTACTCAGTTGCACCTCATGTTGTTCAAAACGTTTTGAGAGGTTCACTGTCAAAACGCAGCAGCTCAATGTGCGTCCGCCATGACTTGCACCTTCCTGCCTATGTCAATGAGACCCCTGCCCCAATTCCTAGCTGGAAAAGTACTCAGGCGTACTCAGTTGCACCTGAGGTCTGTCGAAGGTTGGCTGCAAAAAAAGCTGTAGCTCACCTCGCATCAGCCATGACCTGCACCTTCCTGCCCTCGCCGGCGAGGTCGTAAAAGAGCAGCTTGGCCCCGCTAGCTCGCTTGTTGGTGACGCGGCCTAAATTATAAGCAAAAGTGTAGTAGCGGACATGCACCGAGTAAGTAGGCAGTTACTACTCACGTCAAGGGCTTCCACAGTGCACAATTCTGAAGCATGGGTGCTTGCACAGTCAGCTGACGCACACAACTGTGCACACAACATACACATACACCAAGCAGACACACACACACATGCACGGACGACATGCGCAAACAGGCACACGACAACATGCGCTCGGGTGCTTGCACATTCAGCTGAGGCGTTGTTTAAGCGTGCGGCTCTAACCAGGCTGGAAGCATACGAGTGCAGCCAAAAAAAAACACATGCCTGCGTTTTCATTCACGCTCATACGGAAGTAAACTTTGGCTTGGGTACGTTGTATGAAAGCACACCTGCCAGAGAGACAATGACGTCGGTCAGCTGCTGGCCGGCTTCCAAGCTCTCGTACTTTGTAATGTAATCCTCCATGTCCATAGACACCTGCACAAGGACATCGTGGCAGGGGTGCTAATGAGCTTACTGCAAACATCTGTGTCTGAGCAATGTTGGCTGGTAGTCATATATACAATGAAGCGATAATCACAACGTAGCACACTGCCCCAAAACCAATAATTTGCAGTACCAGGGTTTTCCAGTAAATGTGTAATCTAGAGTACCAGAAACATATAGTACGACATTTTGGAGTGTAGCTGCCCTAAGAGCAAGGACTGTCGATCGTCCCTCATCCAAACATGAAGGACTGCAATTTGTCTTCGTGCTTTAAGTTAGCACAGCATGATCTTCTTTTCCGGCTGCCTTTGAAGTGAACCATCCACAATTTGCTCACGCTCTAAAACTCACCTGGAACTTGTGGGGGTAAGGGTTCCCACCCTTTGCCTTCTTAGCTTGGATGGCCTTAATGCGGTTTTCTCGGTATTGAGCAGGGTCCAGCTGCAGTGCAGGCAATGTGAATGTGGATTTATTTGTCTGAGGGATGAGGGATACAAGGGGTCGCAAAGGGATGCAGGCAAAAGGCAGTGCCTAATAACTCACACAGAACTGCTCGCTACAGTTGTTGAACCTGCACATTTGTTCAATGGCTACGATTTCTTGTTTGCTGCTAGCATTCATTTTTAGAAGAAGCAGCTCACGCAAAGGACTTGTTTAATTGTCAGTGCCATTTCCACACAGGGCTATCCTCTTAACCTTGCAAGTTCACACTTTTAAGCGTCACACACTTCTCCCTTCTCTTATTGCTCTTGTCCCCTCCATTGTTGCTCTTTCTTTCTGAGAATCTCAAACTTGTTACTTTAACGAGGAGTTCACGATTTGACAGTAGCAACGTTTTCAGCATTTCTAGTTCAATTATGATACTCAATACTCTGGAATTCCTACCTCTTCATCATCCTCTTCAAGCTTGCCTTCACCCTCAGGGGCCTTGGGCTTCAGGCTCATCTGCTGCAGCTTGGCTGCCTGCACAAGCACAACGTTGTTTGCACAGGCATCTTGATAAAAGTAAGTGCGTGCATTCACCCTGTCCTTCTCACATCCAACCTGTAGTGGTAAATCTATTGGTTCCTGTGTGTGCTGTTGCGTGTTAACATTGGCTGATTGGCTCAAGCCTAAGAGCGTCGTTGCTCAAGCCTAAGAGCGTCGTTGCATTCACGCACCGCTTTCTCAGCCTTCTCCGCTGCCACGCGGTTCTGCTTCTGGCGCTTCTTAAATTCACTGAAAAGCACACACAAATGTGAGAGGGAGACACAGTGGTGTAAGCAAGAAGGTTGGCTATGCGAAAGAGCAAGCCATCAATGCAAGCAGCCATCCTCCACATGGGCCGCGTGCTGCCAATCGCAGATCCACTGACCTCTTGCTCAGTGGCTGCCCGTGCTCATCCTTGATGTCCTCAGACCACTGGGCAGGCAGGTCTGGGTAGGTCTCTGGGGCTGACATGTCTGTGCTGAACCAGCTGAATTGCGCTCCTCCTGTTTTGCCTTGGCTCCAAGGGTTTGGTGGCTGCCAGCTGGGGCTGCGCAGTGCTCTGATGTGCTGCACAAGGGTGCCTGGACGAGGTGCCGGTGCTAGAGGGAGGTGGGGTTTGACGAGGTGCCCAATGAAATTACTGCCTGAGACCCTGGGTAGGTTGGCGCACAAGGACAAACAGCGTGACAAAGCACTTTTCATACACCAATAAAAAAAGAACGAAATCGGCAAGAACAAAAGTCAGTTGCAAACGAAGATGCTGAAATATCAATGCCAAAGTGTTTTCCTAAATGTGTTGTACAGTAGAATAAGAGAGGGTTCGAATCTGATTCACCCACTTTGAGTAGGAGAAGTTCGATTACGCACACAACGATGGCTCCACGCTACCTAAAAATACGTGCGTGGGATGGGGGCGTGTATGTTTATTGCACAGCAAGCGATCGGGGCATCGGGTCTCTTGTTCCGTGCTTTGCACTGCCTACGCCTGCGAAATCGACAGAACCTGCTCCTGCCCCCACTCCCCGTGCGTTGCCCTTGCATGCAGAGGAGTTCGTGGGGCATCAAGGATCCGTGAACTGCATCAAAATTGGGCGCAAGTCCTCGGGCGTGCTGGTCACTGGAGGGGAGGACAAGAAAGTTAACCTGTGGACTATTGGCACCCAGACACGCACCTTGGTAGGGCCAGCACAGCCCTGCAGCTTGCAAGGAAACAGCGCAAATAGCTAGGAGGCACATGCAAGCACACCCTGACTTGCACACGCGCGTGTTCCACTCAACTCCATCCGCTTGCACACACAGAGCTTGCACGGTCACCAGAGCCCTGTGGAGAGCGTTACCTTTGACAACCACGAGGAGGTGGTGGCAGCAGGCGCAGCCAGCGGCAGCATTAAAGTGTTTGACCTTGACCAGGCGAAAGGTGAGTCAACTCGCACTGGTGGACATAACGAATGACGCTGGTATATAAGCATTGGACGCTTCACGACTGACACCTAGAACTGCTGCAGGCGCCCACGTGATACAATATTAATGAGGAGATTTATTTTATCGCTCGTGCTAGCTAGTTGTAGTACTCACACACGTCCCTTACATTGCACATGCGCAGTCACTCGGGCCCTCAATGGTCACAAGTCCAATGTGCTTTCTCTGGAGTTTGCCAATGTAGGATTGCTCTCCGGCTCAATGGATACAAACATAAAGGTGAGGGGGAGGGGCATACATCGTCACGGTAGGAAACCCCTGTGCTCGACTGAAATGCACTCGCGGAAGTAGATTGTAAAAGTGAGCAATATTGCTTTGACATTTGTAAGCACACATTTACACCCAGCAAGCATGCACATGCATACGTAAACACTTGTGAACACACATCATGCACCGCACACAACTTACAAACATAAACACATACATGTCTACACACGTCACACACCACACTCATACTTGCAACAAGTACTCCTTGATACTTAAACAAAAGGAGCAGGGCTTTTTTTTGGAAAGGCCTTAAAGGGGCCCTGTTTGCGTACCTCACTCCCTGGACGTAGTTGTTACAAGTTACAAACCTGCAGTATCGCAAACTTCCCACCCTCCTAAGAATGCCTGCCCATCAAACAACCGCCCATTACTAAGCCACGTCCAAAGCAAAGAGTGATACTGCACCGTGCCGCGTCCGGCCCTTTTCCATCTGCAGCTGTGGGACCTGCGTACAAAAGAGGCTGTCCACACCTTTAAGGGCCACAAAGCCGGGGTCACCCACGTGCACTTCAGCCCTGACAACAAATGGGTGGCTTCAGGCTCCATGGACGGCTGTGTCAAGGTGTGCATTTGCTGAGCCCACAAGCACGTGTATGCAACCTGGTGAACGATGGAAAGCTCATCAGAGTTGTGTTGGGTTTGGAGGCAAGTGTCCATGTGGGGATGCGCACTTCGGGCCACTCTTCTTTTGTGCGCACCAGGTATAAAGTTGTATTCTTTGAAATTGAGAACAGCCATGCAGCTGCTATGGGGCGGTGACGTTGCTGCTGGGAAGGTGGTTTTACAAGTATTAACAAGTTTGATTATGCTCCTGCAGACCTTCACCAGAACAATTTGGCATCCACAGATGTGCCCCTCCGCTATATATTCCTGATATCTGCCGGCCGCATTCTTATTATGGCGTAAAATTAGCATGCGTAGCAATTCAACACGTGACGTTCAAACAGGCACGCAGATTCCACGCTCATTTCACACACGCATGACACTCCACGTGTGCCCCACGTGTGGCTTCAAAAAGAAGTCCGAACTTAGAAGAAAGGGAGGGAAAGAATGCAGGGAGGGCCTGGTAGCAATCATAAGACACTACCAGGTATTGATCATCCCATCGCCAAAACTGCAAATGGGAGTCACGTAAAAAGTGTTATGGCGTGTGTGCATATGTGTTCAATTCTGGCCGACTCTAGGTATACATGTAAATAGGGTTGGCCAGAACCGTATATATACACCGTATATGACCGTATATTTGGTGATTTCCCTGCCAAAAATACCGTATGTAAACCGTATATATATGGTTCTGGCCAACCCTACATGTAAATCATCAATGTGTGCGTCAATTGCATAAACCGTCGCCAACACCATAAGTGCATGCCTGTGTGCTGCAGATCTTTGACGTGGGCACCCAGAGAGTGGTCCAGGAGTTCAACCAGCACACCCACGCCATCACTGGCTTGGAATTCCACCCCCAAGAGTATCTTATGGCCACATCTTCAGCAGACAAGACGATCAAGGTGTGAAAAGGGCGCTCCTAGGAATGGCTAGATTACGAAATTGAGGACTAGACATGCACTCAGTACAGTTCAAGCCACGTCCTCAGCAGGCACAACGGTCAAGGTACGCCAAAGGGCAGTACTGCCAATGCTTTGGCTAGGTAAAAAGAGGGCAAGGATGAAATGTCCTGTCAGATGTCACTCAGTGATGTGCTTATACGCCGTATCTCCATTTTCAGACCGTATATACGGTACGGTTACGGTAAGGTACAATCCAAAACCGTATAATACGGTCAAAATGGAAATACGGTACGATTCCGGTACGGTACGGGAAACCGGTCGACCGTACAAGCTTGCATGGCCACCCGTTTTGAGGCGCGTGCCCGCCCGCCACTCGAAATTTCTGTCCCAACAACTATCATTATATTATACTTATAATTAATTAATGAAACAAAGATGAAAAGAGGCTTAACACAAAAAAGGCAAAGGCAGGCTTTGGGGGAGGCCAGCCTGCCTGACCCCCAAAGCCTGCTGAGGGCCCCTGCATACCCCCCTGCAGCAGGCCTTCAAGTGGGCCAGATTCAGAAGCAGGCAAGGGTTAGGAAGAATGCCTGGGTGTGGGAGCAGTTTGACAAGCGTCCAGTTCCAGCAGCAGGAGCAGCAGCAGCGGGGGGTGACCAGGAAATGGCAGAGGAAGAAGAAGCTGCAGCAGCACCAGCTCCAGCAGCAGCAGCAGCAGCAGCAACAATAGCGGCAGCAGCGATGGAGGTTAAGTATGCATGCAAGCACTGCCCCAACGTGAGGTCAGCGCACGAGGCCCGCATGAAGGAGCACCTGCTGAACATCAAGATGTGTGGCTTCCTACCCTCTACAGCAGCAGCTGAGTGCCCAGAAGAAAAGGTGCAGAGCAAACTCAAGTCCCTGAGGCAGAGCAGCAGCAACTTGATTTTTTGACTGAGGCTTTCAAAGTTTGGACCGTACCGTACGCCGTACCGTATTTTACCGTATAAACGGTCTTAAATCGTATAAATACGGCTGTACGCCGTATTTCCGTACCGTACCGTATAACCGTACACTGTACCGTACACCGTAGTGGCACAGCCCTGGCAGTGAGATTCAATAGATGATAAACAACTCAGTTAGAATGGACAGTTTGCCCAACTTGCATTTACTGAAATTTTCTTGTGTTATTGCAAATGCTTCTCATAACTTACATAACACCAATTGCAGGCCTCCCGGCGGGGTGAGGCAGCAAAAGAGATTTTAAACTTAAAGAGAAGATATGAGAACGCAATTCCTCAAAATCCCAGATTGGGGGGTGACATGAAATTCAGGTTTTCCATAATCCTTGAAAGGAACACTGACGTACACATGTGCTCGTGCATTGCGTGTACTTGGCATGTGCATGAATCTGCACCCTGGAAACGAATGCTGTGCGCAGCTTGTATTGTATCTGCAAACCGCAAACCTGAACATTGTCATCAAGAGCTGGGGTGCAAGTATCGTATCTGCGAACCGCAAACCTGAAAATTGGCATCAAGAGCTGGCATGCATGTTCCAGGACTCTCATTACGCAAGCAGTCTACTCCTAATCCTTAACATGCAAACAATAAAACACTTTCAGCTCTCAACAAACCTCAGGTCAATACAACATGCCTGACTGCATGATCAGCATTATTTTCACAAGGCAAGACACAAGCAAATGTGTACACTCACTCAAACACACACACACGTACACACATACACACACACACACATACACACACACAAACACAGAAAACACACACAAACACACACAACACACACAAACACACAACGCACACAGGCACACAGGCACACACACAAAGACACAACGCACACAGACACACACACACACACACCTGTGCTTCTTGTGGCCTACACGGGCCCCGTCCGTAACCCAGGCCTTCAGTGTCCAGCATCTCCCACTCCTCTCCCTCCTCGCTTTGGTCAGAATCACTGAACACGCCACCTTTGTGCTCATTCTCGCTATTTTCCTCTTCCTCCTGCTGCTGCTTTTTTGACCGCTGCTGATCCTGCTGCTGCTGCTGCTGCTGCTGCCTAGCATGTGCTTGCAGCTTTGTCTCCCTCTCCTCCCTCCCTCCCCCTCCTCCTAACCTACGATCCTCCAGCAGTTGCAGCACTAGATCTTCATCCTCGTCTTCTTCGTCTTGTACCTCCTTCTGTCGTCCCTCCTCACTACTTACTGCAGAATCAGCAGCAGCAGCAGCAGCGTCCTCAACAGCTTGACGTGGCCCCCTGCCCCCGCAGCCTGCAGTGCCAATCGCTGCAATACTCTGAGGCCCTCCGCCTGCTTGCGAACCTCCTTCTGTGCCAGGCAAATCACTTTCGCGGCCAAATTCATGAGCAGCACCAGCAGCAGCCGGCTGAATTGTGCGAGAAGCACCAGCGCGGTATTGGTCATCAGCACCAGCAGGAGCATCAGCAGAAGCAGCCCCCACGTCAGCACAGCTAGGAACGACCCCTTCACCCCATTGAGCCAGATTGCGAAGTGGCTGCATGCGAGCAAGAAGCGTTGAGGTAGAGCACAAGGCTGACAGTGGTCACGAAAGTGTGTAAGCATTGCATGTGCATAACCTAGAAAGCAGCAACAGAAGCAGCACGTGGTGACGTAAGTGTGTGGGCAATGCGTGTGCTCAACCCTGCAAGCAGCAACAGAAGCAGCACGTGGTGACGAAAGTGTGTTGGCAACACATATGCACAACCCTGCAAGCAGCAACAAAAGCAGCACGCGGTGACAAAAGTTTGTTGGCAACACATATGCACAACCTTGAAAGCAGCAACAGAAGCAGCACGTGGTGACGTTAGTGTGTGGGCAATGCGTGTGCTCAACCCTGCAAGCAGCAACAGAAGCAGCACGTGGTGACGAAAGTGTGTTGGCAACACATATGCACAACCCTGCAAGCAGCAACAAAAGCAGCACGTGGTGACAAAAGTGTGTTGGCAACACATATGCACAACCCTGCAAGCAGCAACAGAAGCAGCACGTGGTGACAAAAGTGTGTTGGCAAAACATATGCTCAACCATGCAAGCAGCAACAGAAGCAGCACGTGGTGACGAAGTGTGTTGGCAAAACATATGCACAACTCTGCAAGCAGCAACAGAAGCAGCACGTGGTGACAAAAGTGTGTTGGCAAAACATATGCTCAACCATGCAAGCAGCAACAGAAGCAGCACGTGGTGACGAAAGTGTGTGGGCAACGCATGAGCATAACATTGCAAGCAGCAACAGAAGCAGCACGTGGTGACGGAAGTGTGTGAGCTCTGGTGAGAACTTCTCCCTAATGAATTTGTGTGCTCACCACGCGGTTTTAGTCATGGCTGACCATGATACTAGTGTAGCATAAGTCGGATTGGCCATAAACACATGTATATATATATACCAATATATTACATATATGCACCGTATATATTGGCACCGTATATATATATATATATATTGGTGTATATATACACCAAGAAAAATATATACACCAATATATTACATATATATGTAAGGTTGGCCAGAACCATATATATACGGTGCACATACGGTATTTTTCGCAGGAAAACCACCAAATATACGGTCATATACGGTGCATTTATACGGTTCTGGCCGACCCTATATATAAGGTGTGTATACGGTATTCTTGGCAGGGAAAACATCAAATATACGGCCGTACACGTGTAAATTTGCTATATGGCTCTAGCCAACCTTAAGCATATGGTTTCAGCAACCTGGGTGCCGTCCAGTCGGTATCTTGGACAAAGCCATTTCTCTCTGTCATACACCTTCCTGGAAATAACCCATTACTTATCAATATTGGCACTTTGGGTCGATGCCAAGATGGCAAGGGTTGCTGTTACAAAATATTTGAACCGGCCAGAACCAATATTTGAATTGGCCAGAACGCTTTTTATAGGCATGACTTGGATTTTCCCCTGCGGTGAAGACCATATACACGCCCCATATATACGCGGTTCTGATTAACCTTACAAAAGGTACAATGCCTAACCTTAAAGTAGCAAACGCAGCGTGCACACACACGCGCACACACACACACACAATTAGACACACTGCATCACCTTAAGTGGCTCGGCAACATGTGCACACACAAGTGCACAAAATAAGACACATTGCATTACCTTTAAAGGCTCAGCAAGTGCAGGGTTTTGGAGCAGGAGGTACCACAGCCTGGTGCGAATTTCTTGCGGCACGTCAGCTAGCAGCAGCTTGCCGACCTGCACACACAGCACATGCCATATGCCGTAAGAAACAGGAGATGAATCAATGCAGACAAAAGCGCGATGCCAATATAGACATGTTTATTTTCATTTAATGCCATGCCATAATTGAGGTCGCACACTACTTGCACCAAGGTGTCCGCTGGCAGCAGCTTGCCAACATGCACACGCACGCACAACACGCCGCACAAAGACAAGGAGACGGATTCTTGTACTGGAATCAAGGAGCATGACTCCATGGCACTGTAAGGATGCAGGCACGACTTCAAGAGAGAGTGCATCTTCCTGAGGCCCGACAAATCAGCCTAGCCTGCTTGCTGGAACTTCCAAAATGCAATACCAAGGAAGTACTCCCAGCCTTTAGAAATATGCTATACTCTCAACCCTTATTTGACTGACTAGAAAACCTCGCGCGTGAATTCCACGCCCTCTACTTTGTAAGGAATTACAGAGCCATCCAAGGACATCCTTTGACTCGTTTGCGGCTTGTTTCTCTCTCATATGAGCATTGTAATATCCGCTCCTAACGTTTGGACATTGAAACGTTACCGTTAGGGTTCGCCTGTACCACCGGGACTTGCATGCATGGCTTGTCCTGTCTGTCTGTCCTCTGTGTGAGTCCGTAGTTCAGAATCCTCTGCTGCGACATTGTATCCCACCATCTACAACCCTCACCTGGACGTCCACGGCTTGCTTGCGGTGCTCGTTCAGCTGTCGCTGATGTGAGTAATCAGAAATCCTTTGTTCAAGCTGGCTCATTACAACCTGAAAGGCATGGCAGGGTAAGAGTTGGCCTGCATGGTATCACAAGGATGCAGACTGGCGCGAGAGGTCATTCTAATCCAGCACTGCCCCTGGGGAACAGAAGACCCAGTCCAATCGTCCTGAATTGCTTTTGTCTGCATTGCAGCGACATTGTCCTACATAACAGCGCGTCTTATACGTAAGCAAGAACCACAGAACTTGACCTACACATACAAGGATTTCTACACTTCTTGTCAAGAAACGAGGATAGAACACAAATGAGCGTAGGTTTTGGGCTGTTGTGCACACCTGGATCTGCTGACGGTTCACCATCGACAGGCCCTGCTGGAACTGACGCCCCAGAGCAGCTGCGCTTGAGATGCCTGTGCGTGCGGCATGCGGCAAAACCCTTGTTGTTGTTTGTGAGTTTGAAGCGAACTGCACAAGCTGACACATGTAGTTTTAATGCGCTCAAGCTGCGCACTTCTGTGTATGTGAATGGCACCCATTGCAGACAAAAACAATACCTCTTTGAACATGCGAGTTGCGCAGCACGTAGGGGACCGCACGCTTTCGCAAGTCCCCGTCCCCCAGCAGCTCCAAGGAAGCCCCCACTGTCTCTGTGAAAGCGCTGAACAGCCTGCTGTGCCTGCGTGCAAGCGCAGAATTAACAGGCGCACACGTTTGTATGTATGTGCGTACGGTCATCCCATAAAAACCAGGTTTTTAAAAGCAAGGGGTCCCAACCCTACCCTACCAAGCAGGCCCTGATTTCTTCTTGGTGTTGGTGAACCTGGTCTCTCCAGCTGTACGTTCCTCTATTTGCTCTAACTCCTCCAATTGCGCCAGGAAATCCTCTGAAATGTCCATTGTTTTTAATTACTATTTATTTATAAAAGATAAAATGGCTACTGAGTATGAACGAGAGAGGTTGGCAAACATAGCAAGGAATCAGGCAGCATTGGAAACTATAGGCCTGGACCAGGCAGCTGCTTCATTTCAGCAGGAGCAGGAAGGAAATGAGGATGATGAGGGAGGAGAAGATGAACAGCCGAAGAACAGGCGTAGACTCTTGCCTCCAAGATCCGCAGCAAAGAATGCACGCGACAAGCTGAGGGAAACGGACGAGGAAGGTGGGTACATTTCGCGGCGTATGCAGTGGCAGCGTTGCACGCACATAACACATAACATTGCGTGCACATCATGCAAGCACCATTCCGCTGGCGCAGGCGGACATGATGGTTCAGCGGAGGTCTCTCACAGGGGCAGCAGCAGTGATGAGGAATATGAGGGAGGCAAAAGGAGTGCAGGTAGGGAAGGAATTTTGTGAAGTATTGTTGCAAGAACTCTGGGGGAGAAATAGTCGCTATAATCAAAGTTTGCATAGTTTTGTGTTACAGTTCCTATAGTTTCAAATCCAACCTCATAGTTTTGGTCCCCTAACCCCCTAATCCTAATCCTAACCCTAACCCTAACCCTAACCCTAACCCTGACCCCTAAAACTATGGCCCTAACCCCTAAAACTTTGAGGTTAAATGAAAAACTGTAGCCAGAACTATGAGAACTATAGGTATAGCGGCTGTAATAGCTCTGGGGGGCCCAGAACTAACGTGTGGCTCTCTGTATAGCAAACAGGCGGAAAAACAAATAGCGCTTGATGTCTCCTCTCTGCTGCATGCATAACTGCTTTTCCCACGAACACAAATTAGACTTCAGAAACCCTCATTTCAGCACTGTACTAACAACCTGTCTGATATCTTTACAGGAAAGGTGCGAAGAGGAGGAGGAGCCAAAAAGGGAGACAAGGCAAATGGAGGCACCAAACGCCGCAGGTGCGATCTGTTTTTGGCACTCTCAGGCATTGGGAATAGACGTCTGGTGTAGTGGCAACAGCTCTTCGGAGTCTGCACACATTTCCTGAGTGTAACCCCTAGATAACATAAGGCTCAAACAGTTTTTAGCTTATGGGTCGCTGCTCCCTCCATATCCTAACTGGCGTGTATGGGAAAACGCCTGACAGGCGAGACAAATACAGTGAAGAGGAGAGCGAGCAAGAGGAAGAGGAAGAGGATGCAAGCAATGCATCTCAAGCGGAAGAGGACGATGAAGGTTGGTGTGCTACTCTGGGGCAGGTCAAACAGATATTTTCCGCCCTTACAAGCTGCAGCAAGGGGCTGATGTCTCTAGTGTGCTGCCTATAGGCTACAAGTACGTAACAAGCGATCACATAATTGGGCTCAATGGCTAGTATGCCTAAACCATAGTGTGTTGCCTACAGGCTAAAAGCACGTAACAGGCAGTAGCATGACTGTAACAGGAGTGTAACAGGACACAGATGTGGGCTCAGTAGCTAACATGCTAAAGCATGACATGACTTGAAAACGTGTAATAGGCAGGAGGAATGTTTTGGCTCCGTGGTTGACACTTTTAAAAATCCTTTTTGGTTCTCCCCCTGGTGCAAACTTTCAGGATTAACCCGAACCATATTATATATACGATGTATATACGGTATTTTGGCAGGGAAATCACCAAATATACGGTACTATTTAGGTGTGTATATATATATGGATATGGCCAACCCTATTTATATTACCTGCAGCGCAATCAGGTTTGGGAGCTGTTGTACTCTTATACTCCTCACGCGTATACTGTTCCAGCCCCTGCATCCGACTTTCAGGTAGCAAGCGTCCAAAGAACAATAGCAAGAAAAGTACCCCCTCCTCTTCCCAAGGCAAGGGGGAAAAGAGCAGGGCAGCCCCGAGATCCAAGCAACCCTCTAAGCAGCAGCAGGAGCAGCTGCAGGAGCAGTGGCTGCAAAGGCAGCAGATGGAGCAGCAGCAGGTGAAAGAAACACACACATGCACACTCACAAACTCACACACACATGCATACTCACACAATCACGCACACACACATACACACACAAACACACACACACACGCACATACACACACATACAATACACAATACACAAATATGCAGCGGCAGCAAGAGCAGCTACTGGAGCAGCAGATCCTGCAGGCGGCATTGGCACCTCCGTCGGCCCCTCACTGTAGTGCTGCAGGTGATATGTTCTTAACTTGCTTTGTATTATGTGCATGTGCGTGGTAGGCATACGTGCAGATGGCCTTGGCTCTTTGTCGACCAGTCTTGGTGTTAACGTCTGTACTCATATTTGTGTGTATATGCATGCACTTGTTTATGAGCAAGTGGTGCCACATTGTGGGCCGGTCCTGGAAGAGTCACATGTAGGGTTGGTCAGACCCGGATATATACACTGTGTACGCATATTGGTGATTTCCCTGCCAAAAATACCATATCTACTCCGTATATATAAATATATATGATTCTGGCCAACCTGAGTTTCATGTCATCTCTGCACTGTGTTTTGAAGCAGGTTGCGAGGTGGCATTTGGGGCACCTTCATCAGCCCCTTAGCAATTGTGTTAGGCAGAAAGGTGTACCTATTTTGGGGCGTCTGTGCCTGTGTGCACGTTAGCAGCATACATTGGAGCATGTTTAAGCACTTGCGCAATATCATGTAAGTCAGACTGATAAGGTTTGTCTCAACATGTTGCTTTATTTACCTTGCCTGGTTTTACCACACATGCCAATTAGAAAATTATTCATGCTAATTGCTTAGCTCAACCCGTTGCTCTGTGTTTAAAACATCCTTTTCCGCAGAGGACGAGGACGAGCAGCTGCAAATGGCAGTCATGCTGTCGCTGGGAATGGCACCCCCGTCTGTGCCCCGTCAGCAGCAGCAGCAGCAAGGTGGCAGAACTGAATTTGTAGATTTAACTGACCCACAGGAGGAGCAGCAGCCGCCACGGCCAGATGCTAGCCAGCAGTCGCAGGCACAGCAGCTGTCACGACTGAATGGAAGCCCGCAGAAAGGAGGGTACAAGCAGCCCCAGACCCAGCAGCAGTTACAACAGCAGCCACAGCAGCAGCAGCTAGAGGGAGAGGAAGAAGGGGTTCAGGAGGAGGAAGCGGGTAGCAAGAAGGGTGGGGGGAGAGGGAGGGGGCGGGGGCGAGGGCGGGGGGGCCGAGGAGGAGGCGGACGTTCTCAAGGCAGCACAAAGAAGGGGAAGCAGCAAAAGGTATGGGCTGAATGTGTGTGTATGTGTAGTGATGGCGTGTTTTTTGCACTTGATGGGCGGGAGTGGAGGCAGGCAGAGTGAAGGCAGCATACAGAGGGGGGTGGACAGGGGTAGGACCTGGGCGGTTTTCTTTTCCTCCAAATGCTTTTATTGATGAATGTTGTGTTTCAATTAGAGATGGCAGGCAGGGTCAAGGCGAAGGTGGTGATCGGTAAGACGAAGGAGGGTGATTGGTGTTTTCTGTTTCTTGGCTTAAAACCAATCAGATGGTTTTTTGGACGGGGAGGATGGACTGGGCACAGATGCAAAGCGAGCGCAGGGAGGAGGCATGTGTCATTCTCGATTTACATAAGACAGGTTAAGTCGTGACTAAGGGAGCGGGATACAAAGGTTGGAGATTGAAATTTATGGCGAAACCGAAGGAAGTCGACGGG
>Ga0307948_1001579_pt1 | contig 16267 bp, 11 predicted proteins | sample OrgLakmetagen280_FD_201824 | JGI IMG/M metagenome (GOLD analysis project Ga0307948, IMG submission 201824) | Saline water microbial communities from Organic Lake, Antarctica - #280 | ecosystem: Environmental > Aquatic > Non-marine Saline and Alkaline > Saline | place: Antarctica: Organic Lake...
GTTGAACCCTCTCTAATCTTGCGCGTACCTCCAACTAGGGCCTATACAAGGGACTGCCTTGGTGTCCCTTGCATCCACTCTAGGAGCCATCTGCGCCTTTCTGATAGCCCGCTATTTGGCTCAGGTATGTACATATGCAGTACCACAGTTGTATGTCGCATTTCAAAACAATGGAGGCATTTCATCCCTGAAGTTGCAGCTCCCCCTCTCTCTAAATGATGTCTCTCTATCTTTGTGACTCTTCCTCCATTTTACATTGCAGCCCTGGGTGGAGGAACGGTTGAAAGGTACGTAAGCAATATCCGGCACATTCTCAGTCCTTACTTCATCAGTTTCCAGGCTTAAACTATTGTCCACCTATCCGCAGGGAACCTTAAACTGCAGGCAGTAATTTCTTCGATTTCAGCAGAGGGCAGCAAGCTTGTTCTACTGCTTCGTCTTTCCCCTCTGTTCCCTTTCACCATTTTGAATTACGCACTCGGTAAGGAGGTCGCTTTACTGCTCACCCAATACCAACCAGGACAATTCATCATCCAGTCCCATACTCGCTTAGGTGGCTGCAGCTTCATCGACTCTGTACATATTGCATGTATGCAGGGCTGACGACAATCAGCTTGCGTGATTACACTCTAGCTAGCTGGGCAGGAATGCTCCCAGCCACTTTTGCTTACGTGTACTTGGGGGGAGTCGGTGCGTTATTCTTGCTTTTCTATTTTAGCCTCACTATGTGTAATTGGAGAAGATTAATACGTCTTTCTATTTGCTCCATTTGTGGTGTGAACCCTTATTCCCACAGACAAGAGCACTTGAAAGAACTGTTAACAATGCGCACACATGTGACCAAGAGAGTCAATACAATTTTAATTTTTGATAAATTCCTTGCTTCAATGTGCGTGATTGTTCATCTTCAACGCAGGGCGTGCTGCTGCAGATGCAGCGGCGGGAGGGCAGGGGTTCACTCCTCAACAAATTGCCTTATGGGGTGAGTTAGGGTATCGTGGATTGTTACCCAGCTACAGAGTTTTGAAGAGCGAAAGAGCTGCATGCTTGCTTCCCTCTTTGACAGCAAATATCTTTCCACCATTCTTTTATAGAGTTAAGGAGCCCAGTGCGTTCACTTAGGGGTTAAATTTGGCTCAGCCAACAACGTGCATGACTAAAAGTTGCGTGCTACACACACACTGGTTGTTGATTCCAGGTCTGGGCATAGGTTCGACGCTCCTGGTCACAAAGCTTGTTTCAGGGGCTGCTGCAAAAGCGCTTAAAGAAGCAGAAGAGCGCCAGCAGCTGCAGCAGCAGCAACGGCAGGACCAATAGAGATTTCTAGACGGCTGGGTGTCCACTGGCAGAGAGGCTAGGACCTTGGATCGTTGTTGGTTACCTGGTGCTGGCGTCTTTGTTTATTTGTTCTTATAGACAAGTAATAGCGATACTTGGAGTCGTCATTCTGCTTGCAGATGTCCCCCCTCATCATTTTATCTCATGTATGGATAATGAGGTTGCACCTATTTACCAATTGATGCCGGCTTTAGCAACGAGTACTTAAGATTTCATCAACTGTTTCATGTGTACTTTGCATCAAATAACACCTCCTGCATACATGTGTGTTGTGGCAAACTTTCTGCAATTATTTACTACTAGTAAGCTCCCGAACTCCTGATAATGCGTAAATTTTCAACCTAAGCACCACTGGTATTGAGCCTAACCAAATGAATCTCTAACAGGATTTGCAGGAATTACTAATGTGTGTAGTACAGATAAAGCCGTCAGTCAAAATGTGGCGATTGGTAGGCTGCTTAAATAAAACGTGTAAAATTTGTGATAGTTGTTGTTCTAGCTCCAGACTTGTAGCACCTATAGAAAAAACCCTGGAAAGGGGAAAAAGGCACAATGCTGTTTGTGACATTGCAGCACTGAATAAATGCAGTTAGCAATTAAGCATCTGCCAGGACCAACCGACCGCAATACCATATAATATATAAATAATAATATAGGTAATATAAATAAAATTTCCAACATTGGCTGAGTTGTAAGAAAGAAGAGAAAACTTGTATGCAGGCAGGCGTAGAAATACCTCGCATTATTCAAGGAAAAGGAGCCAGCTTTGGTACCGGGTACCATACAACTCCTCCAACACGACACAAAAGAAGAAGAAACCAATGGGGAATAGGAGGGTTGCAGGCTTGTCCTGATTTCACCAGCTCTTAATGAGAGTTTGTATTGGTACCGGAAAGGGCATGTCTGGTTTGAACAAGTTTGGCAGCGTAGATGACATAATGTTAATAAAACTCGAAAGCAAGCAAGCTGCTCAACTCTTTGACAATCAAGACCCAGCTCCTTAAAAGCCTCCAGCGTGTCATTGTTGTAGATAGTGCCGCCCACCCCCAAAAGCATGGTGTGAAGGGTAACGGAGGCTCCTTGGAGAATGGAGCGGAGGCCTTTTTGTTGTTCCTGTGCGGCGCTCAGCTGGCTCTGCGGTCTAGTGTCCTCACCGTACTTGATCTCAAGGTGAATGTCGCGTTGGAGAATGCTGAGATTTGGGTCGGCGCTGTCTGGGGAAGGTGGATCTGCTAGTGGCTGGCGGTGCTGCTGAGGTGCTCCCAGTCCCCCTCAGTTGCCCCTTGCCACTTATAAGAATCCACCCTGCTTCATTGATAGTCTGTTGCTTTTTAGTTTTCGTGGACTTTTTCAATAATTACCTGCTGACTGCTCAGATGCTATGCGCCTTTCAAGGACCGTGTGGATGTGAGTCACATGTACGAGCTGTTCAAAGTGGGCCTGCTGTGCGCATGCAAGGATCTACTGCGGATTTGAAGCATAGGATGAGGGGCGTTTGGAGAGACGCTGAGTTGGTGAATCCCAACACACACAACTTGCATCAAACCCTGGCCACTTATCATTCTTAATTTACTATTCCTTAATTTACCATTCCTTTTTCTGGAAATGAGCGTATGCCGACTACTGTACCATGGTATCTTCATCTTAATCGGTCTACCAAACACGTTATGCACAGTGTCAGTAGGTTCCGCTTGCGCGCACATACACTTGTAAAGGGGAGGCTAGAAGCTGTCACGCCTTAATAGAAAAGAAAAGAACGCAGATAGTATAAACACTACCGGCATGGATTAGGAAAGGATGTTGTTTTGTGTTCTGCACCACTCAATGGATGCAAAGACACACAACATCCCATCTGGAGAATAAATAAAGTGGGGGTCAGGTGGTTGGGAGGCAGAAGCCTGCACACCACCAGGAGTATTGCTCATATATTTGTGGGGTTTGTAATCAATGTCTCCTCTCATTTGTATGATTTTGGTTGCGGATCTGATTGCATGTAGGCTTAATCTTTCATGAGTGATGTGGCATGTAGACCAGTAACTCCAAGGCTGTAGAGTTGTTCCTTGTGTGGCTGCTGTAGATGGTGCTTGTCGCTCCTAGCAAAAAGGCGTGAAGGGTTTTGTGGTGTCCATGTAAGCGAGGCATTAGCAGCTTATGTTGTTCTCGTGCCCTTTCTGCTTGTTGAGTAGGGGAAGTGTCTACACAGTACTCGATTTCAATTAGATATACCGTTCGTTCACGATCAGTTCGTGACCACACTTTCAAATAATTAATTAAATTTTCAATTTGTGTTCGTGAGGGAGTCGGGGGAATATATTTTGAGTTCGAGGGCACTTCGGGAGGGCCCTGTCGGGTATTAGTTTTTGAGTTCGAGAGCCCCCCTGTGAATGCTGCATGTGTACTGCTACTGCTGTTATTTATGGCTGAAGCTGTGGCTGAGGCTGAAGCTGTGGCTGAGGCTTCAAGAACCCGGCCAGGGGGTTCACACTGGCGCGCTATGGAGCTCATTTCGATTTTCACCCTCACTATAAATAATTACTTAATCACTTCGAAGTCAGTTCGGAGAGGCCTCCAAGAATTATTATTAAAAAATTTCGTTTTCTGGCCGAATAATTAATTAATTTCCGAAGTGATCGTAAACAAACGGTATACGTACACGTGTACCCCCAACCCCCCACCCCCCTTAAAATCGACTCATTTATATACCAATCGACAGCGCTTTTGACGTGACGTGTCAATAAATATAGGTTTGTAGGCTCACATACATAAAACATGTTGTCATTTATGGCTGTAAAAGCTACCGGACAGGGCAGCTCAACAAAACGACCGTTCCGCATGATAATTCACACAATCTGTTCATGTGAAAAAATCGGGAATCGTGAAACATCCTTCGATTGCAAACATCCTTCAATTGCATACTTGCTTTTTTATAATTGAAACAATTAACAGCAGGTAGATTTTAATCCGTATAGCAAGTCAAAACCAAACCAGATAAACAATGGCCAACCAGACTAAGAAGCGGAGACTCCAGCTGGAGCAAGAGGAATCCAAGAGCAATGAAGGAAACCTCATCATCCAGCTCATGACTTCCACTGGGGACGCAACGGGTAGGTTACGCCGGCTAGGGCTTGCAAGCCGGGGAAGCAAACCTGGCGCATGGGAATGCAGTTTTAAAATCGCAAATGTATCTGCATGCGCACATACATGCACGCACGTGTGCACAAACATGCACACGCGGGCGTGCGCGCACACACACACACACACACACATACATGCACACATCAACACACCATACACACACGCAAACACACATACGCACTCACACGCACGAGGCACAGGCACAGGCGCCCGCACATGCACACGTGCGCGCGCACACACAAACACACACAGGCACATGCGCACGCACATACACACACAAACATTGCACGCATGCACACAGCCTCCCAGCTGGATGTGCCTGCTGCCATCACTCCGGAGCAGCTGGAGATGCTGCTGAACAATTTGTTGCAAAATGACGAGAAGCTGCCCTACTCGTTTTACATCGAAGAGCAGGTGTGCAAGGTTCTCAACTTAAGAAGGCGTGTCGTATATTCTTATATTGCATTTGGGAATGTCCTGAAGGACAAGCCTCTTTAACATGCAAGGCAGGCGCTGTTGCCCGCCTATGTTGCTTTCTTACTTGACACACAAAAGGCAGGCGTCGTTGTGGAATGCCTTGTGCGTGAGGTTCAGCCAGATTTGGACGAGTCTTGTGTTGGTGCACTCAAAACAACTATGCGTGTTTGAACGCCAACCTGGTGCACTGCAAAAACTTGTCAGCCCGTGTGAACGTTAGACTGGTGCACTTATACCTCCGTAGGAGCTGGCCAGCTCTTTGGGGAGTCACCTTCACAAGGCAGGCATCAGTGTGGAGAGCGTGCTGAAAGTGGTCTACCAGCCACAGGTGGTGCATGTGGTTGTGTGCAGTGTGTTCAGATATCATACGAGGAAACTGGAAAAGGTAGCATGCTGAACTGCTACACAGCTGCAGAGCTGAAGGTGTATGGGCTTGTACGTCTGCATGTGTTTATATGTGTACATGCTTTGTAGCTCGCTCAACAACGACTAGCACCTATTGTGTTGAATGTAAGTGCCTTGAGCATTTCCTCTGCACAAACCACACCGATATAACTAAAACCAGCTCCTTGCCTTTCCTTTGACGTCATGCACATTGAACAGAGGTCGATCAGAGAGGGAACCTTGCAAGCCTTTTTGTAATATGGCTTTTGTACAGGTACAATGTAAAGTGGTTGGTGCAGCAAGTTGAGCGAGGATTAATAATTTACCCTATCTTTGGCAGGCCACGATCCCTGCTGCTCATGCATGCTCATCAGAACATACACTGTTGTCATTCTCATGACATGACGCTGTTTATGCATGCAGTGGAACACTCATACATCCATTAACATGATGCAATACATTTAGGGTTGGCCAGAACCGTATGTATACGTATATATACACCGTATTTTTGGTGATTTCCAAGCCAAAATTACCGTATGTACACCGTATATATATGGTTCTTGCCAACCCTAAATACATTACATGTCACATCCTTACACTATATACACGATATACTGTTGTGTGCGGTCTTGTGATGCAGGCCGTCTTTCGAGTCCGTCCCGTGTCCCGATGCACTGCTTCCATGTCAGGACACTCTGAGGCAGTGCTCTCCGTGAGTGCAACTCAGACTTGAGCACCGCAGTAGGCCGTGTGCCATATGCAACATGCACCAAGTGTGTGTGTATGAGTATCTGTGCGCTGTGTTTAATGAGTCGAGCATAAACAATATTGAAGTTTTACTCAGCTTCTTTGGTCCCGGCCGGTCATTTGTCACATTTTGTATGTGCGTGATCATTTTTCGGCAGACGCTCAATGATTAAGATCACGATGCGGCTCGCAGACGTAAGGAGTCATGGTAATACAGTCTAAGGAACATGGCTATAGAAGGCTTGGCTGGATACATGTATACGCTGTATATGGCCTCACATTTAAAGAATTCCTTTGAAAACAGTAGATGCATCGTGTGCATCGCGTATGGGTGTGATATAGACCACCCCTGCGCACACACACACAGGTCAGCTTCAGTCCTGATGGACGACAGCTCGCGAGTGGGAGTGGTGACACGTGCGTGCGTTTCTGGGACCTGGGCACACAGCTGCCCCTAACTGAGTGCAAGGTGGGTGGCTAGGTGTACTCTTGTTACTGCTACCTGCCCTTCCACTGAGCGTACACGTGTCCAGCAACAAGGTCGCTAGACACTTCCACGCTCAGCAAGCAGCCAAAGTGTTGGAGCATCAAGAAAAGCAATGGCCAAGCAAGGCTCGGTAAACCGTTTTTGCCTGTTTTTAAACAATTGTGCTGCGGCTACAGGTTTTCTGAATCCTGAAGTAAACGCAAGGGGGAACTGACTCCATCCTATCCAAAGGGAGTCAGTCGCTCAGCCGTCTTGCCCATTAGCCTGCTCATTTTGCTTGGACACCATAAAACCAACAACTGCCAGCCTGTCGTGCTGTGCAGGGCCATAGAAGCTGGGTGCTAGCTATAGCTTGGTCTCCAGACGGACAGTAAGTTTTCCAACTCGCAAAAGTGGTGCTTCAGTTTACATAGTGGCCTGGTTGCGTCAGTAGAAACACACACCGTAACTAATGCGCACGGAATATACATAGATGCAATTTTGGGTACGTGCCATGCTTAACAGCAAGGGAAAGCAAGGGTTGCAATTTCACAGCTTTGTACACACTATTTCTTTTCATTGCACCGTCCCCCCTTGTCTGCTTAAGCAGGTACGTAGCAAGTGGCGACATGGATGGCGCCATTTTCTTGTGGTCGCCCAAATCTGACAAGCCGATTGGACAATGCTCTGGACACAGCAAGTGGATCACATCGTTGGTAGGGGGGAGGTGAAGTGAAGGGGGATTTGGGCGACCTTATATGCAATAATTATAACAACAAAAGTATGACGACTTGCTTGCTTTGGCCGGCTCATTATGCCCAGGCTCTAGTTGTGTGGGCAGTGCAAGAGAGGAAGGCAACAGATTTTTATTCAGACATTTCAAATTTGTGTGACTGCTCCTGCTGTGCTGTGCATTAGAGTGCTTGGCAGGCACACATTGCCCTTACTTCAAGTCGTTGTCAGCACAACTCAGTCAAAGCAAGTTTTTATTGGATTTATGCACACAGGGCCATTGATCACATCTTCTTAATCCATGTACTCTTCCTGGATCTAATCCTCTGCGTAATTCAAATTGGCTGTGGCTTCCTTCTTCTTGCTCTTGGCATTCAGCTGTAGGTTTGGGGTGGGGAAGTGGGCCAGTATGCGTATGGCTCGTGACAAGGGCACGGGTCTCTGAGCTCCTGCATCGAACACATGCGCAGGAGCAACCAGAGTCGTACATAAACATCATGTATGACAACACATATTAGTGTCTCCCTCCCCAGCATCTCCGCAGCCAATCCAATCCGTTGCCTAAATGGTTGGAATCGCATGTGCACTTGCAGTCTTGGGAGCCTGCACACAGGGCCTTGCCTTGCATGCGCTTTGCAAGTGCCAGCAAAGACAAGACAATCACAGTGTGGGATGCGTCCACACGCCGCCCTCAATTCACTATGAGCAATCACACTATGGTGAGCAAGAGCTGTGGCAAGGCTGGTGATATGCCATCTACCTGCCTGTGAGTGGATGTGTGTTTAAGTAATTTGTGCGCGTGTATCCGACCTAATGCTTAGCCAGATGCTTTTCTCAAAAAGGTCGCAATAACGTCGCCTGTTTTTTTATAACTCCCTTCCTGCAGGTAGTGACGAGCATAAAATGGGGGGGAGAGGGCCTCATCTACTCAGCGTCCAGAGATTGCAGGTACGCTGTTTACTTTTTATTGTTTGTCGTGTATCAGTGATGAGTTTGTCGTGCATCAGTGATGAGTTTGTCGTGTATCAGTGATGAGTTTGTTGTGTATCAGTGATGAGTTTGTTGTGTATCAGTGATGAGTTTGGCGTGCATCAGTGATGAGTTTGGCGTGTAGCAGTGATGAGTTTGGCGTGTAGCAGTGATGAGTGTGTCGTGCATCAGTGATGAGTTTGTCGTGCATCAGTGATAAGTGTGTCGTGTATCAGTGATAAGTGTGTCGTGTATCAGTGATGAGTGTGTCGTGTATCAGTGATGAGTGTGTCGTGCATCAGTGATGGGTGCAGCATTGTTCACTGTGTGTAATGATTGGCTTTGGCAGTGGTTGTCAAGGCAGCACCTTGATTTCTGCAGCAACCTGAGTCGAAACAATTCGATTTAAGAACAGCAGCAAGCTCAATTGTCCAACCTTGGACCTGTACAATTAGTGTGGGTCTGGTCTGTTACTTTTAATTTGCATGCATGGGAAGACAGGGACAGAGCTTTCACTGCTATGATACTTACCGCTTTCACTGCTAGGCTAATAACTGCTTTCATTATTAGATTACTAACTGCTTTCACTACTAGGATACCAACCGCTTTGGTGCAAACTTGATTTTGACTGGTTTGTATATACGCGGCTACCTTGAACAAAACACGTACTTTTCCCGTCCACCCACTTTACAAAACAGGGCGCGGATTTTGGTTTGACTTTCTTTACAGTTGCTGCAATGAGAGGCGCTGAACGTCTCTTGTAGCATTCTGGCCTGTACACATTGCCCCCACAATGTTTCCCTTCCCCTGTCTACATGCTTGCAGCATATCTGCTTGGGACGGGAATGACGGCAAGCTGGTACGCGTTTTCAAGGTATGCTGCTGTAGTTCCAGAGCCTTGACGTGTTTAATGTTTGTCTAGAATTCCCACCTTGTGTGCAGCAGGACAAGGAGTGCGGGCACCAGCTGAGGGCATACAAGAAAGCCTTCAGGCATTTGTCGTACACATGGAGTTTGCAATTCCATTGTTATAATGAAAGTATCAAAATAGTATCACGTCAGGAATACTGGGGTGCAAACAAATCGACAAGGCATGTACATGCCAAATACGCTTATCACCAGCGCCGTGCATCGTTGAAGCTTTGCTTGTTAGCACCATCTCTCTGATTCCGGTACCTGATCCAATCACTTGTTTTTATTGTGGGAGATTTCCACGGCACTTGGTTCCAAAGTGGCTTTTCCTTAAATTTGTGAAGGGCGGTTTTCACTGCCTGCTTACTTTTTTCTTTCTTTTCTGTCACCCGAATCAATGCTTTTTAACGCCTCCTTTGTCATCGCCAGTGCCATGCACCGTTGGACGCTTCCTTTGTTTACATCATCGTTCTGGTCCAGGTATCAATGCTTTCTTACGCCTACCCCTTTGTCGCCAGGGCCATGCACACTGGGTGAACACCCTGGCGCTGAGTACTGAGGCCGTGCTGCGCACGGGCGCTTACGACCACAGAGGAAATGCACCTAAAGACCCCAAGGAAGCAAAAGAAGTGGCTGTTGCAAGGTGGGTTCAAGGGGGGACTCCCCAGAGATACAAAGATAAGTTCACGCCTACCGCAATACAGGTTGAAAGAGAAATGTGAAGTGTGGCATGTGAAAAACACGGAGCTCCGTGTGGGACTTACCTCGTCTACTCGGCCAGTGAGCTGCTATGCACTGCGTGCATCTGTGTGTGGACAACACTATGTTCTGTGAGGGGCTCACCTCTTGTCTGCTTGGTTGGTGAGCAATTATTGCGCCGTGCATCTGTGTGTGGATCTTTAGCTCGTACGCTTGGGACAGCTTTCTCCCATGACTACAGGGACTACAGGGGTTTGTGCAAGCACACAGATGGGACTGCTGCACCTCACCTGTGTTGTTTGTGCAGGTACAAAGAGGCTACAGGGGGCCTACCTGAAAGGATGGCCAGTGGGAGTGACGACTTCACCATGTTCTTGTGGAGCCCCTCCACCAGTAAGCAGCACGTGGCGCGTTTGACTGGCCACGTACAAACAGTGAACCAGGTGAGGTGAAGGCAGGAAGACAGAAGGTGGCGCAAAGTTATGATTGGCGTGATTGCGAACGCTTAGGTCACAGATTGACAAACGTGCAGGATCTTGAGTGTTGCTGTTTTTTTTGTGAACAGTTTGTATTTGTGAGGTTTGAGCACGGCACCAAAATAATGCGTGCAGCTCGTTGCAGTCTGACAAGTGCAATTCTGTAGTAGAAAACTTGAGGTGCGACTCAGAAGTTTGCAGAACGTAGGCAAAGCACATCAGCAGCAAATCCATTTTATTCATTGACTCAGGACAAAACAGCAAACACATTTTGCCAGAGGTTTATAGTCTCTCATAATTAATGCAGACAGCTGAGGTCTATGCGGATCAAGAACAAGCTTAAATTATGACAACTTGCGTTTCCATTGCATCGTGCATGCATTTGACAGGTGTGCTTCTCGCCTGATGGCCGCTTCATTCTGTCTGCGTCATTTGATAAGAGCGTCAAGCTGTGGGATGGAATCAAGGGTGTCTTTCTGGCAAATTTTCGAGCACATGTAGGGCCTGTGTACCAGGTACGCGCTGTAAATGTCTGTCTACGTGTATGTATGCAATGCATGCATGTCACGTGTGTGTATGTGTACGAGCGCCTGAGAGCACTAGCATTTAGGCACGTATCATTTGCACTCAATCATCAGCAGCTGTGCACAAGCGCCTGAGAGTACTATTGTGATTAGGCACTCAAACCGCATCAGCAGCCAAAAACAAGCATGCAATGGTTGCACCTTCAACAGCCTTTCCACGCAAGGGTCATAGTTATTTGTTTTTCTCCTCCTTGAAGGAACAGGTTCGAGCAATCATGATTCTGTTTATTACTCAGTACTGGGAGCAGACCTGCACAACCTCTGCTGCATGCCATTTTTGAGTTGGGGGGCTATATGAATAGCACACTTGCCAGCCTTAGCAGTCACAGCACTTTTGGGCACAATGCACTGAAGGTTGAGAAACGGTTTTGGTTTTTCTTAAGCAAAGATTTTACCTCCAACATCATAAAGAATAAAATAGTTGTCTCCAATTTCTAATGCTTCCATTCGTTTTTGCAGGTAGCGTGGTCCTCAGATTCACGGATGTTTGTCAGTGCTAGTAAGGATTCAACCCTGAAGGTGAGGTATGGAAGGTGAAATCTTGTTTGCTGGCTCCAGACATTCTAATATTAGGTTGGAACAATGGGTCTAAATCTGACGACTCACCACATGTTGTTGATTTGTTGATTTGTGTGATTGTAGCGCGCCCCCACTTTTGCCAACTATTGGAGTTAAAAGTCTCTAAAGCTCTGGAGATTGACACAGCAGATGCAGGACATGCCTTGTACACCAAGGCCACTGTGTAACGTAGGCCCAGCCAAATCAATCAATGGCTCAAGTACACTTTGTGTACTGTTTTCATGTTGTCTTGATCTAAAAATGAAAGATTCGATCAAGTGGTGATTAAAAGCCAGAAAAGGTTGCCAAAGAATTTTGTTTTGTTTGTTATTGATGGCTTGTATTCATGCTTTAAGCTCAAAAGAGGCCCAGGCTTTGAAATTGCTCAATTTTTATATTTTTTATTCTAAGGGTATGCAGCCGATTAGATTGCTTCTACAAGCTCATACTGTTTATAGGTCCAGCTCAAAAGACATCACTATTGCATTGAAATCGTGCACAGAAACATCCCTTATAGTTGGAGTGACCTTGTTTAATCGTGAATGCTGATCCTTACTCTCTACAGTCGTCTGAGGACTTCATAACACCGTAAATGTTTAAGATATACAGCATGCTGATAGTATAATTTAAGTCAAGTCCTATTTTACTAAGGGCAGCAATGCCAGGCTCTTTCTGCTGCACCTGGGAATGTGGTGTGAACGTTGTTCTGTTTTGTGGATTAAATGCTGTGTTTCTGTATGCAATGTGTACAGCTCTGGGATGTACGGACACGCAAGCTCAAGGTGGATTTACCAGGGCATGCAGATGAGGTGAGTGTGCATGAGCATGTGAGCATAAGGATGCAGAAGAGGGGTGAACAATGAGGTCAAAATGACTGCTCCTTTTCATACAGAGCATGGTAACCATTGTTGAATGATAGGTCCTCTTTTCAAAGTAGTGAAATGTTTGATGCCAGTTGAAGTAGCCACCCCCGCACTAAAATATAGTGATGCAGCAGAAGGCGTCCTTTTTTTGAAAGGCACGTATACCTTTTGGGCACCCCTGCGGGACCACCCACCCCCCAAACCCTCCTTCCAGTGCCCCCACCAGACAAAAAAAGGTACCGATATGCTCCTTTCTGAATTCTGCATCCATTTGCATACTCATCAAGACCTGAAACTGAAGTGTTGCAGAGTTATGGGGCAAAAATTGAGATACGGACGCCCATGCACACATGACCTTCCAGGAACCCACGACTGGCTTGCACAGCCCCACATTGCTTTCATTTCTTCAGAGTTTCACTGACTATCTTATGCTGGCACAATCCTGGAGATTTGGAGTGAATTGCTGCTCCATTGGCTTGACTCACCCCACGGCCTGCACCCGAGCGCGTGTGCCTCTGGCTTTTGGACATGTCCACAGACCCCCCCTTTTACCCAATTTGCTCCAAAGAAGTGGCAATTAACTGAGCTTGAACTGAGAATTCCGATGATGTATTTAAAATTCCGTGGAATTCCCAGGAAAAATCTGGAGACCCCACCAAATAAACTAAAACCACACCGGGGGACCACCCCACCCCCCCCTCTCCTCGATTCGACCCATTTATATACCAATCGATAGGTCTTGACGTCAGGAATCAGAATGTATAATATAAATCGATTTGACACGTGCCGTCCAAAAGTTATGCTTCCTAACGCCTCCTGGATGCAGGGTTAATTATAAGCTCTGTAATACATATGCTTGTATTTCCTCTCTACCAAACCTTGCCTCCCCATCTACCTACATTTAGAGATTCTGCCCACCCAATGGGCCTCTCAGATTCATTTTTACACCATGGTCAGGCAAAAAAACTAGGTATTTAACAGCATCTTTCAGGGTAAGAACTGGTGCAGGAGATAAAAAGTAGTTGGCCTAAATTGCCTGTGTAAGAGGGGGTCTAGGCGAGGGGACGACCCCCAATTCTAAATAATAAAATGAATGTATAACCTGTTTTTACCCTCCAGGTATTTTGCGTGGATTGGAGTCCCGATGGCTCTAGTGTGGCTTCTGGCGGGAGAGACCATGTTATAAAACTGTGGAGACATTAATAATATTTTCCTTCATAATGTGGGGAGTAATTTTTGCTGCCTGCGTAGATTTATTTTCTTGTTTTATAATCAAAGCGGCTGATCAAAGGAACCTTCTAACCAACAGGATAAGTTTCAGGCATTTTTTATGTACCATTGCCTGAAATGGTTTTTCCAGTTGGCAACAGGGACGGCTATGGCTAGATTGCTTACAAGGTTCTCTCACTCTCAATGGTTACAATGGTTAGTCAAAGAGCATGTAACTAAAAGCCTGTAAGGAGAATGGGTACCCAGAGCTCTTTGTGCAAGCAGTGCGCACCAATGTTGATAAGCGTTTTGCTATTGCGCTCTCTCAGGTGGTCATCAGGAAAAGGTGCCCAAAATTCTAAATGTCTGTCCCTAAGGTCCACGACAAACTGACTGAGATCAATAGATCAATAGGCTCAAAGTTTAACGGGTCCTGTTTGGACATGTATGATTGTTTCAAGCTATCCATAGCTGAAAGAATGTAGGAGGACCTGTAGCTCAATCGCATCAGCAAACGCTAGATTGCTTACATCTGCCGTGTTCATACATGATGTTCATAGCACCTCTGGCAGTCAAGAGAAAAGGAATGAGCGAGTAATTTGGTCAAGACGCCAATAGGCAGGGGTGCCACGATGGAGAATCAAAAATTGCAGGCACGATGGAGAATCAAAAGTTACAGGCAGCACAATGGAGAATCAAAAATTGCAGGCACAAGGTTTCTTCCCCCCCGAGTTGTGGCATGAGTGGCATGACACATCCAGTAGCACACTGAGAGAAATGTGGGGACTTCTTCACAGTCTTGAGTCCTTTTTGGACATCATTAGGCACAAGTCCGTTCAGATCTTCACTGACAACTCCAACGCGGTCAGAGTTATGGGCCAGGGCAGTACAGACTTGCGCTTGAATGACATTGTACTCAGAATTATCTAATCCATTGTGAGGGAACAGGGCTGTGTTCATAGCCCAGAATTATCTCATCCATTATGAGGGAACATGGCATTTCCCTGCTTCCCACATGGGTCCCACGTAATCAGAACAAGAATGCCGATGGCCTTGCTCACCTTGAAGACCCTTGTGACTGGACTCTGAATGCTGACGTCTTCCAAAAAATCGTTGCACGGTGGGGCCTACCTACCATTGACCGTTTTGCAAGCCACTCCAATCATTTATTTGACAGGTTCAACTCTATGTTGCGGTGCCCAGGTTCAGTCGGTATCAATGCGCTTGCTCAAAGAGACTGGTCAGAACATTTCAACTGGTGCTTCCCACCTTTCAACTTGATTCCATCAGTCATATCCATCATCCGGCAATTCAGTGCAGCCTCTATCCTTGTCTTAACTCTCTGGCCATCTAGCCCTTGGTGGCCTCTACTGTCTAAAGGACAGCACTTCTTTCCTTTTGTACATGGTTATCGCGTGCTACCACGCTTAGAGAATCTGCTGACTAGTACTCCAGGCTCCAGCACAGCCTCAGCCCCGCGTGCATTCACACGCTGGACCTTTCTGGCCGTCTTGTGCTTCTCCGCTAAACCCCCTCCACAACCAATCCCAATCCCCGCCTATGCTTGCAGGACACAGGTGCACCCTTGAGTCCGATATTTCAAAGTTTTTGTTTGGTAAATGCCCTACACTTACCATGAAAGCTGAATACACGTACACTTTGAGCTGCATTTCTGTCACGTTGTCAAAAAACGTTGCTCAGATATAACGCTCACTGGTTCTGTTTCAGAGGTTGGTGTCAACAAAACAAGCTTTCTTTCTTGCCAGCTGATCCAATGCACGTTGCTATGTTTCTGTCGAATTCTCTGCGTTATGCTCTCAGCCGAGGTTTGACCTACTCTACTATCAAAGCAGCTAGCGCAGCCATCTTTACCGCGCACAACATGGCTGGATTAGATGATATGACCAGCCACTCCTTTGTTCAAGCGGTTTGTTCCTGCGCACAGAGGTCACTTTCCTCTAGAGGCCAATTCAGAAAAGCTCCCCTGTCCCTTGACCTCTGTATGATAATAACAGTCTCTTTCCTGCTTCAGCCAAGCCAGTGTTACGAAGTGCGTAGCGTACTATAGTTAGCCAATGGCTAAGGCAGTAGGGTGGGTGTATATTACTACTAATATTAAGAACTGCCTTCTGGAGTCGAACCAGCTTCACCGGTCACCGTTGGACTAACCTCCAGTTAGTTATACACCTTTTCTCAAGGGACGTGTACACACGCAACAGCCAGTCCACCCTACTCAACCTTTAAATTGCAACGATTATTATGGTTTGCTTCTCTTGTTTTCTGAGATATCACTGCGCTTGCCAGATTTTTGCAGATGAAGTCAGGTTCTACTCTTCTCGCATTGAAATATTTTTGGCCAAAAGGATGAATTCGCCCAGGCTCAGTAGTATGTATTTCTCGGGGCAAGTCCCTTTCCTGCCCAGTCTCTCTCTTAAATTTCTTTGTTGGTGAAGGCAGGAGCCCTGGGCAAGCACGTTCCCTTTTTCGCTCCTTCAAGAAGGGTTCTTCTGAAAAGTTTTGCCCCTCAAATCAGCCCTGGTCTTACTCCTTTGCTTGAGCTCGCGTTCTGCAAGCTTTGGCTGATTCTGCTCACATGTCCTTCGCAGTTTTTGCTGCCAGATACGGCCTGCATTCCCTTCGCTCTGGGGGTGCTACCCTCGTTGCCAAGGAGGGTGTTCCTGATCATATTTTCCAGGCTCATGGAGCTTGGAGATCGAG
>Ga0307948_1001584_pt1 | contig 16245 bp, 14 predicted proteins | sample OrgLakmetagen280_FD_201824 | JGI IMG/M metagenome (GOLD analysis project Ga0307948, IMG submission 201824) | Saline water microbial communities from Organic Lake, Antarctica - #280 | ecosystem: Environmental > Aquatic > Non-marine Saline and Alkaline > Saline | place: Antarctica: Organic Lake...
CAGAGGAGGGCACGGTAGAAGAATGGATTCAGGATTTGGCTGCAGCTTTGTCAGTGCACAGTATTTGGCGTCGGCAGCTAATAGCACTGGGCAATTACAGGCATGTGCCTGGAGAGGAGCAGATACTGAATGAGCGTCCCTCCTTACTGAAAATAACTCTGTTTCTTACTGAAAATAACTCTGTTTGGATTGAAATTATTGAGTAATTTGACCTGGTGCAGCATGAACAGGACCAGAATGAGTAGAGTGCAAAAGTATGAGTAGAGTGGAAAAGCAAGTAAAGAGTGTAAAAGTACGAGCATAGTGTAAAAGTAAGCAGAGGGCAGGCAACTGTTGAGTGTGTTGCAAAGAGGGTCAGGGTGGGGGTGAGGGCGGTCACCAAGAGAATAACTTTGTGGAGTGCTAGTTAGTCATATTTCTTTTAGGAAGAGATTTTTATTGGCAAACATGGTGAGGAAGTTTATTGCCATTACAGGCACCTGGAGGTGATAAAAAAACGGATGCAATGCCTGTCGCTGTTTCACAGCCTTCTACAGTCAGGACCTTCTACCGCTGCAACAGCAGCAGTGTGCGCATTGTGCACAACGCACACAGTGTGAGGCAATTTGCCCGCAGCACGGAGGCAGCACGCATCTTTATCACTACCACACATTTGCCCACACAACTGCTCACCTGTGCCATGGTGTGCAGCAGTAATACTGCTTGTCCCCATGCTGCGTTGATCTCGTCCCACTCCACAGGAACCTCAGGGGTTCTCCCTAATCGGAATCCGCTTATGGTGCCAAAAGGGCCGTCATGCCTGCACGGTGCACAGATTTTATGACAGTGGGTGTGGGAGTGTGCAAGAGCGTGCGTATCTATGCAAGTATGCATGTAAACACCTTTATAAACATTTATACCCACGTCTCACTTCGTTATGTACATGTTTGTGTTTATGTGTGTGAGCCTGGGCAATGAGTGAGTAAGAACCCTGTATTGCATTTCCACGAATGGCACTGTCCATGCAAGCACGTACGGCTCGTAAACCAGAAGATGCTCCAAGAAATCATCAATCCACTTTGTGTAATTCCTTTCAACCTATGTCGTGGTGACTCTAGCAGACAACTTCCATGACCTATGTCAGAGTACGCATATTCACAAACTATGACGATGGTTCAAGCTACCGACTCACAATTGTTATGGGGCAGAGTCATGCAGACAACTTGCCACAACCTGTGCAGGGCACTTGCCACAACCAGTGCAGGGCACCTACATACAAAGCCTAGACACCTCTTGAGGCAAATTCCAAGGCTTGCTCCCTTCCCGCTGACGCACCATATCTTGAATGCATCATTGTACACATTGGTACTTTGTAACAGCTGCTTGCGTTGGCCGGCATGATTGATCTTGGTGAGCATGGATTCCCGGTCTTCTAAGTGTTGCTTCAGCAGCATGTTGTACTCATTCAAGTCGTGCCTGCGTTTGCAATGCATGACATACAAAAAAATAAAGCATAGCACGTAAGCCTCCCCTGTTGTGCACGAAGTACTTAAAGAGCTATGTCCTGCAAAGAGTGACCCAGGCTGTACGTGTTTGGGGCTTTGTCCTACAAACAAAGAGCGACCCAGGCTGCGTGAGTAAGGGTTGCGACGACTGTAAATGTGCAAAGAATCATCAGGCCAATCTCAATCAAACTGGAATGGGCAAAGAAATAGAAGCCTTAGTTTACACTGTTCAGGACCTACATGCTCATGCTATAAACCCACCATGAAACAAAGAATTAAACAAAGAATGCTTTGGACTACCAAGGGGACCGGGGTGCAGCATCCCAGGTAAGGACTGTGTGGATCTAGCGAGTTGTCACCCGTGCATTCCTGACTGAGTATAGTCCCCCTGACGCTTACCGCTTCAAGAGGCAAAGAGGCACAGGCCGAGAGAGATCAAAGCATTAAAAGTGCAGGGATCTTGCTTGCGCTGCAATGCTAGTTTTGAAGAGGTGGTCCCGACAGTCAAGGTTATACAAGAGTTTAATGGCTTAAAGCGGTGGAAACAAACTACCAGGTTTTGGCGGGCATGGGCAACAGCATACAAGCTGCTGAAGTGACACACTCACACGCACCAGTATTTGTACTCCAGCGCATCTAGCTCGGCCTCTGTTGCTTGTAAAGCAGCTAAGCGGTTGTTGACCCCCATTAGCTCCGCCTCAGCAGCTTGTGCAGCTGCCCTGTGTGGATATTTTCATGGTTAAATACATATGTGTGTTTGTTACGTATTGTTTATATGGATACATGTGTGTGCGTATGTGGGAGAGTATACTGATTTAAAGAAGATGTGCAAAATCAAAAGGAAAGCAGATAACCTTGCTTAACCAGCACACTCCTGCAGCTATTGTCAAGTTTCAGCAATGCCTCATCAAGGACCACCTGACAATACTCTGACGTGAACAGGAGAAAGAAAAGGTAGGAAGAGTGAGTCAAACGCGCTAATTTATCATATGCGCCAACAGCCTCTGCATCGTGTGACAGTACGCAAAGATGCAAGCCATCGACCACACAAGGTATCTGCAAATGTAGAGGCAGTTGCGCAGCAGGCTGGCAGCATTTTACTCCCACAGATGGGAAGTAGGATGGGTGGGGATGTTGACAGTCACCTGCGGCAATAAACAGTCACCTGCGGCAATAAAGTGTGTATGCTGATGATCAACATGAGTCCATATATTTGCTCAGGTGGCCTTGTTTCCGATGAGGAAAACGCTCAGCTGCTTACGTGACTGTCAGTGCTTTTCCAATGAACACAGCATGGGGGGAACGACAAAAAATGAGGACAAGGATTTGATTCAAAGGTACCACCACTGCAGCTTTTTTGCTGAGTTGCCCTCAAAGCTGCACAAGCAAAGGCAGAGCCCACCCCTTGCTCGGCCATCACTTCCAAAGGGAAAACTGCTCAAAGGATCAGAGCCATACAACAAGACCTTAAGTCCAAATAAGCAGGGGCGCACTCACAGCTTTGATAGCTGCACTGCCCTCAAAATCTCCGTAGTGCCAGCAATTATGCGGCGTTCACATGCCGACATGATTTCTTGCCAATACAGTCCAGCAGCATATATAGTGAACAACTACATGCGCCATTCCTTCCCCGGCCACCCACCGCGACGATTGGACCCAAAGGAAAACTCACTGCTGCTCCTGCTGCACAGCTCTAAAATCTAAAAATCTGTCTGGCAAGCACATTGCCGGCATTACAAACGCCTACCACCCAGGGCACCCACTGCCTTGGTTATATACCAAAAGGGGCACTCACTGCTGCTCTTGCTGCGCGGCTCTCAAAATCTCCATCTCGTGGGCAAAGGCAGGGACCGGCAAAGGCTCGGAGGCCTCAGACTCCAAGCGCGCCACAGCCGCAGCGTAGCTTGAAATCTCATGCTCTGTTTCAGTAACCTGCATGAACACGAAGCGAACACAAGGAAATAGAGGCTGAGACCTGGCTGACCCTTCGCATTGCCTGTCTAGAGAAAGCTGCAGGAACCTGCAGAGGTTTACAGATGTGCATATGCACAAGCACGTAGGGGTGTGGAGCAAGATTAATCGCATTGTGGCATCCACATCTCCAGCTGTCTCACAGGCCGCGGCAGCTCAAGGTACCTATGAGTAGGGAACATTGGGCAAGCAGCACCAGGCTTGTACAGTACGTATACGACACCCTCATGGCGCTTGTGCTGTTTGAAGGGGACCTTAAGTTGGTAGCGCATCGAGCTGAAAGGCTCGTGAAGTAAAAACGGTGTTTGGCTACACATTTGATTGAACACCTAACCCTAAACCCTAACCAAGCCGCAAGCCACAAGCCAGGAAAGTGAGGGTGATAGTAAACGCTGGCAAGGATCAAGTATCAGTGCGCATTTAGGACTGATAGTAAACGCTGGCAAGGATCAGTGTGCATTTAGGAAATCTCTCAACTAGGGTCGTGAATGTCGTAAACTAGGGTAAACGCCGGCAAGGATCAGTTTGCGTTTAGGAAAAGCTCTCAGTTAGAGTCAGAATGTCATAAACTATAACCAATCCAGGAAAGTGAGAGTGATAGTAAACGCTGGCAAGGATCAATGTGCATTTAGGAAAAACTCTCAGCTAGGGTCGTGAATGTCATAAACTAGAACTAATGGTGGTTTACTTTGCTCCTGCGTCCTGCATCGACAGAGGACAACCTTTTTGGTACTAGAACACAACCTTTTTGGTACTAGGACACAACCATTTTGGTACTAGGACACAACCTTTTTGGTACTAGGACACAACCTTTTTGGTACTAGGTTGCTGGTTCAGAGGAGGCCTCCTTAACCAAGGACCGCCACAGCCTGAGCCACAGACCGCCACAACTTACTCCTTAACCAAGGACCGCCACAGCTGAGCCAAACAATGAACTCCCTCCTTAACCAAGGACCGCCACAGCTGAGCCAAACAATGAACTCCCCTTACACACACCTGGGCTTCTATTTCATCTTTGAGCTGGGCCGCACAGTCCAAGCAGAGCGGCTGGTCGGTTTGAGTGGTCGTGGAGGCTAGCTCAAACAGTTGAGCCAAGGCTTGCAGCTTAGCATCCAACCCTGCATACAAGCCATGTGTTTGTGAAATTGAAGTTTGTGTGTGCCTGATTTACATTTTGAGCGTGAAATCCTTGAATAGGGTTGGCCATTTGTATACATTTACAACCAACTGTGTATCTGAAGTGGTTTGCGCCAAAATACTGTATTTCTACACCAAGTATATGGTTCTGGCCAACCCTTTTATAAACGACGGAGACGCTTGGTCGCGCTGGTGCATAGTGACTGCTTTGTCGCTACATTGCAGGGTGCCCCACACATGCTGACGTGCTGGTATGACTTATTGCCCCACACATGCGGACATGCTGGTATGACTTGTGCAAACACTATTTGTTACTACCTGTCTGCGTATGCGATCGTGTGTATGTATGTGTCATGTATGTGCGTTTGTGCGTGCATATTTGTATGTGTGTATGTGTGTTGTGTGTGTGTTGCGTGTATGTGCATGTGCATGTATCTATGTATGTACTCATGTACGTGTGTGTATGTGTGTGTGTGTTTATGCATGCACACGTGTGCGTGCGCGTTTGTGTGTGTGCTTGCATGCGTGTTTTGTGTATGTGTGACGCTGCATGTGCAAGCATGCGTTTATAAGCGTGTGCCTGCTTGGTTGCACACCTGGGGCTGCACCGTCTGCTTGTGCTCCCAGCTGCGGCTGCCCCATCCCTGCTGAACTTCCGCTGAGGGATTGTAACTGCCCTAGCATGGCATTCCCCCCTTGCTGCTGCTGCTGCTGCTGCTGTTGGAGGAGATGGTGGTGATGGTGGTTGCCTCCCCCTTGTGCCGCAGCCTGCCCAGTGAGCAGGTGCTGCTGTGATCCGTGCGTGGGGCGAACCGTGGAAGCAGGTCCCAGCACAACGAACGAGTCCTCCAGGCCACCCCCTGGCCGATGTTGTTGCTGACCTGGGAGGAAAGAGGATGCGTGTATGTGTGTATGTGTGTGTGTATGTGTGTGTGCGAGCGTGTGTGTGTGTGTGTGCGCGCGTGCGAGCGTGTGTATGTGTGTGCTTGTGTGTATGGTTGTGTGCATGTGCATCATTGTGTGTATGAGTGCGCGCATACGTGTGTATGTGTGTGTATGTGTGTGCATGCGTATGTGTGTGTAATTGTGAGTTTGTGTGTTCGTGTGTGTGTGTGTGTGTGCGTGTGTGTGTATGTGTGTGTGTATGTGTGTGTGTGTGTGCGAGTGTGTGTGTGTGTGCGTGTGTGTGTGCGTGCGTGTGTGTGTGTACGTGCGTGTGTGCGAGCTTGTGTGTGTACGTGCGTGTGAACGTGCGTGCGTGCGTGCGTGTGTGTGTGTGTGTGTGTGTGTGTGTGTGTGTTCGTACGCTTCGCTGTACATACACACCTGCGGCAAGCCGCTTGTCAAGAAGCATGAAAGACTCATCGACGCGCAGCCCGTCTGGATGGTGCTGTGGACTGCTCAGGACAAGCCTCACAGAACAGATGGCACAATGAAAGACTGCTGTCATGGTCTACCTACCATTTAATTTGGCTTTTAGGGTTTTGATCTGCTGAAATCATAATACAAATAATAATGCTATTAAGTTTAAGAAAAGCGGTGCTCCTGCAATCTGGCTGCCATTTGGGCTTGCCATCTTTTTCTTCACTTGCATCCGCTGGACCTGTGAGGGGCAACAGAATTGAGCATGACTCCAGTGAGACCTTAGTTTGTTCTTTTGCTGATCAGAAACGACCGTTCGTGCCACATTCCTCTCTTTGCCTCTCTTTGCACACTCTGCAGTGGGCGCCATTGAAGTGCCTGCAGCAGCCTACTATGGAGCTCAGACGCAGCGCTCACTCCAGAACTTTACCATTGGAGACCCTCGCACCGAGAGAATGCCCGAACCTTTGGTAGGCAAACGTTCTGTATATTGCTGACGAAGCTAAAACAAGGAGTTGGCTCTTGCCTGCATTTGACACGTAAGGCCCTCTAAGAGACGCACGCAACGCTGTAAAAAAGAACAATTTGTCAGTTCCTGGAATAAGAGGACAAAGGCAAACACAGAAAACAAAACATGTGTAAAGCATATGAACTCCGGTTCATGTAGTGCAGTGCTGTGATATGCTACTTTATCACTCTTGCTTTTTATCTGTGTTTCATCACTGTTGTGTCTCCATCTTTTTATCCTCACAACTTGCTCTTACTTAAGCTTAGCCAAACTGAAAAATCGAGCGCATCATATAATTGATCTCTGCGATGCCCCAACCACCATCAACCAACTCATCAGCAGGACGGGACAAGAAAGTATGGCCTAGAAAAGGAGCGTGTTCTCTGCGGTTTCTCATCAGCAATCAACATGCAAGAACTGAGTTGTATCAGGATGTCTTTCAATTTCTATTACATATGCTGCAAAGGCTTAGGTATTAATCTACCAGCTTAGTCAATCTACCAGGGTTTAGGCTCATTGTGACTCTGCCATCATGCAGCACTTGTTTCTGTAGCCCCTGCTTTTGACATGTCCTGGAACTCTGCCACGTGCAGATAAGGGCCTTGGGCGCTATCAAGCGTGCTGCGGCTGTGGTGAGTGAGTGGCGTTCATAAATCAAGAGGCAGACGGCCTAAACAATGCACAAAAGCAAAAGAGGATGCTCTCAGATTTTTTGAACAGGTTATATTTCACACCTGGCATTGAAGCTGTGCAAGCCTTATTTGCTAGGCACTAGTTATACACATTATCTGTGTACGAGTACACAGTATGGGAATGATCGTTCAATTGGCAGGTGAATAATAGGGCAGGGAAGCTGAACTCCCAGCACAGCAGTGTCATAATCCAAGCAGCCTCGGAGGTGAGTAAGACTTAAGGACAGTGGCAAATTATCCTACCTTCTGAGCGCTACCTACCGCACTGAATGCTCTAAGAGAAATTTATTTGTCAGCCCGGTACATGCACTTAATACACGCTTCAGCAAGGCATACGTATCTAGTTTCTTTACGTTGTCGTTCCCGGTGGCTGAAGGACAGGTACATGCACTTCAATACACGCTTCAGCAAGACATACATGCCTAGTATCTTCATGTTGTCGTGCCAGGTGGCTGAAGGACAGCACGCAGGCCACTTAAGTACACGCTTCAGCAAGACATACATGCCTAGTATCTTCATGTTGTCGTGCCAGGTGGCTGAAGGACAGCACGCAGACCACTTCCCCCTCATCATCTGGCAGACTGGAAGTGCCACCCAGACCAACATGAACGCAAATGAAGTCATTGCCAACAGGTACTTGAAAGAGATATTGCCCATGCTGATGTAAGCATTTGCGAACATGACGTGATTAGATAGCACCCTGCTCAATTCTAGTGCCGAGTTTTTGACGCTGTGTCTGACACACACACGCACACACACACGCATATACACACACTCACACGTGCGTACACACACGCGTGCACGCACACGCACACGCACAAGCACACACACACACGTCTGCACACGCTCTTTTTCGTGCTTACCCCACAACTGAGCATCCCGCCTATCAAAGACCACGTGACTACCGCATGTAGGGCTGCATCTGTGCTGAAAGAAGAGCTTGAGGCACTCAAGAGATCACTACACCCTAGTGAGCAGGACCTTCCACAGGAAGAGCTGCCACAGCAAAGCCTGGACCCCCCACACGTACACCCTAACGACCATGTCAACATGGGCCAATCATCAAATGACACCATTCCTACGGTGTGGGCAGGGAGCAAGGAGTGTTTGGTATCTTGAAGGAGTGTTTGGTCTCTTGGCTTGGCTGTATATTTACTTGTTGGCAAGAATCTTTTCTAGTGTTGGCCAGAACCATACTTGTGTATGTTGTATATACCTGTATGTACGGTATTTTAAGCTGGGAAATCACAAAATATATGGTCGTATACGGTGTACAATATACAACTTTGGCCAACCCTCTTTTTCCCCCTTTACTTTGCAAATGCCCAACACACATGACCCTTCTCCCCTAACTCTGAAACTGAAGCTGTTAAATGGGGCAGGCACCTGGCAGATGAAACCATCTGGAGTCCATTTCTTTTGTTACATTTCCACAGCTGCCAAACATCAACCACCTAAGGTGACCGGACGCTGCATTACCTCTCCAAGCAGCTGTGCTGTGTGCGTGTTTTAATAGATATGTCCATAAAATGAGGATCGGCCAGTTGACGCTTGTACCGCATTGATTGATGGCACCCACCATCATTCAATGCTCTACACAATCACCATCATTCAATGCTCTACGCACAGGCCATGCACGTGGCAGCTGCACAAGAAGTGACCATGCGGCTCTTGCCTGCGCTGAGAAAGTTGCAGGTGTGTAAACTGATAAGATGTTCAACGCTGGATTCTGAAACAGTCCACAAAAACCCCTGGTACCCACTCAAAAACAAGTTCATGTCAATCCCTAGTCAGTCCTTGGTCAGCACATAATGATGCCCATCAGGCCTAGAAACTTGTGCTCCCTCCCTATTGCTGCTGCTGCGGATGTTTTTTCAGTAGCATATATCTGCAAAGTGCCTAGCCACTAGCCACATTAAAACAATGTATGTCTTGAAAAATGCAGAAAGCTCTGGACCACAAGGCCGCTCTGTTTTCCAGCATCATCAAGGTCGGGCGCACACATGCCCAGGATGCCACGCCTCTCACTCTAGGCCAGGAGTTCAGTGGATACGCAGCACAGGCAAGTATGCCCGTGACAGATATTGTACACGAGCTTAACACATATAAAGCATAGAAGTCCTGCAAGGGATCTGAGATCTAAATGAAAGCTTCATACAGTGCATTCTTAGTGCCCATTAATACACGCGCAATCTGAACAGACTCTTTTTGCTCTTTTTGTCTGTATTTTCATTATTACTTGCATCTTGTTAGAATGTGTGCTTTCGTATTTGCACAGCAGGTATGTGTGCAGGAGAAATTCACAACTTGCTGTGAACAACAATCAGTCTGTTTTTTCATTTTTAAGTTTTCAATTTCATCTTGTAAGAATGTGTGCTTTCGTAGTTGCACAATCAGGTTGGTGTACAGGAGAAATTCATGACTTGCTGTGAACAACAATCAATTAAGCAAGTGTCAATGGAATCATGGTTTGACTAAGGTTTAGGAGGCGTCTGTGTGTCAGTACATGTGTGTGTGTGTGCGCGTGTGCGTGTGTGTGTGTGTGTACATGGGCGCGTGTTCAGTTGTTTCGCTTGAGTTAAGCTAATCAGTAATGGAACCTGCCTGCTGTTCCAGGTCCGAGCAGGCATTGAGCGCGTAGAGAGCTCCCTGCCAGGTCTTTACGAGCTGGCTCAAGGCGGCACAGCTGTTGGCACCGGCTTGAACACCTTTGTTGGTGGGTGCAGCAAATTGCTCCTTTGATGATGTTTCCACTGCCAATTTCTTCATGTCGACGCATGGATGGACTGCTGTGTATCAACCTTGACTCCTGCCTTACAGGGAAGATTAGGGAATCTGTCATTGACATAAATGAGCGTCTGAAGTGCTCGGCACAAGCAAGACAAGTATAAAAAGTCAGTCACAACGCATCTCAGTTTCTTTGCCTCTTGCTGAGCTTAAGCACTTCTAAGTTCTGCAGAGACTTTGCAGCACCACCATTTCATTGCCCAGATGTTTTTAAGCGTGCATTTTGCCAGGTCTCTCCTATCCCGATACACATACAAACGCACACATTGATACCAAAGAGCCCATGCCACACACACACCGACACCATAGCGCCCTTGCCACACATAAACACAGAAGCACATGTATTTTCACAGATATTACACTCAATAATGCGCACACACATGCATTCTCACAGATATACACTTAGTAATGCGCACACACATGCACGCACCCAGGCTTTGACAAGGATATTGTAGAACAGCTGGCTGAGGATGCCTGCCTTCCTTTTGTGCCAGCACGCAACAAATTTGAAGCCATTGCCGCCCATGATGCTTTGGTCAGCAGCCATGGTGCCCTGAACACGCTAGCTGTGTCTCTCATGAAGGTGTGTTTGTAGTATATTGTGGCACACGCTAGTGCAGAAACCTGTGGTATTTGTCCTGTAAATGTTGTGCATCAGGTATGTGAGCCTTTTGCTACATGTCTAGAAAGCGCATCTTCACCTCTGGATCTGCTTGTTGCACACTAGCTTGCATACCAAGCTACACCTGTACACAGTACACAGTTGCTCGGCTGGGCACCATTTTCAGGGCGGTCGTAAAGCAGTTGTTGCTCGCCCCACGCTAAAAAAAAGCCCTCAATGCACGCCACTCCATCACTCAACTGCCTTTCACACAATTTCAGATCGGCAACGATCTGCGATTAAGTGGCAGTGGACCAAGGCAAGTCTGAGTGCGCTTGCACTAGAGTCACGTCAAGGCATTTGCTTATGCAATTGGTGACCTCAATGACACAGCTTTAGAAATTACGTCATATAAGCAAGAAGTAATTCCATATATTGTTTTGCAGCAATTTATCATTAGAGTTATGAGTTATGAGTTATGAGTGTATAGAAAGCACAAGGACTCCATTATCATGTATTTGTCTGATACCATCCAGTGTCTATCCGACAAGATTGTGACCAGGCATCTTGGTCGGCAAATGTTTCACATATCCGCACCCACATATGGCCCAATGTCCAAGGTTTCCCAGCCAAGAACTGCAAGTGTATTGAACACACATTGAGTTCGGCCTACCTGCAGGTGCGGCATCGGAGAACTCCAGCTGCCTGCTAATGAGCCAGGCAGTAGTATCATGCCAGGAAAAGTCAACCCCACTCAGTGCGAAATGCTCACAATGGTATGCTGCCAGGTGGGTTAGTTTATGAAAAGTGTAAGAAAGCAGGCAGGTTATTCCTACCTTTCTCTTCTGTGGCAGAGAGGTTAAGATATATAAATCAAGATATATAGGTAAACGAGATAGCATTGCTCAAAATTTGCCTCCCTGCTTTGTTTTTAGTGTCGTAAAGCTTGTAGCTTGAAGATGTTCTTATGGTTGGGACAACAATGATTGCCTGCATGTCAATTTGCTGCCAAAAATAAAATGTGACTTAGGAGGAAGGTAACACGACTCAAAATGCCTGCTCACTTAAATCCTGCTTGATAATTCCTCTCCTGTATTGACATTTGTACTCGCGTCTGTTAATTCTTTTATCATTAGCCGTCATAGAACCCTGCTTCTTCAATTGCTGCAGGTCATGGGCAATCACACAGCGGTCACCGTGGCTGGAAGCTGTGGGCTGTGGGAGCTGAATGCATTTAAGCCTGTCATCATTGCCAACTATTTAAGGTCAGTCATCCACAATTATTGCAACACTTCGTTTTGTAAACAGCAATTGAGCAGTATTGCATCCAATTGACTCTCATACCCTGCCTAGCCTGCAGGCCTGGTTGAGTGAGAGAGTAACGCTACCCTTTATTTAATGTTCCTTTGAGGCTTCCTTATTTCTAAGTTTCTGAGGCTCTCATGCGTGATTATTTTTGGTTTGCATTGTTCTTCCTGTTCCAACATCGACGACCCTGCCTTGGAGCTGCTTCAGATTTGTATGACTCCTACTCCAAAGCAATTCTTCACAGTTTGGTAGCTAGGCCACTTGCACCCTGCTAGTCGATGCATATCAGTGCAGATCTTTCTTTTTTTATCCCAAGCTGCCAAAGGTCTTCACTTCCCTTGTAATACCACAACCTTTTTTAGAGATATTTTTGCCATGAGCAAATAGTTTGTTTAGGTATATCCGTGAGTCCTGAGGCAATCGCCTCCTTCCTTTTCAATTGGTCCAAGGAGCAAACCCACACTGCCTGACTTTCCCTTACATTCCTAACATGACTTACACAGGTCGGTACGGCTCCTATCAGATGCATGCAGCAGCTTTGCAACTCGCTGCGTTGAGGGCTTGCATCCAAACCGCCCACGCATTGCACGTTATTTGGAGCATTCGCTCATGATGGTCACTGCCCTTGCACCACGTATCGGGTGGGTCTACAAAGCCGCTGATTCTGCTGTGATTCATGCAATAAGATGCCAATGATCCATACATGGACATCAATGAAAGTAGTTAAAAGATTTGAATGGATGCTTTCTTTAGCTTCGTTTGATAGTAAACAACTTTACAAAGCACGCGTACTTAGATTACATAATCTCTCTGTTCTCCCAATTTGGTTTCAAGGCAGATGTTACTCATAATGTCTCATCTTATTCACACCTTACAGGTATGACAAAGCTGCAAAAGTGGCCAAGAAGGCAGTTGCAGAGGACTTGGCTCTTAAGCAAGCTGCAGTGGACCTAGGGGTTGCCACGCCTGAGCAGTTTGATGAATGGGTAGATGCCAAGAAAATGCTGGCTCCTCAAGAACTGCCAAGCACAGCGTCATCTGATTTGTGAGCACCATGTGTCACTGCTAGTGCCCCGAACTCTAGTTCGATTTTTGTTCAGCCTGTGTGTAAGGTAGTGCAGTGTACGTCCCAGATTGCAAAAATGATGGGAGACATGCATTTTTAATTGCTTGTAAAAAAGCGGAATGGGTGGGCCAAAATGCCCAAGTGGATGACAATTTTCTCCATCATCTTGAAACTATTAAGAATGTAGCTGAGCTTCATAGTTTAGAAAGGGAGCGAAAGTCGCGCAACGTGGGAGCTGTGCGCATGAATTCGTATCCATTAAATAAATAAGATGATATACATTCAATCATCTACAGATCCGGGAGGCAAATTTATGGCGCGTCTTTAAATACATCGCATAATTTCCCGAATAAAAATCAATTTCCTTTCAATTCTTTAAAAAATGATTGGATCTACGCAGGCGGTGAATGCATCCTCGTCTTTTGACTTGGCCGTCATAGGGGCCGGGTAAGTGGAGCCATTCACTCTGTTTGCCTGCATGGACATACATCATACAGGTGGACATCAAAATAACACAAAATACACTGGTTGTCTACTTACAAGTACAGGAGCGCGGGTGTCCGATGCGCTCGTTCTGCTCTACAAAAAGGTGCCCGTTATTTAACTATTTAGATTGTTATAGCCCTTACTTGCAATGCATGCTCAAGCTGGTACCATGATTCGTCGTGACAAGATCCCAACTGTAAAGGAAAGTAGCGAGCTGGCAAGTGGGAAATTGATCGGTGGTTGATCAACTTAGCATTGATATCATCAAACTGGTGGTGTGCAACAAGCGGCTTGATTGCCTCAACGCACTATAGTATGTGCAATCAAGGTGAAATGCATTTCAGACTGCAAACTACAGAAAGCTTGTCAGCAGCTCTCTTTCCTCTGGAGCGTAAAGGAAATATTCACATTATGCAAGCTCACCAGGAGAATCCCGACAATGCCTGAAGTTTTGATTGGATAAAAAAAGATCCATTTAGTAATTTCCTGCTGACTACCACACAGGTGCTCGCGTTGCAATATGTGAGAGGCCGATCGCCTTCAAAAGCAGTGATGAGAAGGGTGGTCTTGGCGGCACATGCATTCTAAGGTACGAGCTTTCCACAGGTTTGTCTGTGATAAAATACCAAACTTTTAAATTCTATAACAGTTGCTACTTATGAAAAGAAAAGCTACGCAGGCAGTGAAAGTCATTACTTAAGGAAAAGGAGCCACTTTGGTACCGGGTACCGTAAAACTCCTCCACCACCACAAGAATAAGAAAATATCAATGGGGATCAGGAGGGTTGCAGGCTTGACCTGAAACCATCTGAGAGTTATTAGTAGTGCTGGTAAGGGCACGTCTGGTATGAGCAAGTTTGGCAGCATAATGACAGAATGAACATGAAGCTTGGAAGCAAGTTCCTTAACTCTTTGAGAATCAAGAACCAGCTCCTTGAAAGACTCCAGGGTTTGGTTGTTGTAGATGGTGCCACTTACTCCCAAAAGAATGGTGTGGAGGGTAACGGAGGCTCCTTGAAAGATGGAGCAGAGGCCTTTGTGTTGTTCCTGCGTGTGGCGCTCAACTGGTTCTGCGGTCTAGTGTCCTCACAGTAATTGATCTCGATGAAGTGAATGTCACGTTGTAGAATGCTGAGATCTTTGGGTCGGTGCTCTCTGGGGAAGGTGGATCTGCTAGTGGCTGGCGGTGCTGCTGAGGTGCTCCCAGTCCTTCTCAATTGCCCCTTGCCACTTCTAAGAATCCACCCTCCTTAATTGCTAGTCTGTTGCTTTTTAGTTTTCGCGGAGATGGGTAGAACTAAAGGCATCCGGACGGCTAGCGGTAAACCTTTTTTTGTATGAGAAGCGGGGTGGAAAGAGCCACTTTGGCCTAATCCTAGTTTTAGCTGTATTGGAATTTGAAGATTTTGCATAGCCAGCCGCTTGCTGCTACCTATATCCATGCAGACAAAGCAGGATCCCAGGGAGCCTGTCTTGCTTATGGCTTTGAAGATCATACTGCATGCTAAGTTGTGTCTCCTAGCGATCATATTTCTTATTTGCGTGTATTGGCATCCAGAAAGCATATGCAAGGCAATGTCTAGTTGAGGTCAGAGGAGGCAAGTTAGGCTTATTGAGTGCTTAAACCATACCACATGCTTTTGGTTGTACAAGTTTCCTACTCTGTACTTTATAATGATACACTTGGTTGTAACAGGGACATAGGATGCTGTTAGGTAAGCGTTGCTAGCGGCTCCATTGGCAGTGCCATTTTTGATAAGGGTCTGATAGTATTCATGATTGTTTGTTCTGGCATTGGCATTTTCTAGTTTGTGGAGGGGGTGCATGTGTGCTTGCAAGGCATCATGGTAATTGGATAGGTACCAAAGCCTTAAGTGTGGGTGACTGGGCTGTGATTGGTTGATTTTGTATGATTCGGTTTTTTCATATTCAGATGTTGTAGAAGGGATTTCCCTTAGGGCCAGCTGTTTTGATGGAGGTATCCGCAACGTCAGATTAGGTTGTGATTGATTTTCTAGCAAGAGAATCAGCGTATTCATTGCCTTTATTACCTGCGTGGGATTTGACTTTATAGAAATGAATGGGCGATGGTGACTGGCGGATTGCCTGGGCAATGGATTAAAGGACATCTACCTTGGATGTGGTGGCAGTGGAGATTTGGGTGTGAGAGCTGTTAGTTGATTTGGTGCATTGAAATTAGGCTATCTGTGGCTATATGGGAGTAGCCGTTAATAATTGCGGCTGCTGTAGCAGCTAGCTCTGCACGTGAGATGGTATTGGATATACCTACGCCTCTTGGGTTCACATAATGGGATGCGTGAGGCAAGGGTGGTATACACCTGATCCTGTGTCTTGTCCTTCTTCGTGTTTTTAAAGACTGCCATCAGTGTAGGTCCAATCCCGCCAATCTTATACTTTACAGATCAGCTTTGGACTGGAGATCTGTTGTGTTGCTTCGTTAGAGCTCTGAGGTGGGTTCAGGGTACTTGTTTCATCTGGGGGACCTTGTGGGGTTTGATGAAGGTGGTCGCTGGGTAGTTTCCTTACTTATTAAGGCCAGGAGTCTGTTCAGTGCTATGTGCAGAAGGGTAGGGATCGTTATGGATGTAATTAATTTCCCACTGTCTCGGGAATTTTATTGGTAAGATCTTCTTGTTGCAAGCATTGTGGCAGTTTCTGCCTTTAGTATTCCATATGGTAATGATGTGCAAATCCCGAGTGTGTTTGGGAAGGGGCGTCTGCATATTGTTCCAGGAGGGTACTTGTGCATATTGGAGTTGGTCTGATGGTATTGAGCTCAAGAATTTGCATGTGTGCGGGAACCTGCGGTAAAGCGACGCGTA
>Ga0307948_1001586_pt1 | contig 16242 bp, 13 predicted proteins | sample OrgLakmetagen280_FD_201824 | JGI IMG/M metagenome (GOLD analysis project Ga0307948, IMG submission 201824) | Saline water microbial communities from Organic Lake, Antarctica - #280 | ecosystem: Environmental > Aquatic > Non-marine Saline and Alkaline > Saline | place: Antarctica: Organic Lake...
CTTCCAGCACCCCGTGCTTGGTGTCTTCCATTCCAGGCGTGGAGATAAAGAGGGAAGAGAGGCAGAGAAAGTGAGTGAGGCGCGCGCGCACGTGCACACACACACACACACACACACACACGCACAAACATACGTACACACACGTACCAAGCACGCACGCATGCACACACACACACACACACACAAACACACACACACACACACACACACACACACACACACACACACACACACACACGCACGCACACACGCACGCTCACGCACACGCACGCACACACACACACACACACACACACGCACGCACACACATGCATACTCACACATGCATACACACTTGCACTCACGCTCATCATATGCATAGAAACAGCACGTATACATAGAGCACATTTTACACGGCGTCACACAACCTTGAGCCGTTTCATTTAGATCAAGCGCTCGAAATAGAGCCCTGAAACATACGCAGAAGAGCAATAAAAAAATGCGTGTCGTCATTGGACGAAATTGGGCACGTGGATGCAAACAACGGCTTGTTTTCTCACTCCTCCTGTCCGTGCACAGGTTCTTTGCTTCCATCCTGCTTGGGCAAGCACGAACGTTCAGACCTCCCTTGTTGGCTTAGCTCAGGCCCTTACCTCGTTCTCCACATCTTTCGGGGCGGTGAGTGTGATTTTCGTCTTGTCTTGGTGGAGGAGCTGAAACATCAATTGTACACCGTCTCTAGCACGACCCTCAAAAATATTGTGTGTGCATTGGCCTCATTGCCTGCGCATTTCTCAAAAATACAATGCCGCCAGGACCTGTGTTTAGATCAGAACGTACCCTCATACACTGCTAAATAGGGCTCGCTAGTACGTTTTGGATAGGGACCCCTTATATAAACGGTTGTATACTGTACCTGCTAGTCTCATGTGCCTCGATGACCCCGGCACATTATTTTAGTCATCTATATTATACAGGGGTGGCCAAGGTCACCATACATGAATACGTATATACGGGGGTCACACAATTTTTTTAGCATAATAATTATCATACATACGGTCATACACAGTGTGCGTATATGGTTCTGCCCAACCCCGGTCATATAGGATGTACATCAACGATCCTGGCCAAGCCTGCTTCAACGCACTGCTGTCACATACACCATGATCATGCACCATGATCATAAGGACGTGCTAAGATGATATTATTGATGCAACTTCTCTTAAGGTTGGCCAGAACCATAGATATGCGATATTTTTGGCAGGGAATTCACCAACTATACGGTCATATACGGTAAGCGCAGCCAAGCCCCACCCAAACAGAGGGAATTAATGCCCCTTTTCTGAAATGCACATCTGAGGTCACACAGTGGTATTTATACATGAAATGTAACACTTCTGCATACAAATTTATGAGTATGGGGTCAGAGGTGTGAGTGGGTGGCTGGATCTGTGCCATTTCCCTGCCAGAAAGGTGGCATGGGTGTAGAAATGCGGGTTTCTGTCCGAAATACACATATATTTCTCTGTTCCCAGATAGGTCTAGGGTCAAACCATACCCATCAAAGCAAAAAAGGGGGGTAAAAAATTGCCCCTAAAGGACTTGGTGCGTGGGCCTGTTTGCTGGGCAAATATGGTGCATTTCTGGAAACGATAGAAAGACGCTTTCTAGCCACCACCTGAGTGTGCCCTTCAGCATGCTCCCAAGGCACGCCCTGTCAAGTATAATGGTCAGGAATGCTGGGGTTGGGCCGTGTTGGGCAGCAGAGACTAAAAAAACACCAGGCTCTGATCAGCCCCTCCGAGCACAGACTGATTTGACAAACAATGCAAGACGAACTATTAAACGGAACTGAGCCACTCCGACATATGCGGGAAGGCGCCAAGAAAAAGGCGTCCAGCGTCAGCTCCATTCTTAATATGATTTAGAGAGTTCAGCAAAAAAACGCGACCCAAAACGGTTCAGCGGTCGTTGCCTGATGGTAAATCGCACTTTTCCCTTTCCCGCCAAAAGGGGGTCAAAAACCGAACCTTCACCCCAGAACCCCGGACTTTCACCAAAAATGCTCCCAATTTATTGCAAATACCCCTGAAAAGTTGATAGTACCGGGGAGGAGCTTTTGGAAATCCACTTTCTGGCAGGAATTTCCACCCTGCCCACCTGGGCACCTCCCGCTACAAACTGAGTGTGCAGGGGTGCTTAGATATATCTAAGTAAGGTTCCTACATACTTAAATGTACTTTCTGCTTTGGGGCAAGAACTCTCACAGGGATGGCTGGCCTGATATACGGTTCGTTTGTACGGTTCTGGCCAACCCTTAAACTTCTTTGCAATCATGTTGGTCTGCAGCTGTCCCAATCCTGCTAGCTTCTTAATTGTTTCCTTTGTCCTTTTCGTCTGCAGCGCCCTTTATGCGCGTCCACGCTTGCGACCCGTTCACCCCATTCATCTTTGAGTAGTCGAGCGTGCCTGGTTTTACAAGCTAATGTACTCCCGCATGGCACTCTCGTATAGTTGAAGGTCCTTAGATTAAAATCACATCCGTTGCAAATGCACGCTCACACGTGTACTCACGCACGCTCACATGCGCAGACACAATGCAATACACACGCACAAAAAAGACACGCACATGCGCATTCACACATGTGCAACACTCACACATACAAACATACAAACACACTCACACACAAACACACACATACACACACACGCATGCTGCATGCAGGATGAAACTTGTGAGCATGTGATGGAGGCTAAGCACCACCGCTGGGCCCTGGTGCAATGTGAGCCTCACATTTGGGCGCTTTTGGTCAGTGTGCAAAATTTTATGCCAATACCGTCAGCAAGTGTCACAAAAAGCCCTCAGACCACAGTGGACATGGAGCACCTCCAGCTTGCAAAGCATTTGTTCCATTTAAGCGATTGACGAGAGCTGACCAGTTACGTAATTCTGTGCGTCCCCTCCTTTTTCATTTGCCCGTCCCCCTTCTCTCCTCCTAAGTCTCCTGTTCTGTTTATACCTTCACTTTCTCCCACTTCCTACTTGTGTGTTTGTGTGTGTGTGTTTGGTGTGTGTGTTTGGTGTGTGTGTGTGTGTGTGTGTGTGTGTGTGTGTGTTCAAATGTTAATATCACACACCTCAAATGAACATTCCAGCACACGCACACGCACACAAACATACACAGGTGGTTAAGAAGACTTGGCTAGGGGGTACGTGCTGCAACCTTATGCTGCGTCATTTTCTGAGCAACCTGCATGCACAGCACGTGCTGCTGCACGGCCCTATCTCACGCATGCTCCAGCAGGTGTGTTTGGGTGTTAGTTTCAGGTGCATCATACTCGCCTGCTTTTGTCTTTTTTTACAATGCTTATTTTTTATTGTCCAATTGCACTCATACTTCAACAGGTGTGTTCGGGTTTGGGTGCCGGTATCTGTATGTGAGGTGTGTGTGTGAGTGTTGGCTTGTCTTTGTACACTCAGAAATAGCCTGCAAGTGCACATTATTTCTGCAGTCTTGCCTCATGCATGCTCCAGCAAATAAGTGGGAGTGCATATGTGTGCGATGTGTGCAATGTGTTGCATGCTGCTTATGTGTGCAATGTCGCATGCTGCTTATGTGTGCAATGTCGCATGCTGCTTATGTGTGCAATGTCGCATGCTGCTTATTTCAAGTCATAGATCGATGTGAGAATGCGTGCCGCATGCTGGTTGATGTGAGAATGCATGTCGCATGCTGTTTATTTCGGGTCTTTCAGATTGATGTGAGAAAGAAACGCCCACAAAACGAAGACGTTAATGTAATGTAGTGTTGTGTGAATCCAACAGATAACATGAATAACATGATCTATTGTCGGAGAAAATAAGAGGGCAGCCCCACTTTAGGCACTTCTAACACACCTTATGTTACCTCCTAATATAGGCCACCTGTACGACACGTATCCTGACGTCACACTATGGTAGGATTGCCCAAAACAATGAACATGCCATGTACTTTTTAGAAGGAAGCTTCAGTCACGCACAGCTAGTCTCAAACGTGCGGCACCACCATGCTCATACAGTACACATAAATGTTGCAATCATGAACACGTGTCCTTCTCACACAAATCAACACCTCACACAGATTTGCTCGTGCCCCGTGTATCGGCGCACGCCAGTCTGCATGAATGTTGACAAACATGGCCACCTCTCCCCCATACAGAGTCCACCACCTGTTTATGCTCACACAGATTCCACCACCTCTCCCCCTCACACAGATTCCACCTCCTCTCCCCTTCACACAGGTTCCACCACCTGTTCAAAACAAACCTGTGCCGCATGCACCAGCACACCTTTCTGCAGTCTGCAAGAGAATGATACAACCATGACCTCGGCCCACAAGCATGATCCTGTCTGGGTCTTTGTATCCACTCTTGACTCACACGCATACACACTTCCACTCACACTCACACTCATACACTTCCACTCACACTCACACTCATACACTTCCACTCACACTCACACGCACGCTTAACTCACACTCATACACCCCCCCCATTTCTTTTTACACAGGACCCATCAGGTGTATTTGCACGTCATGCCCTCCAGCCCATCGTCAGTGAAATGGGAGCCCGCCTCTCATGCCAGGAGAGCCTGGAAGCAGCACACTTGAGGAATCCTCTGGGCCAGCACGGCAGCCACATGCCTTTGCTCCCCACACCCACGCCCGCCTTACTCAGTGAGTGCACGGCTGTGCAGAGTCACTCCAAAGCTCACGCTCTTTATCCCTACTTTCAATCACGGGTCCTGCTGTTGTATCAATGGGGTCGGCCAGAACCAAACATGTGCACGGATTTACGCTGTATGTTTGGAGCACTTGTAGCTGCAACGTTATCATACATACCTACGTTCATATACCATGTTGCGTACACATGGCTCTAGTCAAACCTACGCTTTAAGTGCAACATTATCATACATACCTACGTTCATATACCATGTTGCGTACACATGGCTCTAGTCAAACCTACGCTTGAAGTGCAACATTATCATACATACCTACGTTCATATACCACGTTGCGTACACATGGCTCTAGCCAAACCTACGCTTTAAGTGCAACATCATCATACATACCTACGTTCATATACCACGTTGCGTACACATGGCTCTAGCCAAACCTACGCTTTAAGTGAAACATCATCATACATACCTACGTTCATATACCACGTTGCGTACACATGGCTCTAGCCAAACCTACGCTTTAAGTGAAACATTATCATACATACCTATGTTCATATACCACGTTGCGTACACATGGCTCTAGCCAAACCTACGCTTCAAGTGCGACAGTCACACAAGCCTCTCCTGCTTACACCCATACTGATCTCAAGAGAAAACTGTGCAAAGCGTATTGCGACGCTCGTCTCCTCTGAGCCTCGTCCTCTGGAAATTAGAGTGTTCTTACTGTAGGCTGCCACATGTCTTACCTGCTCACTGCTGAGCCCATCATTTATAGTATGTGGATTGTGCAGGCTTGTGCTGCAGCAACCTGCCCTGTCTGTGACAACCATCAACTTGCTTCTGTCGTGCGCTTCTTCTTACAGTATGAAGTTTACCATTAGAAGATACCGAACTCTGCTGCAAATATGCGCCCCAAGTGCCTTGAAGCAGGGTGTCGCGAATATGTGTATGGAAACACTATATGTGAGTGCAGTTGTGCATCTCTCGAGAAAGCATCATCTCCCAAAAGTAGAAGCATCATCCCATCATCTCCCAAAAAAGGGCATTGACAAGCTCTACCTTGTTACCATCAGAGCGCATTGCTGAATTGTGATTACCGTGCAACATGTGTGTGTGTGTGTGTGCGTGAGTGTGTGCGTGCGTGTGTGTATGTATGTGTGTCCTCAATCACCGTTAATACGTCGGGCTTTGGCTGAGGTGTGTGTCCTCAATACACCTCAGCCAAAGCGTGAAGGTTGACGGGTAATTCCACAGTGCCTAGTTAGTGTGCTCGTGCTGCACTCCGCCCTGTCGTCAATGTCCCTCCAGGAAAGATAACAACGGCGCTCGCGTGCTCGCCCACGCAGTAAAACATGTATTTCCATCTTGTGCTCCATGTGCAGGTGTACAGTGTTTGGTTAGCGCTCTTGTGCGTCTGCTCATCCCAGCTCCTTTGCCTGTACGACTACCTTGTGAGGTCCCCCACAAGACCCATGCGTCCCCGAATCATGACTACCCCTCCCTTCCTACAGGTACAGGTGATGATACACAAACCCTAAGGAAATGATTAGAAAGCTCCCAGCATAAAATGTCCACATACCTGCAGACGATCCATGTGTTCTCCCCTACTGGTGGTGATTTAACAGTGTTCGTGTGTCCTCGAGTCCTTGTGCCTTTGTGTCCGCACAGGAGATTTTGTGCTGTGCGAAAATCCGTCTTTAAGTTCTCTTGCTACAGGCAGATCGGTTTTTCTTCTTCATTCTGCTCACCTTCTAGTTGCATCCTGCCATAGGAGAAATGCTCAGGGCCATTTTTTGAGTTGAAGGACTGGTTTGACATCTGTACCAATCCAAAGCTCTTAGGCACTATTGCGTGCAAAGGGCTTGAGCTTAGCTTGCTTGGTGCTACTTTTGTCGTACGTGCCACCCGTGAAAAATACAATGATTGCCTTGAATTTAATCCATATGGTAGAGCACCTCCACGTACGAGCGCCGCACCATGTGCACACAGCATATACTTGTATACTCAATTCATAAATGTGGTCATGCTCTCTCTGTGCTTGCGTTGCATTAGGTGTGATGGTCATGTGACAGGGCCACTCAGTGTGGAGCACCCTGGCGCTTCAGGACAGTGTGGCTCTGCATCATTTTGCACAAACTCACTCTGTGCTTGCGTTGCATTAGGTGTGATGGTCATGTGGCAGGGCCATCCAGTGTGGAGCACCCTGGCGCTACAGGACAGTGTGGCTCTGCATCATTTTGCACAAAGGGCGCTGCTTCCTCAAGTTCTGGGAGGCAAGGTGGGTACTCAGGAGTGGCACAGGGGCTGTGAATGCGTGCGTGCATGCGTGCAAGATTGGCCAGAATCATGAATGTTCAATATGTTTACAGCGAGTGCAGCATGGAAATATTCAAATTCAAGCTCACACATACAGATGTGTGAACGTCCCTACATCGTACTTCAGCATACGTTATGTTGCTCACTTTGCATGCAAGATGATGTGCAAGTGTACAATTGAGATTGAGGGGGAAAAGATGCTTTTAGCTGAACTTCAAGCAAGGCAAAAGATAAGAAAATTGAGTCAGTCGAAAGCAATTGCTTGTTGGAGTGCAGACCCCCTCCTCCTCCTCCTCCTCCTCCTCCTCCTCCTCCTCCTCCTCCTCCTCCTCCTCCTCCTCCTCCTCCAATGATATTTGTGCATACATGCATCATAACCCAAAGATATTTTCTGACGCCTTGGCCTTGTTAAATTTCAAGACGCATCCTGCACTTTTTGTCCTTGCTCCCTTACAATCCCAGCACATCCACGCCTATTCCTGCCGATGCCCGTGCTGTTGCAGCTGTGATCTTTGCACTTGCTCAAGCCCTAACACCTGTGCACCACAATACCTTTCATACTGACAGCGCAACAAAAAGCTCCAAAAAGCCATGGCGGCAGCAACTGCTGCGGACCGCTTGGTCTGTCAAAAAACAGCAGCAGCAGCAGCAGCAGCAGCAGCAACAGCAGCAGTGGCAAGTAGCCCACCAAGCGGAGCTCAGGAAGGTGTCAGAAGAACTGCTAGCGGTCTTAACAGTGGCAGTGGTGGTGATGGTGGTGGGGGTGGAAGTGGTGAGAAGGGAAGCATCTTACCTCCAAGGAGCAGTGCCTTGCAACCACTTGGTACAAGCACAAGCACAAGCACGCAGCCAGCTCCTCCTCAGTCTCCAGCCCCCAGCACGCCGGTTAAGCCGTCTCAATCCGCCAAGCTCTCAAAGTCTGATCCTTCCACGCCAGTGTGTCACGATACCCTCCTGAGCTCCCTCAGGTGGGGTGTGATGGGATTCAGGGAGGCAACATCTTCTAGCAGCAGCGGCAGCAGCAGTAGCAATAGAAGCTATGGCAAAAAGTTGGGAGGTGTAGCCCTGTCAGATCAACAGGAGGCTGCCTGTCTGGGAGGCGACGGTAAGGCAAGCATGAGCAGCGGTACAGAAGCTGATTTGGGCACTGGTAGGGAGGCAGGGAGCGAGAGGGACGGGGATGGGGGTAGCGTTGGGATACACAGCAGCCTGCTCGAGGGCCAGGGCAGTGGTCCAGGCAGAGACAGGGAGCGTAGCGTTGGAGAAAACAGCAGTTCACTTGAAGGCCAGGCCGTTGATCCAGTACCACCTAGAGACAGGGAGTGTAGCATCGGCGGTGTGCCCCTGTCAGGGCAGCAAGAAAGCAGGTCAGGCAGCAAAAGGGAGCAGAGCAGCAGCGGGGTCACCGCTGCTAGCTCAGACGAGCATGGGAAGGGAAATGAAGCTGCAGTGGGGAGTACGGGTGCATCTGTGATTGGGAGCAGCTGGATGGACATGATGGCGTTGGCTGGGTCACAGGTGCGGAGGGAGGGGCGGGGGGAGGCGTGGAAAAGGAATGGAGAGGGCTTTCTCAATTTCTTTCAGGCTGTCTTCCAAGTGTTTCAGGTCGTTGCATTCTTAAGCGCTGGCCACCTTTTCAACGACAGGTGTCTCTGCATTTCTTCCATTGTACATGTCATTTGTACACTTCCATTCATACACTTCCATTTGTACATGTCATTTGCACATGTCATTTCTATTTGTACATGTCATTAGTACACTTCCATTAATACGCTTCCATATGTACACTTCCATTTGTACACGTCATTTGTACACGTCATCTGTACGCTTCCATTTGTACATGTCATTTGTACATGTCACCCACTCTCTGCCCTCTTGGGCACCTCGGCGTCCTACTCATTTACAAAGTCCGCCCTTGTCCAGGCTCCAAACAAAAGCCCTAGGCTTTAAACAAAGCTCTAGGCTCCAAACAAGGCTCCAAACAAAGCTCTAGGCTCCAAACAAAAGTCCGCCCTTGTCTAAGCTCCAAACAAATTGCGTCTCATCAATCGCAGGCCACCGCTGCCCTTGGCTCCGCGGCTTCCTCCTTTTCTGCACTTATGGGCACGGCCGTGCCCCCTGGCAACTCAGCACCCCCCAGTCAGCAACAGCAGCAGCTGGGAGCACAAGCAAGCAAACAGGTAAGGGAACACACACAAAACAACATGTACATGCACAAATAGCATGCACACATAACATGCACACCAGATCAACTTCTTGCTAGAAGCTGATGGTCCCAATGGCCGGCCCCTTCTTCCCCTCAGCATCCACTCAGATTGAAAAACACATATAAGTCAGCACACACACACACACACACACACAGACACACACTCACACACACAAAAAGATACACACGAGCTCAAAAACCACGCACATGGCTCGGTAGGGAGGCGCCCGTTCCCGTCGGCTAATAGGCCCTTTCATTATACCCACATGCAACTTGTTACCCCTCTGTGCTGCCAAGCTTCTCCCCGTTCCTCGTTTAAGATGCCAGCGCAACTGGCATCATCATTTGAACCTGTTATAAGAGTTTGGGGGGAGGGGCTGCGTTGGTGTGCTCAGATGTGCACCGCTCGTCTATTTCTTACCAGGAAATTACCAGGGAAAAGCAGGCTTTTCCAATTACGTCCCCAAATTGTACGCTTGTGACACAAAGGAGGTGCCTGCAATGTCACCTGACTCGATTCCCAGACCTTAACTCCCTACACCCACTTACCAATGACGTGCAGCCGCTGACACAGCAGGCACAGCGGACCCAGCCACAAACGCAGATGCACCAGCCCCAGTATGCAGGGGGCTTTCTGTACCCTCTGCCTGCGAATTCCTTTGGAGCGGTGGGAGCCACAAGGAGTGTAGGAGCAGAAGCGCGGTGGCATGCTGTGCCGTGTGTGGAGGGGGTGCCTGCATGCTCCCTGCGACCTGAGGCTGCGTCCCCGGCCATTCAGGCCCGACAACAGCCGCCGCAGCAGCAGCCTCCTGACGCTGCTCTGCCGCCCCTTGATAGCACTGCTGCTGATGTGTCTGGTGCAGCACCTGCATCCGGAGCAAGCCCCCAGGAAGGCATTCCCGCTGCGTGTGTGTGGCTGCAGGTGAGGGCCTATGTATGTATGTGGTCATTGGGTGAAGGTGCTGGCAAGCAAACATGATGACATACACGCGCACGGGCGTATGTTTTATTGCAAGTTGCCCGCGCGTCGTGCCTGTCCTTTTTTACGTTGTGTTTGTCATCACATGTTTTGTTCTCTTTCCCACAGTTATCTATACACAAATTACACAACTGAAATCAAGTTCCATATTTCCGCATAAACATGTGGTGCAAAACCCTAGACTTGACTCAAAGCGGGAACAAAGGAGGAGTGAACGAAAGGGAGGAAGCAGTGGAAGTACCTTGCTACTTATATGCCATGTATGATATATATGACGCCGCACACAAGAAACGAGCCCTTCAATATCTGCTTCATACACCAAGTTTTGTAGCATAGCCCCTTTGCCTTTGCTGACCCACCTATTAAAGCCAAATTTATGGGTTCACAGGGCTTGCAGGATCACTGTGTGCTGCTGCCAGCCTTTCAAGGCCCGCTACTAGTGCTGGTGCTGTTACGCAAGGACCCAAACATCTGGAAGCCTCCAGAACCTCTTGATGCCCCCTCTGCAGCACATTCAACGTGTGTGGAGCCTGGAATTTTGCAGGCGTTAGTCGAGGTGGGTCAATCAGTGGTTGCTCGGTGTGGTGGAATGTCCAACATTATAAGCAAGCATTTAGCTCTTCAACACGATGAGAAGGTGATAATTACCGGCCAACCAATCTGTAGGCAGTGCATAAGAGAAATGCTGGCTGGGGCTAAGAGCGCCCGCCAGCAAATTCAAAAAAACTTGTATGCGCTGATCCCTCAGTGTTAATATTTGCAGAAGGTATAGCTATCATGCTGCTTTAACATTGAATGACCCTCATTGTAGGAAGAGTGCGAGAATAGGCATTGTTTGGCATGTCAAACACAGCGCACTGCTGCAGTTTGCATCACGTCAAACCAGCTCGGAGATAACACCACGTTTAGGTCACAAGCTGACACAAAATCACACAGGATCACATGCATCTAATGGACGTACGCCCATATTGAAAATACGCAAACCTCGGGAATAGTATCCTGAAACCCAAAACGAAGGTGCATCTGTATGACGTGATCGAGCACGACCTGTAGCTAGCAAATCCAGGGAGTCAGCTTGCAATTTTCAATTTTAATGGTTTGCCATGAAACGTGTTCGCTTGCTTCGCGCGCATATTAATATTTCTGACGGATGCCTTTCCCACTGTCAATCACCAGTGTGGCTGAACACGTTCCCCCCAAACGCCTTCGCAGCTGGTGTGCCTTGGTGTGCCTTGCAGCTGGTGTGCCCAAAACCCCCCTAACCTCCTGTAATCTGTTCCTCTTCCTGTAATCTGTTCACACTCAGTGGTTATTCCTGACTATAATCCGATTATTCCTTATAATCTGGTTGTTCCTGATTCCTGACTGTAATCTGTTCGCACTCAGTGGTTATTCCTGACTGATACCTGGTTGTTCCTGATAATTCTGATTTCTGATAATTCCTGATAGTCTGGTTATTCCTAACTGTAATCTGTCCACACTCAGTAGTTATTCCTGACAGACGCCTCCCCCACTATCACAGGTGTTAGCCGAACACGTGCCCCCCACAGCCACACGCCTCGCAGCTGGTGTACCCTCCCACGACCTGTGGCATAACCCTGGCTACCGGTACTGCCATGAGGATAAGACGTGTGCTGCCACCAGGTGTGCTTCTTGCAAGGGTGCAGAAATAGGAATCCTGTGCAGAAATCGAGGTCACTCTTGCATAAAAAGGAAAGGGTGTTAAATTACGAAAAAAGACAAGTGCACACGAACCTCCTCCTTGCTTGGGTTATCAAGCAAGTCCACTCGTTTGGGATCGCGATTGACACTTCAACAGATCACGCACCTAATGAGTGAAAACGCTACAATCAGTGTGGTCCCTGAAAAATCACTGAGGGATTTGCACCCATTACTCAGTTTTGCCTTTGTTTCACAATTGCATGGCACTGTGCTCTCATCCACTAGGTGCACACCTCTGGAGAAAATAGCCACCCTGTCAAGCAGCACCCAGCGCCTGACGGCACACGTTCGAGATAGGCTAGACGCCTGGACAGCTGCGCCAAAGATAGGCAGTGGATCAGACACCGGAGACGAGAGCAGCAGTGGGGGCCCAGCAGAGTTTGAGTTCATGTGCCGAACAGGAGGAGGGGCGTGGATCACAGCTAGGCAAGCTCAAGCAAGGCAATCCCTTGCAGCCTTTGAGCATACAGCCAGCATGCCAGAAGTCGCAGCGCATGTCCATAAGCTATATGACGCAGTGGCGAGCGGTTGTTATGCTGGGTTGGGTTGATGACAACTTTTTTGTGGGAGAGTGGCTATATATAATAAAGACGAATGGTCGTCCCCGTGCCAAAGTCACCCCAAACAGCGCCAATTATAGGCTATTCACCCAATTCAAAACCCCTTCTACCTAATCTGAATGAAAGAAACAGAGAGATGATCTGAACGAGATGATCTAATTTTTTATAACGCCCGATTAAGCGCACAACCAACATCTACCGCTTATCCAGCGTCTACGAACAAGGAGCCTCCGAGGCATTTCTCAAAACAACCAAGTCACATTTCATGTTAAACTCCTTGGAGTCGGGGGCACAATCTACAATCAGTACACCATAAGGCAAGGTATCGTAAGGTTACATCGCTATATGTGCCAGGCGGCCTCTGGAGGGCATCTGATCAGAAAATCAAGAGGAAAGGGCTAGGCACTCAGCCACAAAAGAGGCCACACCATACATATCTGGCTGGTTCAGAAAAGTCCTCGAACGAGTTGGGCTATCCTCATATTGAGGTGGGAAGACCAGCTGGCGGTGCTGTGTGCAAAGGATAACAAGATGTTCATGCGGACAGTCCAGCTAAATGTGTTCCTTATCCTGTGCCAGTCACATTTGTCACAGATTCGGAGCTCATAAGGTCTTCTGTTCCTGTCATGACGCATTCTTTGGACCAGAAAGTTATGGCCAGATAGGCGAAGGCAAGAAAGTGCACGGCTGAAATTGCTGGGAATATCCAAGCGAAGGTAGATAGTTAACACAGGCTTGTGATTTCGTTTTCTGTCATCCCACCAGCCAGGAGCAATCCCCAAAAGTACACCAACATGTGTGTGATAAGTCCTCCTAAATCTGCTGGAATAGTGATTATCATGTGGTGTCAAATATTTAAGCTCTCTCCAGCTCCCGATAATAGGTTTGCGCAAGGTGAGCTCGGACTGTTTTAGATTGATAGACTCGCAAGATCGTATGGCATCCAAAAGCTATTAAGACGCAGGGAAATCTTGGAGTACATGCAGAAGAACCTGATAAGTCAATTCATCACTTCTGTTTGCAAGAAGAAGGTCAGCCCGCACAACTTTCTCAAGATGAGGATTGTTTGAAGAGTGTAAACAGTTTCATAATCGTAGAAGTATTTCAGAGGGGGTCAACTGAGGCCCTAAACAGGGGTACTTTTGAAAAGTGAAGTGAGTATGTGCGCCCCAGCTGGCAGTTTCTAAACTTGGTACCCAGCTGGGTAGGCAGATTTTGGCTACATCTGAGCTTGAAAACTGCCAGTTGTGGCGCACATGCCTAATTGCCCACGGCGTGAACCCCACTTTTAACCACAAAATCTTCACAGCTGGCTGTTCACCCATTCCACCAAATTACATGATTTCAGGTAATATGGACTCCTTGTAACAAATAAATATCATTGCAAAAGGAATGGAGTCAAACGGTAAAGTGGTTGGTGATTGGTGATATGCACGAATATATGCTGTTTTCTCATGGAAAGCCGCACCATTAGGGCTAGGGCAAATTTTTGGTGGTCAGGTTGAGCTCCTGCTTGAACACCTGCCAGAGGCTTGAACATCTGTCAAATTGCGCACACTGTGACTTACATGGATGTAAGCACATCCTCGTGCAGCTCATGATGCAAGCTTTCATTCAAAGCAAAAATGGTTCCAATCGGATGAAGGGGCTGTGATTGGCCGGTTTCTGAGTGGCGCATATTTGGACATTTCCCCAGTTGACCCCCTCTAAAAAGTATTTGAACAAATGGAAAGAAATGGGCATCTGACCTGTTTCGCGGAGCACGCAGTGAGTATCAGTACCTTTTTTGACACCCAGGAGTCTTTTCAGGAAGCCAAGACGAGTGTAAGGATGATTTCAATCATATTTCAGAGAAAAAGTGGCCCATACTTGACAACCGTACAAATTACAATTGTCAAAGCAAAGACCTGAAAAGGCCACAGCATGTTTTCTGTATTTGATACCCTTGCTGTCACCAGTTCTGTAAACTCTGGCTATGGCAGACCTGAAGTTGTCTGCCATCTTCTCAGCAGCTGTGTGCATGGTTCCATCACGAGTGAGAGTGATTCCAAAGTATTGGTTTTGTTGAATTGAGGGTGGTACACTCCAGACCCAATTGAGTTCCAGATTTCTTTGTCACGTCCAATTGCTGACAGTGACAAATCGATTTTCAGTGAATGTTCAGTCTGTTTGTTGAAGATAGCATTTTTCCTGGTTTTGATATTGCGCCAGCTATTAAATTAGCTCGGTAATCTGCTCAGCCTCCGTTACTCTCCATATCATCCTTTTGGGTGTGAGCGGCACCATCTACAGCACTCACACTCTGAAGCCTTTCAAGGATCTGGGTCTCGATTCTCAAAGAGTTTAGAAGCTTGCCTCCAAGCTCCATGTGCACTCTGTGAACTTTGCTGCTAAACTTGTCCACACCAGACGTGCCCTTTCCAGTACTGTTATCAACTCTCATCAGGAGCCGGTTTCAGGCCAAGCCTGCAACCCCCTTGATCCCCATTGATTTTTCCTTTCCTTTATGCGTTGGAGGGTGGAGGAGCTTTACGGTACTCGGTACCAAAGTGGCTACTTTTCCTTAATTAATGTGGGGAGTGGCTTTCACTTCCTGCGTAGTTTATCTTTTCTTTTCTTTTCTCAATGCAGCCAGATGGTCGAGTAACCTTCCCAGCCCAAGGGAGGAGAGGCGCAGCAGCCGACCAGTGTGTATGTGTGTATGCGTGTGTGTGTGTTTATGTGTGTTTGTACTTTGCTGTGACAGTGACTTGATCTGACATCTTGAATGTTGGTTGTACATGTAGAAGATGGCACTTTTGCTTCTAGAGAGAGAAGAGGATAGTTTGGAGGGTTTTGTGGTGTCCTAGTAAGCAATGCATTAGCAGCTCATCATGTCGTTCTTGTGCCTTGTGCCTTTTCTTGCTGGCGGGTAGGTCCTTTTAACTCCGTGCGATTGTACTTGGTTTTGATCAAAGTAGAATATTGGGCTTGTTAGATGTTTAGTACGCCTCTTAGTTTTATAGCCAGGGGATTTGGATTGGCCTGCCGACCATCGGTGGGGGGAGAGGCATGCAGCTGTGATGGCAGATCTGTTGGGGCTCTGTTGTTTTTGTTACATGATATAAAGCATGAAGGGGAAAATCTAGCCAGATTAAAGTTCTTATCATCCCACAAACACAAGCTGCTGGAGAACTGCAACCTAAGTAATAAATTGAATTAATGCGATGAGAGTAATATTGGTCGCTACCTTCGTTCTGTGTTCATTTGTGCACCATTGCTCTGGGCTCCGTCATTTCTCCTCGGCGCAACGTCGTCGAGTCCTGGAAGAGCGCACTGATGAATGGGCGATAGGCGGGCCTGCCGCGGCAAAGGATGAGCTCTTGGGGAAAGACGGACACGGGCAGAGAAAGGTGTGTAGCCGCGTATGATGTGAAAGGAATGTTCCAAAGGAGTTCCTCGTAACTGGTGGAGCTACACTTCAGAGCTGTAAGTCATGCAAGCACATTCCTGCCTTAGCAAGCACAGCCACAGTTGCTCACAAACGTGCCTTACGATGTATGCCCCTGCCTGCTCAACCTCCCGCATGTTTGTTATTCCTGCTGTCTGTCTGCAGGAAGGACTGTCATGGGATAAGAAGTCTGAGGAGCAGGGGACGGGGGAGGATGTGTCTGCCCAGAAGGCAGTGGGGGTGTTAGGTGAGGTGAAGGAGGAGGGGGAGAAGGGTGGAGCAGAGAACAAGGAGGGTGGAGCAGAGATCAAGGAGGGGCAGAAGAAAGAGGGGGA
>Ga0307948_1001590_pt1:0-15000 | contig 16219 bp, 17 predicted proteins | sample OrgLakmetagen280_FD_201824 | JGI IMG/M metagenome (GOLD analysis project Ga0307948, IMG submission 201824) | Saline water microbial communities from Organic Lake, Antarctica - #280 | ecosystem: Environmental > Aquatic > Non-marine Saline and Alkaline > Saline | place: Antarctica: Organic...
GAGGTTCTCCATTTTCTATCCCCTCCTACTTGTACAAGGATCTGGACAAACATGTTTTGAGGAATTTCAGCAGGTTCAGATTGCGTGCACACCATTTGAGAGTGGAGTCTTGCAAATGGCATGGTGGTTCTAGCATTTGTGATAAATGTGAGTGTGGGGAAGTTCAAGATGAGAAGCATGTGCTTTTCTTTTGCAAGTGTGCTGAAGTGTGCGAGCTGCGCATGAGATACAGAGACCTTTTTGAAAGAAATGCTGAAGTGTGCGAGCTGCGCATGAGATACAGAGACCTTTTTGAAAGAATGTTAAGACTCTGCGTGTGTTTGCTCCTTCAAGCTCTGAATTTATTCCTTTCTTAACTTGTCATCACAGTATCACTGATTTTGAGATCAATGCATTCCTAAATCAAGACTCATACAGACTCCTCAAGTTTGTGTCAGATTTAGTTTCAATTTACGACACTGGTTGATTTTGTTTCACCAGCCAATTGCCATCAGCCAGAGGCTCGGGCTGTAGGCCATCCTTGTAACCCCTTGACCTTTTTTGTAAAACCTTGTAAACCTTATTTGCTTGCTGCTGACTTTTTTAATTGGTGCTGGCTGAGGGATTTGTTGTGGCCCCATCTTTGTCAGTTAGTAATAACAAGAGGAAGGCCGCAAGCAGAAAATCAAATGCGTGCTGCTTCTGCACATTGTCTCCATCCACATACGTAGTCAGCTAGTTAACAATGCGAGGCAAGTAATGAATCAGAATTAACACAGAAAAGCAAAGCCTGCCGAATATCTGAGAAAAAGGACCACAAGGAGGTGGTTCAGCAGTATTGACTAGGTGCGCAGGTGGCTGCCTGCTCAGTAGCTGCGTTTTGTTACTGAGCGTGGCCCGATTATGCAAGCACTACAACACCAACATAATTAAACCCCAAAACACTGTCCTCTATGCACACACAAGCACACTACCCACCTAGGGTCTCACAGTTTGTTGCATCCAAAATGACCTCAGAACATGCTTGCCTTCTCATGCACAAACCCGAACTCCCAATGAAGTGGAGTCAGACATGTTCAACCTGTCCTGCTCCAATGCCGCTTCTGCCGTGAAAATGTACAGCAAAGCAAACAGGGGGGAGGAGGGGTGGCAAACCAGCAGGCTCACTCCAGCACGATCCTTCTGCTGCTGTGGCTGCAAAAGCTCGCAGGAGAGGGCTGTGCAAGTGTAACGCTCGCCTGACACACGCAGTGTGTGCATCATCGTTGCACGCACACACAGATTTGGGGAGTGCCTGCTTAACCCAGGGCAGGGAAGGCAGACTGATCATCGATGGCAATGTTCGCGCCACGACCTCCACCACCACGGCCACCACCGCCACCAGTGCGCATGCCACCGTTTGGACGAGGGCCTTCGCTGCGGCCTCCACCACCACGGCCACCCTCACGACCGCCACGGCCGCCACCACCCTCACGGTTACCGCTGCGGCCCTCACGGAAAGGCCTGCACAGCACGTTACAAGGCAGGGGGTAAAGATAAGATACCATGTACACATGAGCAGGCAAGTAAGCAAAAATTGCTGACAAGTTCAGGACGCATAGGGCAAAGCTTGAGCAGCAGCAGGTACGTATCAAAATATGCTTGTATCATTGTATTGTTGCATCTCACAAGCCATAGAACGACATTTGCTGCGCAAACGACTGCTGCAAGACGTTTTGCGGTCTTACCAAGGAAGCTTAAGCTTCAGCCAGGCATGTCAACTATACCTACACAAATTTCACGCCCACATTATCCACTTCACTCAGTTGAGCAGTACGTTGAAGAACATAGTATGTTGCACAAGGGCGCACACGATTATCCTAAATCATTAAAATCTGAAAGAACATAGTGTTTTGCACAAGGACGCACACAATTATCCTATATCATGAAGGTGAATTTCCTCCACAGATAGCACAGGCTAATCATACACAGCGTAAAAGACTTCAACACGGCATCATGAACGGCACCTGTCAATTCCTGTCAAGAGGCACCTAAAGCACCTGATTTCACCAATCCGAGCCCCAACCCTTACCTTCACGACCACATTTTACAAACACCACACAAGAGGCCCAAAACGAGAGAAATCAACGGATTAAAGGTAAGACGTGACCCAACAATGCTTACCTGTCCTCACGACGGCCACCGCCCTCGCCACCTCGGCCACCACCACGTCCACCAGGCCGGGGCCCACGGGATGCTGCCTCCTCACCGATCTTGAAGCCAGTCTCAAGGGTGACGTTCTGTGCAGGAACAAAGGGAGAATGCAAGAGTAAAGCACTGCATAATTTTTTCCTTTACAGCAATGTTACTGGATTGGTGAACGTGTAATCACAATTGATATTTGCAAAATGCTACAACATCTGGGTTGTGTTACCTTAAAATCAAAGGTATAAGTCTGCTTTGTTTTGGGCGCAGGGCTGCATGAACTCTTAGTGCTTTCTTAGCGCAGGCCTGATACATGTATGAACTCTTTGTGCTTCTTAGCGTAAGCCTGATACATGCATGAAGCTCTCAGGTGCACTGTAGGAGAGCACACCAGGTTGACGCTCCAAAAGACTACGTTTAAAACTGTCCTAAAGGGGTCACAAACAAATGCTTTTTGTGGCTTGTTCATGGGCAACGTCGCGACACAAAACCCAAAATTTGGCTTTTGCACCGCCAGGCTTAGACTCATCACAATACACCTCTTCGAATTTATCCTGTACTTCAAATTTCAGAAATGCTGTATTGAATCCTGCACCCTTGCTACATCCCCGCATAGTCATCTGTGCCCTTCCTGCATCAACACTGCAGGACTGCCCGCACAGCCTGGCAATGAGAACACTTCAAGGACATTCCACCAAGTACAAGTCGACCTCTTCATGTTGCCTTAAGTAACAGAATAAAGACAAGACAGTAATCAGGCACTGAAGTCGCCAATGCAATTGCTGGCTGTACGCATACGGAGCACAGCAAAGTGCCTGGCCCATAAGCCTTAAGCTGGGAAAAAGGAGGTCCTGGGTTCAATTCCCAGTCAGAGCTGATTCCTTTGCTTATTCACCTTAAATTTTTTGTGTGCTTTTCCTCTTAGAAAAGCATCTTAGATTTGACATTGGAGATATGTAAGTCACAACATTGGTGTTTTGGAAAAAGAGCCGAAATGACCCTTTGCTGCAAAAAATAGGCAATTTCCAGCCTTTTACACCAAGTACCGTAATTTACTGTAAATGTGGTCTAATCGTACCGTACCATACCGTAACTGTACCGTACAACATACTGGCACGGCACTGAATGTAGTGCTGATTGTGAGGGTGTTCCAGAAGCGTACATTCATGAACGTCTCCAATACCATAAGCACCACACTCCTCCTGGTGCTGTCTTAAGTACAATTTACGTCAGAACCTGGCCAGGGCCATGTTATAGCAGTCTGGTTGGGAAGAATGGGAAGCCCCTCGAGCAGCAGCCACTGCACACTTGTAGCAAGGTGGCTTGCACGATGCTGAAAGGCATCTCAGGAGCATTGTCAGCCAAGTTCAGGCCATGAACAGGGATTCCTAGGCCTTGGCATGGTGTGATGATGGCTGTCTGTGGTAAAGGGTGCACACAGCACCACATTTGGCAACAATGAAGTCTTCCTGCTTTTCACATGCTCTTCACACGCACTGAAGGTAATTGTTTATCTTGCAACCATTCACAAATTGGGTCTGCTTGGTTTGCTAAGCATTATTGCAAGAAGCTCGTACAGCAGAGAAAGTAATTTAGCAGGAAAGCACAGCCATGTTAACATCCACCTCTGTATCCTTTTTTGCAAATTCACCTGCTTCTTAGGCTTCTCCCTCTCGGCCTTCTCCTCCTTGGCCTTCTGCTCCTTTTTCTTGCTGAGCTCCAGGCCTGGCACAGCCTCCTCAGTGACTTTGCGCTCGTAAGCCTGAGCAAATTGAACAACAATGGGGGTGTCAACTCACACGCCAACTTTTTGCTGAGCTTGGATACACAGGGTCTGGGTATCCTAGCTGCATCTACACGTGCGAAAGGGAGGAACTGTGTTGGCATGTTTATTCACACCGACACCTCTGGGAGTGTAACTAAGCAACAAAAGCACAACTTAGCAATTAAAAGGCAGCACTCTCTTTCAAAAGTTCCGGTGATAAGATAGGGTTAATGTTTTGAGGAGCGCCGTTGCAGGGATTAGTTTTTAAGTTATTGCACTAAGGGTCGCACTTTTGTTGCTCTGGGGTACACCGATGCAAGATGCGTACTTGTAACGCCTATGCTATGTGTGTGTGTGTGTATGTGTGTGTGTTTAAGAGTGATTTTATATCACGCCCCAATCTGGGAATTTCAGAAATTGGGTTCTCATATCGATTTTGTTTTGCTGCTCCAGCCCACCGGGAGGCCGCAGGTATGGTGAATAGTGAGTAGTGTATGTAAGTGAATCATTAGGTCCGAAAGTATTGCATCAACTTAATAAGGTTGGTCTGGAACTATCTCCAAAGCTGTCCTTCTAACTGAGTCCTTTACCTAAACAATTCCATGGCATTTCTTTGCACTGAACCACTCCAAAACAGCTGAGTATGGGAAATCCTCCATGCTAACGGGCTTCTAAACCCTCGAGCGCAGCACTTAGGGTTTAGGGGTTAGTGCAGGGGAGTTTTTTAAGTGCTGTGTTTGAAGCAAGTTGCGTTGTGGGTCACGAATGTACTTGAGGGTGCTGAACATGCACTCATCCTCAACTGACCCTGGCACCATCACCATCACCAGCTCTGCTAACTTAACCCACTCCCCTAACCTAGCACTGAGGCCTTTTTTGGTTTAAACATGATGTTTAAATGATATAAAAAATCTGGAGAATCTTTGGAATCTGTAGTGTGGAACGCCTTTGAAGGCCATAGAACCATTTACACAGGAGCTCCTCAACACCACCAAAAGCTTAATTTCATCTCAATTCTAAAAGTGGAAACCCATGTATTCATATCGACCAATAAAGTATATTGACTGGAAAAACACTGGTGTGAGTGAGTGTGCATACTTACTAGTGCATTTACATGTAAACAAGCAGGAACAAGACTTTGTATGTGTGTGTGTGTGCGTGCGTGTGTGTGCGCGTGTTTGTGTGTGTGTGCGCGTGTCTGTTAATTTACCTTCATGCCCTTGAATTCTTCAGTGGTGTTAACAGGCTTAGCCTCACGCAGCTTGTTCAAGTTGGCCTTTTTCTCTGCCAGCTGAGCTTCGTACTCCTCAAGGGTCATCTCCTAAATTGATGGCGTACGGTGTTCGCAGGGGGTTGAAAGGAGAAGGCATTGATGAATGCAGGTTCACTGGCAGTGTTCAATGAAATTGGTGTGTTCTTGATGCGCTGAGGCAGTACTTTAAAAGCTGCAGAAAATAGGTTGTGTGCACAAACCAGCATGTGTGTGTGTGTTTGTGTGAGGTAGCTAGCACATTAGTTAAATCTCACAATCATTCCAATGGGCGCAACTCTATATACCACCCGTCTCTCTCTCTCTCTCTCTCTCTCTCTCTCTCTCTCTCACACACACACACACACCGGCTTCTCCTCCTCCTTGGGTTCGGCAGGCGGAGCAGCAGCCTCCTCGCCCTCAACAGGGGCAGCTTCGTCCTCAATTTTGCCACCGAAGGGCTCCTCCTTGGCCACGCTGCGCGAGTGAGTGGGTTTGTGATGTGTTCCTTTTACATGGAGAGGTGTGCGAAATCAAATGCCCACACTTTTCTTCCCCGATTCCCCGACCATCACGCGGTCTGCATAACACAAGCTGCAGCAGTACTCACGCCTCAATTTCGTCGGCAGCAGTCCCCCAGTTGCCTTTGCCAGCGCCACCGCGCTTTTCTACCTCGTGGCTGCGTGGGAGAGGGAGGGAAAAGAAAGGGGAGGTGGTTGTGTTTGTGTGTGCATGTTTGTGTGCTCTTGTGCAACATAGTATTCCAGCATGCATGTGTGCAAATATGCAGACAAGCAGAAGGGCGGGAGTATTGCAACAGCGGAGGACAGATGAATCAAAGTTGCGTGACTGCACCATCAAGCATGCTTGGAGCACTTGGACTGCACCTCCCCCTTTTACTCTCTGTTGCTGCCACTCTCACCCGCGTCCTGTGCCGTCGTGGCGCTCGAAGTCGTGCTTCTTGGGTCCACCGCCCCCTCCTCCGCGACCCCCACCGCGGCCACCACCACCCCGCCCGCCACCTCCGCCCCTTCCTCCGCGGGCGCCCTCATCCCCCGCAGCAGGCGCAGCGGTATCCCAGTCGGCACCCCCGGTGGCTAGGCCACCACCGTTCTGGTCCCCGCGTCGGTTGTTGTCCCTGCCACCCCGACCGCCGTTGTTGTCCCTGCCCCTGCCGCCGCGCTCTCCACGGCCACCACGTCCGGCATCGCCACGAGGTCCAGCATCGGCCTTGCCTGTTCACATTGGGGGGATGATGAGTTGCCGACTGCTCCTACTTTTGCAGCATCTGCACACACAAACACACACACAATGGAGAGACAAACACACACACACACACACACACCTTGCTTTCCGGCAAATGCTTTGGGCTCTTCTGCCGCGGGCGCAGCAGCAGCAGCTGCTGCTGCTGCAGCTTTCTCAGCCTTCGCATGTGCCTTTGCCAGCTGCTGCGGATCAACTTCCCCCTCCTCTCCTCCGAGCATCGCGTACATGTTGCTCGTGCTTGTCATGGCTGAGGTGGTGGTGCTCCCTGTCCGCTTGGGGGGGCTGGCTGCTGCCTGGCTTTGGGTTTACTGCATCAGCGGAAGCAAACTGGCTGCTTTGCGGGACACGAGTGCTTTAAAAGGATTCGATAAATATTTGAATGTTGGGAAAGGGATTCACTCTGGGACTCTCGCTTTTTATGTGAAGATGGAAAATCAGTTGGCAGGATATATGTTAAAGTATAATAAAATTTCTTTCATCAATATATATATATATATATATCCCACAGCTTCCTGAAGGAGCTGTAAAGCAAGTTCGAGACCCCCCTGCATTTTTTGCAGGATCTAGCCCGCCATACTGTCTTCGTGGTCTTAACTTGCAGTGAGGGTTCTCGCAATGCGAGCCGCAAAAATTCCGTGACCTCTGCCTTAGGTCTCAAGGAAAAAATCACCCTTTTTAATCAGGTCAGCCATTCCTGCCAAAAGTTTTGCACCAATGCAGAAAAATACATATAAGTATCCAGGACCCTTAGTTACATATATGTAAGCACCCCTGCACATTCAGTTTTTTGGCGGGAGGCGCCCAGGTGGGCAGGGTGGACCTGGGTGGAAATCCCTGCCAAAAGGTCGATTTCCAAAAGCTCCTCCCCGGTGCCGGAAAAAATCAGGGGTGTTCTAAATAATATTTCCGACATTTTGGGTAAGGTCCATGGGTCTGGGGTGAAGTTCCGGTTTTGGACCCCGTTTGACCCCACTTTTGGCAGGGAAACCTGACACAGTCCAAGTCGTCCCAAATCGATTTTTGCGATGGATTACTTAACTGTAAAACTATAAAACTACGAAGTGGGGCCTTCTGAAACAGCTTAGCAGGCCCACCACAGCCCACCCCCAGCATCCCAGGCCATAAAACTTGATAAAACACCCCTGGGGATTATACTGAACAACCTGATACTCAGATGGCGTCCAAACACCGTGCTTCCATGATTTCCAAAAAATGCACATTTTGCCTTGCAAACAAGCCCACGCACTAAGTCCTTTGGAGCAAATATTTTGCCCCCCTTTTTTTTGCCCAATGGGTAAGGTTGGGCCTAAAAACTAATTGGGAACAAAAAAATGGGGAATATTTGTGCTTGGACATGCACTTCTGCACTCATGTCACTATAGTTAGCTAATTTGGCAGGGAAACGGCACAAATCCAGCCCCCCGCTCACACCCTTTACCCCAAACCCATTTATTTTTATGCAGAAGTGTTACATCCATGGTTATAACCCGCTGTGTGACCTCAGATGTGCATATTAGGAGTGGGGCATTAATTCCCCTTTTTTGGGGTGGGCTTGGCTGGCCTGATTTTTAGTGAAGTAATCGACGGATTTCGTCTAATCTACTCACTCTCATGTGACAGGTCAACCTGTGCCTCTGTCTTGTAGCATGCTTTAAGTCTGTCCTTCTGACACAGCTTGTTCAAGACTACCCCGCCCGAGCTACTGGGGCCCTAAATCATTCCAGGGGACCCAATCTAACTGTCCAGCCTTCAAGTAAGTTATAAAAGAAAAAGGAAAAGAATGCAGATAGTTTAAACACTACCTGCATGGATTAGGAACTTCCTAAGATGTTGTTTTGTGTTCTGCACCACGCAAGGGATGCAGAGACAACATTCCACCTGGGGAATAAAAACAAGAGGAGTTTTTAAGTGGGGGTCAGGTGGTTGGGAGGCAGAAGCCTGCACTTTAGGGTTTATATGATCTTTTGTCAAGCATTCCACCAGTCTCATCTGTATGATTTTTGATGGAGTAGATAATACAATATGCTGTATTTTAATTGATGGAAACCACTCCACAACAATTAAGAAAAAGAGGACTATTCCCGACCCTCAGGGAGACAAGTAATTTAGGTACTGTAAACAACACTAACGAACATGGATTAGGAAAGGATGTTGTTTTGTTTTCCTACATAATTGAATGCCTGGATAACACGAAAAAAAGATAAGAAAAAAGGGAAAGGAAAAAACAATGCAGGCAGTGAAAACCCACTCCCCACCTTGATTAAAAAAAAGAAGCCACTTGGCAGCATAGCTGACCGAATGTAAATGAATTTAAGTTTTTTATCTCCTTGAGAGTAAAGACCCAGCTCCTTGAGAGGATCCAGTGTCTGGTTGCTGTAGATGGTGCCACCCACTCCCTAAAGGATGGTGTAAAGGGTAACGGATGCTCCTTGTATGTGATGGTGCAGAGGCCTTGTGCTAATCCTGCACGACGCTCAGCCGCCGAATATAACAAGGCTTTTCAGTGGGGATGAAGTAGTTAGGCAGAAGCCTGCACACCACCAGGAGTATTGCTCATTTCTTCGGGGGGGGTGTTCAATGTCTTGTCTCATCTGTATAGTTTTGTTGCTGATTTGATTGCATGTAGGCTTCATTTTTCATGAGTGCCGTGGCGTGTAGACCAGTAACTCTGAGGCTGTGGAGTGGGTTCCTTGTGTGGCTGCTGCAGATGGTGCCTGTTGCTTTTAGCAGGATAATGGCTTTACAGTGTCCGAGGAAGCGAGGTGTTGTTCTCGTGGTGTTTCTTTTTGTTGGGTATGGGAAGTGTCTACACCGTACTTGATTTCGATAAAATGTATACCGTACAGAATTTATATCACCGCGCAAAAATATCGTTTTTTGCCCTGCGGGGTGACTCGCGCACGAAAAATATCTATTTATTTTGGGGGTGCGGGATTGAAAAACGGGGATTTTTGGCGTATTTTGGAGCCTGTCAGGCAAAAGTCCCTGTGCGGGGTTGGTGTAAATTAAATATTTCCAGGGTGCGGGGATGATGCGGGAGTGTGAAACTAAAATATTTTTTTGGGGCTGCGGACTGAACCCAAGTCTGTACGGTATCACATTTGTTTGGTAGTATGTCTCTTGGTTTTATAGCCAGGGAGTATAGATAGGCAGTGCCATCAGTTAGATTACTAAGGCCAACTCTTCTTCTGTTATCAGCAGACCTAGTGTGATACGTATTTGTTGGGTTTCGTTTGGGGCGTGGTTGCTGGGTCGGAGTAACTATGGTTGCATCTGGCTTTTTAATCTCCGCCGCTGTTGTGCATTATTGAGATTGGAAGGTAAGAACCAGGTTGGAATCTTCATATCTGTGTCTTTTCTGAAGGGCGTATAGTGCCTTGTCGTACCGTTTTTCACGACTGCTTACGTCTGCTTGTGCTAGCAGGCATGCACCCTGTGTACCTTGTTGGATCGCTTTTAGAATCATTCGTCCAGCAGCGTTGTGCCTGTTAATAATCGTTTATATGTAATGGGATGACTGCAGCCTGACAGCATGTGATTTGTGTCATCTAGCTTCTGGCAGATGGGGCAGACTGGTGGGCCTTTTATATGGTTGCACTGAGCGGCACGCTTTTGGTTGTTAAATCAAATTTGAGCGGCAGAGCATGACATTTAAGAGTATCTGGTAGGCAAGCTGGGGGAGGGTTGTCCACCCTTGCTGGCCAGAATACGGATGAATGGGGTTGGGTGTTGGTGTTAGTACGTATATCATGGTCACTTTAATTTTCTGCGGAGCACTTTGTGATACGTCACACGCCCTAGCTGCAGCGTACTGTTTACTGCCGCAGCTTTGAGTGCAGTAGGTCATTGATTTCATTATTACAGAATTAGGTTTTATGAAGCCCAGTGTTGAAATTCTCCGTGTGAATTTGTGTGAGATCTATGACTGAATCAACAGTGTTCCAGCCTGCTTTTCCCAGAACTTTCTTTTGTATATAATCCTCCCTTGTTCTATTTTAAAAGTGCTGTGTGACTCACACTGTGAGGAACTTTATAGGGTGTTATTTGTGTCTACAACTGTCTAAACTTCGTGTGAATCTCCCTTCTGTAATCTATGCCGAGATAAAGATACATCAGAGCCCGTCAATCCAGACACACAGGTCAGTGGCAATACGCAAGAGAAAAAGGGTAAGGAACTAGCAAAGCAAGAGAGAAGCAAAGCATTGAAGATAAAAAGCAAGCGATCTACATCAGGCCCCTGCCAGCCTCTAGCACCAAACACACACACAATCCCACTCGACAAGCTCGGCAGCACAAAGCAGCAGAGCATCATGAGAGCAGCGTTGTAGGAGGCGCAGCAAATCTCAATCCATATTACAAAAGAATATCCTGCTGCTTTGTGTGAACTAGCGCTTGAGTTGAACGCCACATATGGCATCTGCGTACTCATTCCCTAGCATGAGCTTTCACCTTGTAGAGATGGATGGTGTCTTTATATAGCTGGATGTGGTGTTCAATGATTTGTAGGATCTTGGCACGTTTATGCCGTTTCATGTGCTGGGGGTAGAGTAAGCTTTGCCATAATACACCAGCGCCGTCTGTCGCAATATGGGTGTGTTCATTTTCTGCTAGCTCGGCTCTGTTTATTGTTTTGTGGATGCTTGTCCCTCCAGGATTTACTGTGGTGATTTTGTTGACACGGCACCTTCCTCACTTGTTAGTGTACCTTTGGGGATTGTCCCTGGCTAATATCACATCGGAAATTAGTAATATGATAACAGAAAAAGAAATCACAAGCCTGTGTTGCCCTACCTTCGCTTAGACATTTCCTGCAATTTCAGCCGCACATTCTCTTGCCTTCGCCTTTCTTGCCACATTATTCTGGCCTTCCAGTGTTGCCTCTTTTGTGGCTGAGTGCCTTAGCCCTTTTCTCTTGGAAAAACTACGCAGGCAGTAAAAACCACTCCCCACATTAAGGAAAAGAAGCCACTTTGGTACCGGGTACCATAAAACTCCACCAAAAGATAAAGATAAAAATCAATGGGGATCAGGAGGGCTGCAGGCTTGACCTGAAACCGTCTCCTAATGAGAGTTGATAAAAGTGCTGGAAAGAACACAACTGTGTGGACGATATTGGCAGCGTAATTGACAGAATGAACATGAAGCTTGGAAGCAAGTTTCTTAACTCTGAGACTCAAGACCCAAAGGCTCCAGCGTATGATTGTTGTAGATGGTGCCACCTGCTCCCAAAGGGATGGTGTGAAGGGTAATGGAGGCTCCTTGAAGGGTGGAGCAGAGGCCTTTATGATGTTCTTACGCGGTGCTCAGTTGGTTCTGCGGTCTAGTGTCCTCACAGTTCTTGATCTCGATGAGATGAATGTCACGTTGGAGAATATAAAGATCTTTGGGTCGGTGCTGTCTGGGGAAGGTGGATCTGCTAGTGGCGGCTGGCAACGCTGCTGAAGTGCTTCCATTCTTCCTCAGTTGTCCCCTGCCACTCCTAAGAACCCACCCTCCTTCATTGCTAGCCTGTTGCTTTTTTGTCTTCGCGGAGATGGGAGCAACCAGTACAGCATCCGGACGGCTGGAGATAAACCTATTTTTGTCTGAGAAGCGGGGTGGAAAGATCCACTTCGGTACAAACCTAGTTTCAGCTGCATTGGGAGTCTGTGGATTTTGCATAGCCAGCCGTTCGCTGCTACCTATATCCATGCAGACTAAGCAGGACCTAGGGAGCCTGTCTTGCTGATGGCTATGAAGATCATGCTGCAAGCTAAGTTGTGTCGCTCAGTGGTCACATTTCTTATTTGCGTGTGTTGGCATCCAAAAAGGATATGTAGGGCACTTTCTAGTTAAGGGCAGAGGGGGCAAGTAAGGCGTATTGAGTGCTTAAACCATACCGCACGCTTTTGGTTGTACAGGGTTCCAGTTCTGAACTTCATAATGATGCACTTGGTTTTAACAGGGACATAGGGCGCTGTTAGGTAAGCGTTGCTAGCGGCTCTACTGGCAGTGCCATTTCTGATAAGGGTCTGGTAGTCTGGTAGGTCATTGTAGGCATGATAGTATTCATGGTAGTTTGCTATGATATTGGCATTTCCTAGTTTGTGGAGGGGGTGCATGTGTGCTTGTAAGGCGCCATGGTAATTGGATATGTACCAGAGCCTTGAGGTACGTGACTGGGCTGTAGTTTGGTTGATGTTGTCAAATTTGATGTTCTTCGTATTCTTATGCAAGCCAGTAAATGCTGTAGAAGAAATTTTTCTGTTTTAATGGAGGTATCCACAACATCAACCTGAGGTTGTGCTTATCGTCATACCTCGGGTGGCAGATAGAAATTCCAGTGAACTGTGTGGAGAACGCCTTGCCTTGAATGCATCTGCTCTGGAACCAAAATCTCTCTTGGATGGGCTGTCCAGAACTCTTGAGAAGCTCTGGGTTAAAGTCTAGAGATGAGGCTATTCTTTCTTTTATGACCAGGGCATGGTTGCGAAGAAAGGCTGTCATGTATTACGTATTACAAGGAAGAAGCCGTCTGACTGAAGATGTACACAGCCTAGGTCATGCTGAATTAAATGGAGGCAGGTCACAGTGACAAGATAATTCAAGAAAGTTGAAGGACAATTTGCTTCAACTTTCTTATGTTTATCCTGAAGAACAAAATGCACAGGAAAGCAGGAAAACATACAGGATGCAGAGCACACGTAAGGCGATGACATTTAGCAAAGCAAGTTCAAGAGAGTGTCCATGTTCTTTCACAAAGATGTGAAGTATGTTGCAGCACACAAGGAAGCAACAGCCTTCAAACGCCCCAAGTTGAGCGGAGGGGAACATGTAGTAGGCCTCAATACAGCATCCCAGCAATGCTCAGTAATTACTGCACACTTGTTATACTTGAAGCTTCTGAAGTGTTTCAGAAGCTTTGAGTATAACAACCTACAAAGTAAAAGGCACAAGTTCTCTGACCTAAGCACAAAATAAGCACGGTTCAACTTTGACTTCACATCTGCACTGTGTATTAAGTGCATTAAGGAGTTGGTAGATTGCAAACCAGCACACGTGCACGTTCACCTTCCACTACAGGCATGCCCTTGCCTTCCGACAGCTCTGGTTGCTGCGGCTACCGGTGCTTTCTCTATTGTGGCTGCTACTGGTTGCCTTCTTTATTTCAGCCAGTCATGATTTCGTGGTGAAAGCCTACATGCCAGAGGCGGGCTTTGGTCCTGGAGAGTGTGTGTGTATGTGTGTGTATGGGTGTGAATATGGATGTGAATATGTGTGTGCGTGTGTGTGTGTGTGTGTGTGTGTGCACGCTAGCTCATGCGCAGCCAATTTTGGTACTCCGACTTATTTGCTTCAAGACCTTCTGATATACCTCCTGTGCAGTTTAAAGATACCCAATTTGACCGCACATGTTCAATTTGCTGTGGCTAATCTTGGGTCAGGTCACAGATCACCCACAGCTAGTGCGTTCGGCGAGTGATGGGGAGACCTGAGAGGCTCAAATATTTTCTCTTCCAGCGTGGTGGACCAGCAACCGGAAAGAACACAAGGGGTATCCTCCTAGGGGGGCTCCGCCCCAATATAACAAGAAGTGAGAAGAATGGGAACTTGAGGAAAGTTGACCTGCAAGATAGTCCCCCAACTTTTAGGTAATGGCTCCCTTATTAGCACAACAAAAATTTCAATTCTTCCCCTGGGAATTAGTTCATTATTTGAAAATGCACATTGCTTGGTAAGTACTCAAAGCCAAAAATAAAACAATGTATTCCGTACGCTTAAATAGTGCAGATCCCTTACCCGTACGGTTGTGCAAGGTATTGTGCAACCAAGGCTGACAATACTTCACTCTAGACGTACCTTGAAAAATAAACAGTTTAAACGCCTGACGGCGCGCAATCACGCTGCCACCCTGAAACGTTTCCTGTGCAACAAGTAGTATCAGAGAAAATAGTGTGTGTGTGTGAGTGTGTGTGTGTGTGTGTGTGTGATTGAGTGTGTGTGTGAGTGAGTGGGTGAGTGAGTGAGTGAGTGAGTGAGTGAGTGAGTGAGTGAGTGAGTGAGTGAGTGAGTGAGTGAGTGAGAGAGTGAGAGAGAGAGAGAGATAAGAGTCTTGGAGTGATACTGGCATACACATACAAGCTGCCTGTCTTCTGTTGTGCGTGCGCCATACACATTGTGTGTCTGCGTATAAGTGTGTGTGTTTATTCTCTCATAGTATAGCTTTGCCTCATCCCAAACAAGCGGCTGCCAGAGAGCACTCAAACCCTGCGCCTGACAACACCCACCGTGCAAAAGGTGGCCAGGGTATTTATATCGCGCCCAATGAGCCTTTTCAGGCTGGGCAGGGAAGGTGGGAGGACCCCGCCCACGTTTGGCCTCTTCTCTTGCAGCGGCTGGAGGGCCGGTCCACCAACAATCTGGTGTCCCTGCAGCACCGCCTTGTTGTTGGTGCTACTGCCGTCCATGCGCCTCTCAAAGGTGTCCTGACACCTTTGAGAGGCGCATGGACGCGCCGTGAAAACCCCTGCAGCTACGATATGATATAATGATATAATCCAGCTCATCCACCGCCTGC
>Ga0307948_1001596_pt1:5000-16182 | contig 16182 bp, 17 predicted proteins | sample OrgLakmetagen280_FD_201824 | JGI IMG/M metagenome (GOLD analysis project Ga0307948, IMG submission 201824) | Saline water microbial communities from Organic Lake, Antarctica - #280 | ecosystem: Environmental > Aquatic > Non-marine Saline and Alkaline > Saline | place: Antarctica...
TGAAGCTGGTTCAACGAATCGCAAAATATCTTAGAACTGGTGATGCACATTGGATTGCGTATTGGACATGCTTCACTGCTCAAGGCGGGTCAACTGTGTGTGCACATTGACATAGCCTGTCAACACGGGCTCCGTTCCATCTATATAAGTATAGATGCTCGGCATAAAACACGCAACGTCAGGTTTTCCAGATCTCAAACTTGCCTTTGTATCACTTAAGCATGCCATTAGGCGTGACCTCTTGCACAGGCTTACTATCTTGTTGCAAGATCCTTGCACCAAGCTGCTAGCATGCTACAAAGCAATGTGTGTGTGTGTATGTGTGTGTACGGCACATGCATTGTGTTTGACCTTATGCAATCTTTAGCAGCTCTGATCGTTTTTTTCGCACAGGAAGGGGACGCCTGTTTGAATGTGTGGTGACTCATTTCATTAAATAAATAGGAGTTTTGTGCGGGTTGTGCTTTTCTACAGTCATTCGTTGCCAAAGTTTTCAGAGTCATCCATTTGCTTTACACACAGGTGCGTGTGCTGCTGCACACTGGCGTGGTCAAGTACCTTGAGTTTAAGGCTGTGGATGGCTCTTATGTGCTCAGCAAGGGCAAGATCCACAAGGTATGACTGTGCACATACAAAGTGAGGACTGAGCTACAAGAAACAGGCGCAGGGAAGCCCTGGCAGGCCCTGGCAGGGTAAGAGGAAGGGACAGGTGTGGAGGCAACAGAGTCCTCTCCCTCAAATCAGGATAAGTTACACTTTAGTACTGGATACTTCACAGGTCCTCTTCTCAATGTGAGTAAGGTTGGCCAGGACCGTATATGGGATTTCTGTATACGTATACCGTAGGTTCACACTCACATAGTGACACCAAATTCTAAAAATTAATAAAATTACTGATTTTTGTTTGTAAAGGGGTCTGGGGTTTCGAAATCAAAGGGACTTCGTGAGGGTCCTGTCTGGAACTAATTTGTGAATTCAAGAGCCCTCCGGTGCTGGCTGCAGCTGCCTGTGTAGTGCTGCTGCTGCTGGGCAGACTGACCATTGGCTGCATGGGGAGAACGACTTGTCTGTGAGTGCTTGCATGTGTGCTTCCCTAAATCAGAGAAGCAACCCTCTCTCACCCACTTGCCATCTTCACCAATTCTGCGTGGATGCCCCAGAGGGCCTGAAGGGGTTGTGAGAGGAGAAGCAGGCAGGGGAGGAGGAGCCGTAGGCATGGACGCCCCACGGGCCTCATCGCAGCCTCGCCCCTTGCCTATGCCTCTTGCTTCCTCTGCCAGCTCCCTGAGCTGCCTCTCCCTCTGCAGCTTCTCACGGTCTCTCTGCTGAGCAGCCAGCCCCTCAGCAGGGGATGGGGCATTGAGAACAGGGCCAGGGGGTTCACACTGGCACGCTGGGAGCTCGTTTTTAAAACCACCCTCTAAATTAATTTATCACTCGAATTTATTTCGGAGGGGGTAAAAAATATTTCGTTTATTGGCCAAATTAATTGTTAATATCTGAAGTGATCTGGACGCACGATACACTAATCGTATTTTACACGTGTTATACAGTACCTTTAGAATTGGGTTGTATTACACGTTCTTGGGCCCTTTTCAAAATTCGCCTTTCCTGCCTCTCCTGCACCCCCCAAAGCCCCTCGCTGGGCCAACACAACTTTGCTACAGCACACATTTAACATTTCTAATTAAAAGCTTTGGTTCTGTTCATCGCTGAATACTGAAATGAAAAGTGCTGCAGAAATGGCTGGAAATCTGGCTGTAATTGCTCCCCCACAGTACTTGCACTCCAACTTAAAGCTCTGCCCCTTCTGTCCCTTAATAACATCATGGTCCCACTATGGGCCCCTAGAAGGAGGCATTTAATGTACGTGAAGGGAGGGCGCCCCTGGGGGTTGGTGGTGGTGGTTGGTGTAGGCCCGAAAAAAGCAAAACGTAAGGAACGTATTATACGCGTATCGTACTTAACACGTATTTTATTGTACTAAACGTTTCTCAGGAGCGTATGACCCAACCCTGGTATAAATATATATACATATAGATAGATATAGATATATGTAGATATATGTATATACCGTATACGGTATAAAACCGTAAACCGTAGAAATTAAAGCAATATCAGTTGTAAATATACCTTTTATGGTTCTGCCAACTTTAAACATGAGGGCTGAAGCAGAACAGGACTGAGGAAGGCCTGGCAGGATTTTAGGCTCTGGATTTGTGCTTACGTAATGGTCTGACACTACTACTAAGTGGCCGGGTTAAGAACCAAAGTTGTGCTGAAGACTGCAGATTACTCTGCACAAGTACTCAAGTGCTCGGAGGCGAGTGCAACCAAATGTTAGTTTAAACTGTCTTGAAACAGCTTGCGCTGTGGGAACCTTTTTTTTTACGCTGGGTCTTTAGTCAGCGTGTAGGTTTTGTTTTTCCCTCTTGCTGCTTCTGTGCATCTTGTCTCCAGTTTCTTTCTCTCTTAGCAGGTGGGGGTGTCAACGGCCCAGCTGTCCTTTTTAGTTTCCAGGAGGGCTCAAATTTTATCCAGTTCAGTAATTCTCAGGTTTTTCATGTGGCTTGCCCAGTCTGACAGAGTTTTTTTAGGCAACGTGCTTTTTTTGGCAGTGTTTTTGGCCAGTTTAGTTTAATTCTCCCCCTCCACAGTTGATGTTTGTACCGCACGTACACCAAATACACACCTATGGACAAGTTCATACTGCACATGCCACTTTCAGGTGCCTGCTTCAGATATGGAGGCCTTGAAGTCACCCTTGATGGGGCTGTTTGAAAAGCGGCGGGCGCGCAACTTCTTCTTGTAGGTCTTCTTTCCTGATGACGTGCATTTTGCATTTCATGTGTTTGTATCTATGCATGTGTATCACGTTGACATGTGTGTGTCAGTGATATTTGGCCTGTGCACTTACGCCGTAAAGTTGGATTTTGGACCGTAATTACGGTATCGACCGTAATTGCCCTATACAGTATGGTCCAAATTACGGGCAGCAAAAGTTACGGTCCTCCAAATTCGTAAGTACGCCGTAATTTATGAAATTACGGTACGTACAGTATAAAGCGTACCATACCGTACACAGTGCACAGGCCTGCATGAGATCAAGTTCGAAGTGTAGACGAAGAGCACGAAAATTAAGGGTGTCGTGCTGCAACAAACTCTTACAAATCGCCGCATGGTCTACTTAATTATTCTATGCTTGACATTTTCCAAATTATCACGCCAAAACGTGAAAACACACAAAAGCCCTACTGTCGATTTCTGGGCCCTTCCTTCTATCACTTCACCCTCTTCTAGCCTTGCCAGAAGTGTGCTCATATCAACACCAATGGCTCTAAGATGTAAACAGAGACAGCGCACCAGCAGTTCAAAAAGCATTCATAAAAAGCATAGGAAGGTCTGTGAGACTCTGGGCCTGAGAATAAACGGGCTCAGAAGGAAACAAAGGCAGTCAAATCTGGTTTCGTAGACTCTCCTCATCCACTCCTGTCCAGGTATGTGCAAGACTACGAGCCTGAGGACATAAAGACGCACAAGGGTCTGGATCTGTACCGCATGACCATGGCTGACCTGTACAAGGTAGGGAGCTCTTTCTGCATCACTGAATTGAATGAAGCTACCTGAAGAAAAAAATTTGCATTACTGCTTTGAAAGAAACCAGAATTAGTCCTACGTTTTGTGCTAGATTTCTATTTTTAGGCTGGATATGGAGATCACACTTTTGGCCTGAGGGCACAGATGACTGTCCTTATGAACGGCCCACCCCTTAGCAAGCCAAACAGTCCCACCTAACTTTGTGTCACCATATCTCTGTAACCCCTGCACCGTTTTGAGACCTGAGACATGCGTTGGATAGCTGGTTTTTGCTCCTTCAGCAAGTGCTTGGCGGTTGGGTAGAGGTGTAGAGACTGGGGAGATATTTGGCGCCGTCCCTGGACCCCGCTCTGCTTGACGTTGAGGGCTTTAAGCACCAGCTTGTCCCGTGCTCATCAAGCTGCAGTTTGCTGACCTAGCCTTTAGAACACCCTTACCTCCAGGTATCAGGGCAATTCGCGTTCATTGCCCCCCTTGTGTATCTGTTGAAAAAACTATCTGGATCTGGCCAGTGTTATGGTCATACGTCATACGGTATTTGTGCCAAGTCATCGGCAGAGAATTTTGAAAACACGGTCAACCATGCTAGTCTTGATGAATACCCAATCCGCTCTCTTTGAAAAAAGTACCTTGCACTCAAAAGTAGACCCGTCGTTAAAGGCTGTCCCCATGTAGTGGTGTTTACCCCCCAAACTGACTTTAACCAAATTGGATGGAAATTTGGAAATGTGTGCACTTGCATCTAAGATAAGGGGCTACAAACTCGGAATCCTGAAATTGACCCAGGGGGTGGGCAGGGAGCCCCTAAACTTTCAGATCACTCTCAGATCACACATTTCTCACACTTCCAGGCCACAACCTTCATGGATTTTGTGAAATTTGCTTTGTTGGAAGCACATACTTTCAGCTACCTGTGAGTATGCTGTATGTATGAATTGACAGCCAGACTGGCTCACAATGCCCAAGAATGTTGAGTTGTTTGCTGTATTGCACTAGAAACGGTCATCACAGCCACACAAAGACCCAACCCAAGAATCAGTGTACTCATTGCATGATAATGAATAAGCTGATGCAAATTGAGGTGGAGAAATGTATGCTTTCATGAACAGCTTTTTGTCATGCGTCACTGTATCTGTCATGACGTAAGATTTATTGCAGTAGTGATCACTAGGGGCGACCTAGCTGAGGGGATGACTGAGAGGATGGCTGGGAAGATGGAAGGTGGTGTGGAAAGGCAGCGTTTGGGTCTGTCTCAGGCTGTAGTGCTGCTGATTCAGTTGCTGCCGCTGCTTTAGCTTCACAGATCATGGCACGCCTGCGCGCACAAGCTATGCATGCCCACTGGCCGTGATGGCGGCTGGCTGGGTCGTGAAATACAGGATGCAGGGGGGCTGCTCCCAGTTCCAACTTGCCGGCTGTGTAGCTGGTGCTGCTGCTGCTGCCTTCAGCCGCCGCCGGCCGCTCCTCGACTGTTTGCCATACAGCAGACGGCTTGCGCCCCTCCAGAGGCCTCTTGCAACCTCCCAGGCAGCAGCAAGCCAGCTGCTCCCGCTGATCCTTGGGGATGTGTGCATGCTCAGAATAGAGCAGGGGGTGCTGAAATCTCGGCATCTGTGGGACAAAGGTCATGTGGGACACAGATTGATGAGGTAAGTGCGAATGATGAAAGATGAAAGATGGAGGAGCCTGTCAAAGTCATGCGGCGCAGAGGCTGCTTAAAACCCTAATTACAGCACAACAACCTGAAATGCCCTCCACGCACTGCGCGCCACCGCTTCCAATCCTCAGCAGCCGTCAACGCACTCTGCCACGCAGGACCTGCAAGGTTTGAGGCAGTGCATGGTCAGTTACGCAGCGTTTTGTGTCATATAGGCCAACAAAGTGTGCCAAACTGACCCCCTAGCTTCTAATGCACGACTTTGCACCTACTTCAAGCATGATTTGCATGCTGGAACGCGAGGAGCAGGTCATTTCAGGTGTGCGTGCCAGTGATTTTTTTAAAGGATTTAGGAAAACCTTGGTATCATGTCTCCTCAAAATCTGGCAATTTGAGAAAGTGGGTTCTCATGTTGATTTAATCTTGCTGTCCCAGCCTGCCATATGGTGAATGGTGTAGGTAAGTGATTTATAAGGTTCAAAAGTATTGCACAACTCAATAAGGTTGGTCTGGAATTGTAAGGGAGAAACTGTCTCCAAAACTGTCCTTCTAACTGGGTCCTTTGTCTAGACAAGTCCATGACGTTTCTTTGCGCCGAACCACTCCAAAATGGGTATAGAATATCCTTTAAGCCAACGGTAGAGTTTCTAAACCCTCATGCACATTGGACTCAATGTTCTGCTTCTTGCACTGGAAAGTGGGCAGATGCTGCAGTGAACTTGGATCCAGTATTTCGGTCCACCCCCCCATCACTCAGCCAGTCCTTGCGCTGGGGCTGTCTCACAGGGGCTGGATGCTCAAGCCCTTAAGCTTGGAACTTGTTTGTGGGCCCACAGGCCCCTTAGAACTCTCCATCAATTTTCCCCTGGCAGCTTGGGCTTTATTGATGGGGTTTATCGCTCATATTAACATCTTGATTAATTTTCTGGAAATTTTTGTGGTGCGTGAGGGCCGTCAAAAGCCCTCTAACCACAGAATCGCTTGACACAGGGGCTCATCAGCACCCCCATAATCTTGGTTTCATGTCAATGTCAAAAGTCGGAAATCCATCTTTACATGTCGATCGACATGGTATGTCGCCAAAAAAAAACACTGGTGTGTGCGCGCATCTGTTTCCCTTCACCACGAAAACCTTTTTAAGCATGCAGCATTGCAACAATTCTTTGTAGGATGACATGCTGCATACCTTCATGCAGGTCTGGGACAGGGTGGGGCCACCCTCGTTGCTGCTGCAGGTCCTGGGTGGTGCGGATGTGCCTCTCCAGCTGTTGTGCAATCTGCTGCTGCTGCTCCTCACAATCGCGGGCTCAAACTCATCAGAAACACTGGAAAATATCAAAGGACATGCTCACCACAAAACTGGCGAGTATGTACACCGCCGAGGAGGGTTACACCGCCCAACGTCAAATTTCGCAAACTCGACGGCTAGTGACGGGAGCTCACAAAACCGGTGCAGAGTGACTCCATTAATTTTGTATAGTCCTTTTGCCCACTTGGGTTTGCTTGCCTGCGTGTTTTGGGAGGGGGTCCCACCTCCCCTGTATCTCCCCAACCACTGCACCATCCGGGATTCTGAGACCAGTTCCGTCACGCATTTTGCACTGAGAATACACATATCTGGTCAAATTTGAGTTCTGAGCAACTTGGTTTGGGGGTGAACACCACTGCCGTAAAAAACATCAGCTTAAGCCAGACAGTCCCACTTAACTTTGCGTCACCATACCTCTGTATTCCCTGCATTTTTTTGAGACCTGAGACATGCGTTGGATAGCTGGTTTTTGGCTCCTTCAGCTAGTGCTTGGCAGTTGGGGAGAGGTGTAGAGACTGGGGGAGATATTTGGCACGAAATAACATTACCCGGGACTCCCGTTTCACTACCTGTGTGCCAATCTACAACCTTTCAGTCCCCAAAAATCAAGCATACTAACCCGCATCTTTGATGTAAATTTGGGGACGGGAGCAGCTGTGGTCGCGAGTGCAGCACAGCGTAGTACCTAGAAAAAAACACACCGTCTTTCACACAGTCCATCGATTGACCTCATTCAAATTTCTTTTGACGCACATCAATTCTCTGCACCTCAGAGAGCAAAAAACAGGCTGAAACTTGAAGCAGGTATGGACCGATTTTCTGTCATTTCCTCCTGTCCCTTGTGTGAGTGCCTCCACTCGCCGGCAATTCCAGTAACCCTGCCCCAAATTCGACATTACTGCATCGTCATATAACATTAATAATGCTTATATCATAAGCAGAGGTCGATCGGTGCAAATTCATAAATGCACCTTTTCCCTGCCAAGGTGGGTGCAAAATACAAATCGGGCCCCACGCAGCCCTTTAGAATGCCAAATTGACAGCAAATGTCAATGGTATAGATATAAGATCAAGCATCTTGCATTCAGATGAGGTATAGGGGGCTTTGAAATGGGTGAACGCAGGTGAGACGGGTTGGGGGGGTCCGTTCATGGGGACAGCCAGATATGTTTGCATTAGTGCCCAAACACAGGAGAAGTTTCATCAAATAGTAAAGGCCTGAGCACATGAAAGTTGTAATCTGGTACTAATGGTGAGACTTGGGAGACGACAAGGCCTGGCTTTGAGTGTTGTCAGCGCGTGTTCGTGAGCTGTGAAATGCTTAAACTGCTTTACTTCAGCAAGTGCGCCTCCCCTTGCTGCAGACTGCAGGCTCTGCAACAAGGGGAAACAAAGCCGTCAAGACAAAACACCACCATCACATGGGTTGTTCCACCCTACCAAGAGATGTTCCAGCTCGTGCTCGCAAATCGTGCTTGCACTCCTCAGCATGACTGCAACTCAATTCTTTCTGTGTATGCCTGTACTTGCAGTACTACGACCTCAGCCAAGATACCACCGACTTTGTGGGCCACTCCATTGCTCTTCATCGCGATGACTCTTACCTAAGCCAGGTGTGGGCGTGTGGGTGTGGGTGTGTGAGTGGATGCGTGTCTATTTTTGCACGTTTCGAGATGGTTGCATCAGTTCTATTTTTGCTTCTTTAGGACAATATTACACATCCTGCCTCGTTTTCTTGCCAGCTCCTCACGACCTTGCAAGTAAGCACTACAGATTGTGGCCTAAACTGGTGTATGCTCTTTGTTTTGCTGCCCTTTCACAGCCTGCTATCTTCACAGTGACCAAGATGAAGCTGTATCATGAGTCTCTGTTCCGTTACGAGGGCCTCACATCCCCCTACCTGTATCCACGCTATGGCCTTGGAGAGCTGCCTCAGGTATGTCTGTGTGCGTATGTGTGTGCGTGTTAGCATTTGTGCATGCTTTCGTTCACTTGTGCTACTTGGCAAATAATTTACCAGCTTTTTTGTGCAAGTGTGTGCGTCTATTTTGCCAATACATGTCTGCGCGCTCTTTGTGCTTTTTCTTTAATCCAATGCAAACGCAGTCAGACACAATTGCACGCTCTCAGCACGTGTTCACAAGCACAACACCTACACACAACACCTAACTACGTGCGCTGGTAAATTCTGTGTGCAGGCCTTTGCTCGCCTCAGTGCTGTATTTGGAGGCACGTACATGCTGAGTAAGCCAGAGGCTAAGGTGCGCTGTGCAGTGCTCTTGTATCTGTGGAATGGTTTCTTTTATGGGACTGCACAGTAATCTTGAGTGTTGATGCTGCTGTGTAAGTGCCCTTCTTGCCGTGAGGTGCTCCTTTCTTGTACATAAAATGGCTCCCGTGTATTATGTTAAATAGTACCCTCTAATATTGGCAGAGATTGCAGGTGGGAATTACTGTACGGGCAAGTAGCGCGTTTGTAAGGTAGCTTGCGTGGACTAACAAGTGGAAACCAGCAAAGTGCTCTGCTCTGTGAGCTCTACTTGACCACGTTTCAGTCTGTTACGGCCCTAACAACACTCATGAGAGCAGCTCTGTGGTGTATATGTGAGCTCTTCAGCTGCCACTACAATGTCCTCTAAATTCCTCTGCAGTGCGCCAGCACTGACCAGCTCTTTGTTGGGATGCTCCTCTGCATTCAGCAAGTCATTGCCCACGTGTTGATCAGTTGACGGGAACCAACGGCTCCTAACCACACGCGCCTCTGAAGGTTGTCTACAATGAGAGCGGAGTAGCTGAGGGCGTGAACGCTAAGGACGAGTCTGGCAATGAGGTCACCGCCAAAGCCAAGATGGTTGTCGGGTCAGCAGAGTACTTTCCAGAGAAAGTGCGCAACGTGGGCAAGGTCGTGCGTGCTATTGCCTTTCTGGTGAGTGCGTTAGAAATAACCCTTGGATTATCGTTGTTTTTGTTGTTTTCAGGGTTTGAGGAGCGCAACTAGCTCGATATAAAACCAAGCGTGAAGCTTGCTCGTTTCAAGGCGCAATATAATCAGTTGCTTGCTGCCTAAAGAAGTAAGATATTTTAGATGTTGCGCGATTGATTCTAATTAGGGTTTGTGTAGCGCAACTCGGTGCAAGGCACAAAATGATTGTTTGCGTGCCCCCAGGCCGCTATCAGCTTATATTACCATAGTGTCATTTTCTTAGGTTTAATGATTTATTACTGTTTTGTGCTTTTAATATTGCGAGACGTACTTTTTGCGAGGTGCCAAATTAATCAGAATACCGTCCAAATTAATCAGAATACCGTAGGAATTCTATACCAAGCCCCAAAAACATTGTTCGCGGGGGGTGCGGCCAACTCACCCCCCCTGAAATAAATTAATATTTGAGGGGGTACGGAGTACTGCGGTTAAAATTATTTCGAGCTTTTGACGTGTCACGAGTGGGAAAGAGCCCCCAAGAGCCCCAGTGGGGCGTGTCCAGACAGGGATGGCCAGCTTCTGCAAGGCTCCCCCAACCGCCGAGCAGCTTGAGCAGCAGCAGCTAGAGGAGGGGCAGAAGTTCAGGATGGGGAAGATGATGATGATGAGGGTTGAGTTAGGAAAGACTAGAAGGCAAAACCAGTTGCCAGCTGACACAGAACGGATGACTGAGTAGAACAGAACCAGACTATTTTGATTTCTGAGTGTTTTTAAACAGAACAATGTGTTATGGAATGCACCTCTGAGTCTCTTGGTGCAGTTCTGAGGGCATTTTGCCCCTGCGGATTGACGCGGCAAGCACTAAAATATATATTGAGAGGGGTGCAAATTGGTGCGGACAGGGTAAAAATAATCCTTTTTTAAGGGGTGCAGAATGAGTGCGGTACACTACAATTGTTTTTGCGAGCATTAAACTTTTGCAAGATCCTTCAAGGTTTGGGAGATTTTGCAAAATCTACGTTTTTGGGGTGCTTTACTGGGCTTTCTCCCCTTTCTTCTGGGGTGCCTCTGGGAGCATCTGCTTCTGCTGCTGCTGGAGGATGGCTGCATGCAAGCACACAGCTCTGCCCTGGAGATGCTTCTTTCCTGGAGAAACTTGAGTTCCCATTGGAGGCTGTGTGTGGGTCTTCCTCAATAAATATTAATTTACTCACAAAATAACCAGGCGCATATGGTGATATAATAATTTTATGTCACAGCTGAGCCTAGCGCCTTTCAGTGAGGCAGGGGTGAGCCCATTGAGCCTTTACTTTACGCCTCATAGCAACCCTGACTAGACCGTTTTATCTTGGGACATCACCCTAACATCACCCTACATCACCCTACATCATGATTGTCTACACGACCTGCGGGAAGAGGAAAAAAACTCAAAAAAGCGGCGCGTTTCTCGTCCAACTGACCCCTTCTCACCCTATTTTGCTCACTCGCGCGCACGCAAGCCTCGCTTTATTGACGTCCCACACACACACACACACACACACATGCACACACTCTCTTACAAACAGCACCCACTACTGTTACACACCAATGCACAGAGCCACCCTATCCCCGACACCAACAACGCAGCCAGCTGCCAGATCATTTTGCCCCAGAAGCAGCTGCAGCGGCGCTCTGACATGTACGTGTTCTGCTGCTC
>Ga0307948_1001600_pt1 | contig 16172 bp, 15 predicted proteins | sample OrgLakmetagen280_FD_201824 | JGI IMG/M metagenome (GOLD analysis project Ga0307948, IMG submission 201824) | Saline water microbial communities from Organic Lake, Antarctica - #280 | ecosystem: Environmental > Aquatic > Non-marine Saline and Alkaline > Saline | place: Antarctica: Organic Lake...
ATGTTTGAGTCACGCAGAATCGGATCATTGTCTGACGAGAGAGAACGAGAGGAACTTCCTTTCTGCTTGCCAGCCATTGTATCGTCCAACTGTGTTCAAACCAAGATTTTTCTATTCTTTTTTTTTCAAGGTCAAGGGAAATCAAGGGAAAAGGGCTAGGCATCTCAGCCAATCAAGGGAAAAGGGCTAGGCATCTCAGCCAATCAAGGGAAAAGGGCTAGGCATCTCAGCCACAAAATAGGCCACACCCCCATAAATATTATTAGGTTTGTTCAAAAAAGTCCTCAAATGAGTTGGGCTATCCTCATACTGAGGCGGGAAGACCAGCTGGCGGTGCTGTGTGCGAAGGCTAACAAGGTGTTCATGCGGACAGTCCAGCAAAATGTGTTCCTCATCCTGAACAGAGTGCCAGTCACATTTGTCACAGATCTGGAGCTCATAAGGCCTTCTATTCCTGTTATGACGCAATCTTTGGACCAGAAAGGCGAAGGCAAGAAATTGCACGGCTGGGACTGTTGGAAATATCCAAGCGAAGGTAGATAGGTAGTAACACAGGCTTATGATTCCTTTTTCTGTCATCCCACCAGCCAGGAGCAATCCCCAAAGGTACACCAAAATGTGTGTGATAAGTCCTCATAATTCTGCTGGAATGGTGATTATCATGTGGTGTCAAATTATCAAGTTCTCTCCAGTTCCCAATGATATGTCCGCGCTTTGTGAGCTCAAACTGTTTCAAGTTGATAGATTCGCGAGATCGTATGGCATTCAAAAATTGCTGAGACGTAGGGAAATCTTGGAGTGCGTGCAGAACCTGGTAATCCAGTATCGTCACTTTTATTTGCAATTAAAAGGTCCGCCCGCACAACTCTCTCTAGTAGAGAAATTGTATAGAAAAAGAGAACGTTTGTTTTGAAGAAGCGCGAAGAGAAGGCATCAAGATGATGAGAATTAGCTTTTCATATGTCTTAGGACGTGAAATCAGAAAGGCACTAGAAGAAACCAAGGGAAAAGGGTTGGGCACTCAGCCACAAAAAACGCCACGCCATGATATATATCTGGTCGGTTTTAAAAGTCCTCACTATCTTCATATTGAGCTGCGAAGTTTAGTTTAAGATTAGTTTGGATTACAAAGGCCTCCAGCCTGGCATGGCTGCTCAACCTATAGGTCCCAACAAATGAATAAATCAAAAAGGTCGATAGCTGCACTTATGAATTTGTAAACCTCTGAGTTGGTGGGGGTCTGTTTGAGGTGGGAAGACGCACCAGCTGGCGGTGCTGTGTGCCAAGGCTAACAAGGTTTACAAGTTAAGCCATCAGTCAAAACGTGCGACTGCTAGGGTTGACTGCTGGTAGGTGGCTGCCACTGGTAGGCGGCGACTGCTAGGGTTGACTGCTGTGTGCCAAGGATAACAAGATGTTCATGCAGACAGTCCAGCAAAATGTGTCCTCATCCTGAACAGAGTGCCAGTCACATTTGTCACAGATCCTGAGCCATAAGGCCTTTTATTCCTGTTATGACGCACTCTTTGGACCAGAAAGTTTTGGCAAAAAATGCGAAGGTAAGAAAGTGCACAGCTGAGATTGTTGGAAATATCCAAACAAAAGTAGAGAGGCAACACAGGCTTGTGGTTTCCTTTTCTGTCATCCAGGAGCAACCCCCAAAGGAACACCAAAATGTGTGATAAGTCCTCACAATGATGCTGGAATGATGAGTCTCATACGTGTCAAAGTGTCTCTTCAGCCCCCGATAATATGTCCGCGTAAAAAAAACTCAAACTGTTTCAGATTGATGGACTCTCAAGATCGTATGGCGTCCGGAAATTGCCGAGACACAGGGAAATATTGGAGGGGTGCGTGCAGAACCAGATAAGTCCATGTATCACTTCTGTTTGCAAGCTTCTGTTTGCAAGAAGGTCAGCCCGCACAAATTTCTCAAGCAGAGGATAGTTTAAAGAGAGTACACTGTTCCAGAATTGTATGATGCATCTGAACCAATAGATAAAATGGGTTTAGTTCGCTAGAATCCTACTCCCATATCCTACCCCAACACAGTGCCATGGTCTCAAAAGAAAAATGGCGTCTGCTCTGGACTTTGATCCTGGGAACTCCTCATATTGGAGCGAATGTCACCGTGACACTGTCTTTGGTGCCAATTACACTGCATTTGCCACCAAGTTTACAGATTTCTCAATCTGCCACCCAGTGTATGATGACACAAAAATGCTCAAGTGCGTGCAACACTCCCTACAATCTGCGATGTGTAGTGAGCTATCATCGCCACCTTCTTATTTCTACCCGACTGGGAAAACAAGAGCATCAATGCCTACAGAGCACTGGTGCGAGATAACCCAAAATACTGCACCACGCTTGGCTTCATCCCCAAGACAAAACTCACATATGCAATGCCAACCTCGTGGAAGGGTGTACAACGTTATTTATTTCTCCAATCACACCTGGAGCATGGACATCATTGCTCTCTGGAACAAAGAAACAAAACAGCGTTTAACTGATGGCTCGCCAAATTGGCTGCAAACACTGCAAAAGAGTATCCCAGAAGCTGCTTGGGAGAAAAATCAGTACCTCGCAAGAGAGGACACAGACCGCATGATCAACCATGTTTGCCCCCAGTACTTCAAATCAAAAAGAGAGGACGTCACTGGCCAGGAAAGAGGCCGAAACGCCAACGTCCACCTCCAACCATGGGACGATAAGCAGTTTGAATTTGAGGTGCCCCAATTGGAAATTGTGGGCCTACACTGACGGAAGCTGCATAGGCAAAGCCGAAAACTTTATAGGCGCAGGGGTATACTGCCCTCAAACCAAAGCTGAATGTTATGTGAACTCAGGAGGCGTGGGAATGACAAACACCATCAATAGAGCTGAGCTCACAGGGATTGCAGCAGCGCTTACCAATAAGTATACCATGATTGCAACGGACAATGCATGCCTTCTAAGCCGAAAATAGAGATAGAAAACAGCTACTCTTTTCTGAAATGCAACGAGCCCATATACACTCAAATCTGCTAGAACAAATTGTATCTGTGATTTATGCTTCAACAGAACCTATCTGCTTCTATAACATGAAAGCCTATAGTGGCATTGCCGGAAATGAATGTGCAGATGCAATTGCCAAACACTCGCTCTGCCTTACATGACGGAGGTCATGACGTGTACTTTCAGCCTCCAGCTCCAGACGGTAATGCATACACACACCTTTACTGGCTTGCGGCTAAAGACACCGATGAGAATCCCAGCGGAAGAGGGACAACTACACCTAGGCTCCGTGCACTCTCTGATTTAAAGGCCAAGCTGAAATCAGAAATGTGCAAATTACACAGACTGGGGAGTGCCAAAACAGGCACAGGGTATTACAACTACTGGAAGAATTTTGAACCTTTGGTCAATAAACAAACCACAAATGCTTTCTGGAACAATAATAATCTCAAATTATACGAAATGCGTAATGCTATGAGGTAGCACTGGTACAATTTTAATCACGGTACGGCTTCTCTCCCAATGCAAACTGCCCCATCTGCCCTTGCACTGATAGTGCGCTTCACATACTCTCAGGTTGCCAACACACTAAAACGAGGAACATGATTATAAGATGCCATATTACGGCATGCGTGCTGATTGTCCAAGCCCTACAAAAAGGACCATGCGGTGCCAACCAAAATGCCTACACTGACGTAGGCAGCGCAGATAAACTATCAGAGCAAGGCCTAGATCTAAGAAACACTGCCAACAAAACACTGCCCTTTTGGTTGATACCAAAACTTACAGCACATGCTTTAAAAGCCGCCTCTCGTCCTGATGCTATCCTATTTTTTACCTAGCACTGTGTGCTCTTCTCGCGTAACCACCCGCAACTCAAATTCCCAACAGCTTGCTAAAGACAAGAAACTGAATCCAAACCAGTGGATGGTTCACCTGATTGCATTTGAATTTTGTGAAGACACTAGGCTTGATCCCCAACTCCAAAAAGCAAGAGCACAACACAGCGTGCTTGTTGCCAACCTAAATAGACAAGGATGTAGGGAAGTGAAGCTCCATGTGATCCTCGTTGGAGTTATGGGGACTAATTACAAAGACTATACAGACAAACCTCTGGCAGACCTTTATCTGGATCACCATAAAATTAAAAACCTGACACACAAACTGAATAAACACTCTATCAAACATGCATCTGCACTCATAAAAACAAGGTATGCACTGCAATATAACACAAGCAACAACAGTCAAGGTTTGGGTATGGGTGCTACGGCACACATCCCCCCTGACCCACATTAATTTCTTTTTAATTTTTTGCGCGGTGGGGGTTTGCCTGGTGCGGGCACCTAAGTAACCCCCTCCCTTAATCATGCTGGCTGTGTCATCACTACCAGCTTCTATTTTTCTTAAAACAATGGGCATCTGACCTGTTTCGCGGAGCACGCAGTGGGTATCAGTATCTTTCTTGAAACCCAAAGTCTTTTCAGGAAGCCAAGATGAAGGACGTGTGTAGGGGTGATTTTTGAGGAATTTATATGGCATAGAAAAAGTGGCCCATACTTGACAACCGTACAGACCAGCTGTCAACGCAAAGTCCTGTAAAAGTCACAGCATGGCAAGTTTTCTGTGTTTGCTGCTAACCTTGTTGTCACCAGTTCTGTAAACTCTGGCTGTGGCGGACCTGAAGTTGTCTGCCATCTTCTCAGCAGCTGTGTGCATGCTTCCATCACGAATTAGAGTGATTCCAAGGTATTTGAATTGAGTGACAAGTTCCACAGGTGTGCCATCGTGCGTAAAGGTGGGAATCGCAAATATTCCTGCTGAAAAATACCATGACTTTGTTCTGTCAATGTTCAGCTTGAGCCCTTTGAAATGTGTATATTCATAAAATTGTTCAGTTGGAGTTGCAGACATTCAGCCGTGTTTGAAGTGAGAGCATGAAGCTCATCAGCATAGTCACAGTGAGGGACCTGAACTGAGTCCAGGGCAGTGGCAGCACCTCTCTGCACAGTCAAGAACCTGTCTATGTCATTGTTATAAAGGGAGTACAGAAGGGAACCCAGAGTGCAGCCCTGTTTCAAGCCTCTGTGGGCGCAACCTCCTCAAAAATTTTGTCACCGTCAATGAGAAGGTATAGGCATCCTGTGTACATGGTTTAAATGATATCCCTCAGATACTGCGAAACCTTGATTTTTCTAGGATGTTGACAAATCCTCGAGAAGTAGTGCAGCATGCAACCGCATCTGCCCTGAATAACCAATAGCCAACCGCTGCCTTCCGACTGCTCCCAAACTGGATGGAAAAAGCACCAGCGCATACAAGGTTTACAAGGTTTACAAGAAAAAGGTCATTTAAAAGTATGGCTGCTCACCTGTGCATACCGGTAAAGTAAAATAAGTTTATGAATGAAAAAATGGAGTTTGTTGTTTTCCTAATGTAAAAAAACAGACACATCCTGGAATCCTGTCTGTAAAAATAAGAACGCGTACTTCCTGCGCAGAGAAACATCTGAGGGTGCGTGCAGTGGAAGCAAAAATATATTTTTCATTCGGCGGTAGAATGCACAACAAGGATGTTTGCATTATTCTTGGGAATATAGCCATGTAACCTTAACTTATTCTTGGAAATATCCCAAAGACAAAAGTGCGCTACTAGTAGTACATGCCACTACCAGCGAAGCAAAACGCCACCCCTGCCAGAAGCAACATGCCTTGCAGGGGCATGCGCATCTTAGTAGTCTGCCAGTGGAACAAAGCTGCCAAGGAGCAACTTTTCTTGGTCATACAAAATGAACAAGCCTGTTACCAGCGGCGTGTGCTGGTTGAATTAAAAACATAAGCTACCCATCCAGGTCTTTCCCTAGAACCATGCTCAAGGAAGACTTACATAATTTTTGCATGGGCTCCCCATCCGTGGCTGTCAAATACTATAGCCGGTCTACATATGCTTTGATTGATAGCCTCTATGATACAAAGTCAAGTCAAGGCAGAATATCACTAGCATGCTGGAAAAGCAGACAAGGTTTCTGACACAGCTCACAAACGGGACACTGGGATTCCGGTCGCCTTGCTACATAAAAAATCAGCTCAAGTACAACACGCGGACAAGACAACTCATTAACGTACTTAAAAGCCAAGTGCGCCTGGTCTAAGGCATCAATGAAATGCCCTTGCTCAATGAACAAATTAAGCTTATCATCAGTAAAGTATCCCTAGGTGGCACAGCTCCCTCTTCTTCATTTTTCAAGCTATTGCAAGCCATGACACAGCCCCTCATGGCACTGGGAATCTGCATGAACTCGCAGAGCAAATTGGCACGCACATAATGACTGGCACGAAACTGAGAAGGGTTTATGGGAGCAAGATAGTGAAAGGAAAACAACTGGTTGCTTAAAATAGACTAACAGCCCTGGTGAACGAAGAGTTTGATCCTGCAAAAGCAGAAAATGCAGGCAAACGACTGCTCAGCCACAATAATAATTATAATAAATAAGGAATAAGGAAACCTGCACATGTATAGAGAAAAGAATCAATAACACCAATACTGCCCAGATAACTGCTTTGGACTCAAGCAACAACATACTGGATGCCTTGCCTACCACCTGGACATGGAAAAATATCTCTGAGATCCGCTTCCAAGCGTGACACCCAACGGAAATCAGCCCCACCCGTGTACCCTATGCAGGCCAAGAGAACGAGAGCAGTCCGAAACACCAACAACCATGCACAGCCCCTCAACATCACTAATAACTAATAACTATCTAAACACCTCAGCACCTCCACATGCAAACGCCCAAAAAATACAACCACCTACAAACCAAAAGAGACGCTTCTTATACGTAGAACAAGCATCTGATGAAGAGGAAGCAACAGATCACAACTTATGTCCAGCACGTAACCACATTCCCACAGACGTGCTCTGGAAATACAAGAAAGAGTTCGCAAAAAACTTATCAAACAAGTCGGGGGCATCCAGAGTTGTCCGCTCCCCAAAAAAGGTAAGGGTTCAAGGTGATTGGCAAATAGTTACATCTCAGGAGCAGTACTTGGTCCACTGGATGCCTAGTGCCATTAAGAAATGGCCCTTCCATACCATATAAAAGCAGCCTTTAAATGTGCAAGCAAGATTCCAAATGCACGCAAGGATCTTCAAGATCCCTGCTGCAAAATCTGATGGACACCCCGTAGCAAGGAAAGAACGGATGAAGTAGAATCCGACCATGAGCAAGGTATGTTTCAATGCAGCACATGCATTCGCACCAACCATAGGGATTGCCTTATGCAACTTGGTTGTTATCACAACCATATAAACTAATCATAAGAATGGCACTGCCCAGCCTACCAGGACCTCTCCAAGGAGCAACAGGAAACTCGGCAGACGGACAGAGAGTGAAACATGGCTGGTCGACTGGGAGCCAGCATGCATGGGAAGCAGCAAAGATGATCATATCAAACCCTAACTAGATATGTAAAAATGACGGAAGAATATGAGACAAGCACTATGTCCACCTCTGGCACAAGAATTAAACCTACAGTCAAAAACATGGATAACCTGGCCCAGCTAGGATTGGAGGATCCCGTAGACATACTCCCCAATAAAAATCTACGCTAGGCAAACATATCAGGGACAAAGTTCAATTCGACATGCGACCTACTGACCCGCAAAACAAATCAAGGGCACAGGCAACTGTGAAGAACTATGGAACAGACATGTCAATCTTATCAGACTACCTCCAGTACAAGAGACAACACATGACAGTAAGCAATACGACACACCTAGCCAACCGCCACAAGCAGAGAACTGGTTAACAAATGTCACACTTCCCAAGTTCCAGACCCTCCCACAGGTGACATGTGTGTACGGCTTAGATGGTAAATGCTCCGGCACCATCACCCCTCAGCGTCTCGGCATTTTGCAGGATGTGTATAACTCTGTGTGCCATGTGCCTGTTGAAGAAGCGCGGTTCTACGCCGGGTCTGATGCTCGCTATCCCATAAGGCTATCCCCAGGAACAGGTCCCATTTTACATTACGTTCAATGCAGGGCTTTACAATACAAACAAAGGACACCGTCTGCATCCTGAATTTGTGCTGATTCAAGCAGTGGTGGTTTGATCTGCTAGGGTGCAAGCACTGTACAAAACTACCGAAGTGGCATCAAAACCAGCCGGAACCGAGCACACACACACATTTCTGAGGGTCGAAAACGTGGGGTAATATGTGTGCTAAGCGTTCAATGCGGCTGTGCAGGCAAGAACAAGCACCGTGCTGTGCGTGCTGTAAATTGAGGATGCCATCGATACAAACACACATGACAAATGACGCACAACCGAACCTTCGAGTATGCTTCAAAGGGTCGAAAACATAGCCTAGGGCGAGTGGGAAATGTCTGAATGGACATTCTAGGCATCTTTCCATGCAAGCGCTCGACAAGAAGCAAAAAGCGACTCAAAGACGAGGGCAAGGCCAGACACAGCCGACGCCACACACACGTTCCTGGGGCTAAAAAAAACGGGATAGAATGTGTGTGACGTGTCCATCGGAGCTGCGTGAGCGAAAAATGGTCACCATGCTGTGTGTGCTACACTCACTACACATACACACAAACACAAACACACATACAAACACACACACACAAACACACACACTGCACACCTGGAGTCCCCCCCTCCAAACGGAGGGTAAAATCTCCTTACGGACCTCCGTAAAGACCTCCTTATTTTTCTTAAGAACCTCTTAATCATTCCTAAGGACCTCCTTATCTCTCTTTGCAACTCTTTAAGGACCTCCCTATCTCTCTTTGCAACTCTTTAAGGACCTCCCTATCTTTCTTTGTAATTCTAGACCTCCATAACTTTCAAGCCCTGGTGATTTGACACTCTTTTATGACCCAGATCTTTTATTTTGCCAAGACCATCGGGTTTGCGAGCTGAGGACACATTTTTCCTTTCTGTTTACACTTTTTTTGAGGATTTTTCAGCATCCCAACCCTTTTTGTTACAACAGGTCAACAACCTTTAATCATAATTTCCCACCTCAGCAGAACACTAGACTTTTTTGTCTTTCTTTCTGAGTTTATTTGTGGCTGGCCGAGACCAGTCAGCAGCCGATCAGCCAAACAACCTGCCTGGCTGTAACCATTGAATATATTATGACCCAGATCAGGCACACTGACTCAGATCACAACCCTTTTGATTACAGTGACGGATCAAGTTCACTTGCTATACATTTAGGCCAGTAATCAAAACTGCATCACATAACTACTTCAATTTTCAAGCCTGCAAAACACCTGGTGGATAAAAACAAAAAGCAAAGCAACTACTACAACAAGTACTTGTGGCGTTGTCAAAATATCAATGCAAATGAACAATTCACTCTGCTCGTCACCAAGGCGTTCACGCCCTGCTGAGTCCTCCTGTCCAAGACCTTGCAACATAAATCCATGGACTAAGTCACCAACTTCCACGACTTTCAATGACAGGCAACAATACCAAGGCTGAACGCTCACATCATCGGGCTCTGCCCATCCATTACATGACAGCCTTTTGCAACCATGCCCTGGTGACAGAACAACGAATGGCCTCACCTTTAGACTTTACCCCGGAGTTTCAAGAGATTGCTATGTGCTTACTACTACCCCTACTGCTTACTACTACTGCTTACTACTACCCCTACTTAAGCACTTCCCTATTTAAAGGCACTAGCTATAAGTGCCCCCCTACTTAGATAGATTGACTGTAGTACCCTACTTAAAAGCACAGCAGCCCATCTACCCTCTCTAATCTGCCACGATATCTGTGTTACTTGCAAGAGTTCTGGACAGCCCATCCAAGAGAGAATGTTTTGGTTCCAAAACAGATGCTTTCTTCACACAGTTCACCGGATTCTCCATCTGCCACCCGATGTATGACGATAGACACATGCTCAAAGCAGTTCAACATGCAACCGCAACTGTCTTGCTTGAATAACCAAGAGGTAACTATTACCTTCCTACTGCTCCCAAACTGGCTGGAGATCAGCACCAACGCTTTTCACAAAACCTGCACTGACAATAAGGATGTTTGCACTATTCTTGGAAATATCTCAAAGACAAAAGTGTGCTACATGCCACTCCTACACCAGCAAAACAAAGCACCACCCCTGCCAGAGAGCAACTTGTTACAAACAGCCCATCTTGTTAAAAATAAAACACCTTATCACCAACGGTAATTTGAAATTCTAAAAACGCAGGCACCATACCTTTCCTTGAACTGCAAACTGAAAGGATACTGCCAAGAATGGCACAATTATGTAGGCTTCCCAAAGACTCAAGGAACACAGTTATCAATGCAATTATCAGGGACATAAGCAATACAATAGACAGCCAGGTCCCCTCCCATCATGTACAACAAAAGCGCTTGCTAGAACTCAAGGCCAAACTGGAAAGAATAATGGGCCTTCACAGACGGGAGTTGCATTACAAACAAAGAAAATGGATCTCGGTCTATTAAAGCTGGAGTCTACCACCCTCAATCCAACAAAATTACCACAGTAAACCCTGGAGGGACAAGCATAAAGAAAACCACAAACAGAGCCGAGCTAGCAGGAATTACTGCTGGTTTGATATATGAATACACCCATATCGCAACAGACAGCGCTAGCGCACTATGGCAAATAAGATATAGCATCCTCTGCCCCCAGCGCAAACAGCATAAAACGGCATAAAACGGCATAAAACGGCATAAAACGGCATCCTCTGCCCCCAGCGCATAAAACGGCATGCCAAACTCCCAGAAACCATTGTACACCACATCCAGCCATCTAAAGATACCATCCATCTTTACAAGCGTAAAACTCATGCTGGCATCATAGTAGTGCGCTGATGCCATAGCAAAGTGCTCTGCGGAAAATCAAAGTGGCCATGATATCCACATCAACACTGAATCCCACTCTCAATCATCCATATTTTGGCCAGCAAGGCTGGAAAACCCTCCTCAAGCTTGCCTACCAGATGCTCTTAATACTTGCCAACCAGGGCCTCCAGCAGAAAGCAGAAAAGCTCTCCATTTCTCAGATCTCATGCTTTAAAATCACACATGCACGTCCAACACAAACTAGGTCCTAAATCAAGAAAGGTTTCAAGCCATCAGTCCACAAAGTGCTCCACAAAATAGCAAGATCTGGTCAAGGAAAGCATTGCCGAGAACGACATAAGTAATTCACTGTGGAAAATTGCAAGTGTCACCTCTGGAGAAAAGAAGAATGTCATGCTCTGCCGCACAGATTTGATATAGTACAACCCAAAGCATGCCGCTCAGAACAACCTTATAAAAAGCCCACCGATCTGCTCCACCTGCCAAAAGCTAGACGGCACCTACCACATGCTGTCAGGCTGCAGCCATCCCATTATAATGAAATTATTATTAACAGGCACTATGCTGCTGGACGAATGATTCTAAAAGCGACCCAACAAGGTCCACAGGGTGCATGTCTGCTAGCACAGGCAGGTGAAGGGAGTCGTGAATAAATGATTTACCTAAAGCCTAAAGAAAAGAAAAGAAAAACTTCGCAGGCAGTGAAACCACTCCCCACATTAATTAAGGAAAAGGAACCACTTTGGTACTGAGTACCGTAAAGCTCCTCCACCGCGAAAAGGAAAGGAAAAATCAATGGGGATCAGGAGGGTTGCAGGCTTGGCCTGAAACCGGCTCCTGATGGAAGTTGATAACAGTACTGGAAAGGGCACGTCTGGTATGGACAAGTTTAGCAGCAAAGTTCACAGAGTGCACATGAAGCTTGGAGGCAAGATTCTTAACTCTTTTGAGAATTGAGACCCAGTTCCTTGAAAGGCTTCAAAGTGTGAGTGTTGTAGATGGTGCCGTCCACACCCAAAAGGATGATGTGGAGAGTAACAGAGGCTCCTTGGAATGTTGCAAAGGTCTTTGTGCTGTTCCTTTGCGGTGTTCAGCTTGTTCTGAGGTCTGGTGTCCTCACAGTACTTGATCTCGACAAGGTGGATGTCACGCCGAGGTTTGCTGAGGTCTTTAGGTTGGTGCTGTCTGGGGTTGGTGGCTCTACTGGTGGCTGGCGATACACATCTCATCAAAATAAGTACTGTGTAGACAATTCCCCGACTCAACAAGCAGAAGAGGCACGAGAACAGCATAAGCTGCTAATGCCTCGCTTGTTACTCGGACATCGCAAAAGGCTCCACACCATCTTGCTAGGAGCTATAGGCACCATTTACAGTAGCCACACAAGGAACTCGCTCTACAGCCTCAGAGTCGCTGGTCTACACGCCACTCACACATGAACACAGCACTCATGGACAAATTAAGCCTATATGCAATCAGATCCACCATGAAAAACATACATATGAGACAAGGCAATGCAACGCAACCCCCAAAAATATCTGAGCACACTCGTAGTGGTGTGCTTTCACAAACTGATAGGTTACGCCCTGGTGAGAGTAGTATACACCTGATCCGGTGCCTTGCCCTCCTTCGTGTTCTTTAAGACTGCCATCGGTGCAGGTCCAGTCCCGCCAATTTTGTACTCTACGGATTATTAGGTGTAAATTAAAGCTGTGTTGGGTTGCTTTTTCAGAATTGTGAGGTTGGCAAGGTCGTTATATCTTAGTGCCTTGCAATGAGGACTAAAGAAGGTGGTTGCTTGGTAGTTTCCTTATTTTTATAAGACCTGGATACTTTTCAGTGCCAGGAGGGGCCAAAAAACAACAACGCAGGCATTGAAAGCCACCGCCCCCCCACATTACTTAAGGAGAAGGAGCCACTTGATATCGGGTACTGCAGTACACCTCCACCAGAAAGAACAAGAGAAAAATTAATGGGGATCAGGAGGGTTGCAAGCTTGACCTGAAACCGTCTCCTAATGAGAGTTAATAAGTGCTGGTAAGGACAAGTTTGGCAGCGTAATTGATAGTATCAACATGAAGCTTGGAAGCAAGTTTCTTAACTCTTTCAGAATCAAGACCCTCATTTAAAGGCTCCAGCGTGTGATTGTTGTAGATGGTACCACCCACACCCAAAAGTGGATCTGTTGGTGGCGGCTGGCGGTGATGTTTAAGTGCCCCCGGTCTCCCTTAGTTGCCCTCTTACTCTCCTATGAATCCGCCCCCCTTCATTGCTAGCCTGTTGCTTTTTTGTTTTCACGGAGATTTGAGACCAGTACAGCATCCGGACGGCTGAAGGTAAACTTACTTTTGACTAAGAAGCAGGGTGGAAAGAGCCACTTTGGTATAATCCTAGTTTCAGCTGTATTGGGAATCTGAAGATTTTGCATTATAGCCAGCCGTTCGCTGCTGCATATAGTACCCATGGAGACTCTCCAGGTGGGATGTTGTGTCTCTCTGTCCTTTGGGTGGTGCAGAACAATGTCACGCCCAATTGTTGGCAGTGACGATGCATACGTGTGATTTGGATAGTTGGTTTTTCAGTTTAGTTGGTTTTGCAGTGACGGTGCTACTACGACAACACAAAACATCCTTTCCTAATCCATGCCGGTAGTGTTCACACAAAAGAAAAAGAACGCACATAGTGTTCTGCACCACCCAGTGGATGCAGAGACACACCAACATCCCACCTGGGAGTAAAAATAAGGGAAGCTTTTCAGAGGGGATCAGGTGGTTGGGAGGCACAAGCGCACAAGCTTAAGCCTGCACACCAGGAGTATTGCGCTGCTCAATTTTTTGTTGGTGTTGTAGAATAGTATTCCATGTCTGAAAACGTCTCGTCTCATCCGTATAATTTCTGTCACGGGTATGGATTGACGGTACATCCCTCAGTAATCATATTTCTTATTTGCGTGTGTTAGGTAGCTAAGGATCGTTATATATGCTGTTGATTTCCCACTTTGCTTTGAGTATTCCTTTTGCAAGCTCTTACAGCCAGTCTACATAGAAGGCATAGTTTCTGCCCTTGGTATCCCTAACAAGATATCAGCCCTGCCTCGTCCTCTTTCCTCAAATCTTCCTTGAGCGAACTCACAGATGCAAAAATAACTAATATATCAGGAAGTTAAGAGCACTGACAAAAAGCAAGTTGAATGCAACCCTTCCAGCGTCATTATGCTGATGCACACATGGCCCGGCCTCAGTGATAATCTTCTTAGATGCTTTCCATTCCAGTCACCGCATCTATTGGTTCAAAAGAACCATCTGCGAGTGTATTGTCAGGCGTACGTTGGTAATTAGATAGGCTAAAATTAAACTCAGAGATGTTTTAAGTATGCACTTGGTTACAAAAACATGAAGGGTAAAACTATGTGGGCTCTCGAAATCCACTAGTTCAGAGAACAGAATACTTGTACCAGGAGGCTGCAAAAAGAAAATCCTAAATTTTGGGCCTCCAGCCCAAAATGCCCCCCCCCCAAAACCCCTTCCTGACTCCCCACGCTAATGAAAAGGGTGTCAATCTGCTCAGAATTAGATCAGCTATCTGCCTACACAGTTCTCATGCCATATAATGCAATACCTGACGAGCTATTGGGCAAAATCTGGTCTGTGCACGTTCTTGCACCGACCCCCTGTTTACTGCAAGTTTTAAATCATTTGCTAATAATTTGCCTGAACACACCCCCGCAGCCTACTTGGGGACATTCCATGCATTTCTATGACCAGACACCCAGACCCCCCCCTTTAATCAAATCACCCAACAAGGGTGCCAATCGACTGGGCTTCAGCTGAGGATTCCAAACGTATAATTAAAGTTCCGAGGGAGTGGCCCGTCATTTATATACCAATCAATGGCTCTCGACGTCAGGGTTCCGAATATGTAATTTTTATTGGGATCGACACGTGACGCCAAAAGTTAGGAAACTTGAAGCCTCCTGCTTGTACAGTCTACAAAAACACTCCCCAAATCACAAAGGAACTAGGAAACTAGGATTTACATTCAACCAATGCATGCAACGTTAAATTACACTTTAAACTTCTCCTTAGCTACAGCAGACCCATCTAGGTCCAGGTTCCCAGGTTCTCAGGTTTCCAGGTTCCCAGGTTCTAAGGATCATGAGTATGATCATGGGACGTGGTGCAAGCTTCTTTTCGTGACGGGCGAGATTTAGCGAAACTGAAACCTAAGAGCATTCCCTTTAGCAATTGTGAAGCAAGTTCCACTACTTGCATAGCTTTTTCCCCTCTAGCACAGGCAGTTACACTGTCAGGCTGAGAACTGTGTAAAAAGGAGTCTGAACTCTCAATGTTGCGTCTGACTGCATTTGTAAAACACTTTTAGTCACAGGCCAAAAGCATAGTGCTGCCTATAATTCCCTGTACTAAGACATGTTTTTTTTTGGTTTCTTGGCCCCACTGCCTCGTTCTGATCAACCAGCATACACTGTACGGCAACCCAATTCTTCCTAGTGCTATCAGCGTGGTTTAGGTTTCAGGTTGGAGCTGAATGCTGCGCTTACAGCCTTTTCATTTCTTACAGCCCTTTCAGCGCTTACAGCCAAACGCTTGCCAAAATGTAAGGGTTGCCTATGGAACCCTACCCAGTCGTTCCTCTCTGAGAAAAAATAAAACCAAAAAGGCTAGCCAATGTGCACCCCTGGTGAGGCAGGCGGGCACACGTGAATTTGGCAGGAGGCCTGCAAACCTCAGGCATTCAACGTGCTTCTTTACAGCTTGACAACTATTATTATTTTATAGTCAATTTGTCCCCACCACTGCCCCCCAAATGACCATATGACCATTATGCAAGTGCTTTAGAGATGTGAGGGGCGCAATTACTTTTCTCACCCGTTTCGGTAGAAAGAAATGGCTTAAATGCTCCATCAACTGACACCCGTTTTAGAAAGGATATAATAATTACTCAACAGCAGCAGTGTTTGGCACCGGTAGGGGGGAGAGCGTGCAGGTTAAGCACCCTTAGAAGATGTAGATGGGAGGAAAATTTTCTCTGTTCCTTTAAGTTCCTCCCAGTTCTAAGAGATACTCTACTCGAGCAGTGATTAACACTGCTCAATATGAGCATTGACTAAGGAAACAGAGTCCTTGGACTCCTTGTGCTGGGCAGCTAAGCGAGCCGTAATTTCATTGCCTACCACCTTGATGTACATAACTCAACGTGTCATTCAAGAAACAAGGGACGTGCAGAGCGAGAGCGCAAGAAAGCATGAGGGGAGAGAGAGAGATATATACATATATATATACATATATATATAGAGAGAGAGGGGGGGGTG
>Ga0307948_1001601_pt1 | contig 16170 bp, 12 predicted proteins | sample OrgLakmetagen280_FD_201824 | JGI IMG/M metagenome (GOLD analysis project Ga0307948, IMG submission 201824) | Saline water microbial communities from Organic Lake, Antarctica - #280 | ecosystem: Environmental > Aquatic > Non-marine Saline and Alkaline > Saline | place: Antarctica: Organic Lake...
GTGTCCGGAAGATTTTCGAAGTTAAGGGCCGCCCGCTTATCGATCCGCTCATCGTTCACTTTGCATCGATTAGAGCGGCGGAAGCGCACGTCGTATTTAACGATGCCGCCCGCGAATTGGCAGCTAAGTTTTGGCCGGGTCCTTTAACCATTGTGCTGCCCAAGAAAGATTCGATCTCTGACCTGGTCACAGCCGGCCTACCCAGTGTAGCAATACGCATCCCCGGACACCCGATTTTCCGCAGCTTACTGGATCGCCTGGACTTTCCATTGGCAGCGCCGAGCGCAAATCCTTTTGGCTACGTCAGCCCGACGCGACCGGAACACGTCGCAAAAACTTTAGGCGAGTTCGTCCCTGCCGTGCTCGACGGTGGGCCCTGCATGCATGGCGTTGAATCAACCATCGTTGACCTGCGTGATGCCGCTTCGCCAAAAATACTGCGCCCAGGCCCGATCTCGGCAGAAGCATTGGGGATCAGCTCTGAAGTCAATATTGAATCTACGGACGGACGCGCCCAAGCTGCGCCCGGCATGATGCTCCAACACTATAGTCCAAACACTCCGGTGAAACTTTTTGAGCATAGCGGGCAGCCCACCAACATCTCCCGGCACGACGCCGTGCTCTATAACGCCAAACCGGCGACTCAAGTTTCAGAAAAGATTTACTGGCTCTCAGAGAGCGGGGATACTTCGGAAATTGCTCATAACTTGTTCTCGATGATTCAGAAGCTGGACGGCCTCAACTATCACTGCCTACACATTGAGCGCGTTACTGAGAGCGGGATCGGCATCGCAGTGAACGACCGCCTCAGTCGCGCAGCTGCGAAGAGACCTAATTAGAGACCTAATTAGCCTCGGCCCAGGCTAATTCACTTCGTCAAGCTTACGCTGCACTTCCTCGAGCTTCTGCTCGTTGTTGACCTGTTCAGTCACATTACGAGAGATACCCATCGTTCCGACAATTCGTCCGGATGTATCATGCAGCGGAACCTTAGTCGTGTTGACCCAACCGACCGAGCCATCCTCCAGTGTTTCCTTTTCAATTTTACCGATGACGGGCTTGCCGGTGCTCATGATCTCACGTTCATCTTTAAACGATTGCTTGGCGTGCTCTTCGGCAAAGAGGTCAAAGTCGGTTTTACCGACCAGATCTTTCGCTTCTTTCCCATAATTAGAAACCATCGCTTTGTTGACCCGGATAAAACGACTAGCCTTGTCCTTAAAATAGATCGCGTCAGGAATATTGTCCAATAGCTCATTCAGAAGTTCTTGATCTTTCTCACCTTCCTTCTGCGCCGTGATGTCGCGCGAAACACCCATCGTTCCGATCACGCGGTCGAACTTGTCTGTAAGCGGAAGTTTTGAGGTATTGACCCAAGCCACGCTACCGTCATCGAAAGTAAGCTTCTGAACTTCGCCAAGCACCGGTTCGCCGGTGCGCATAATCTTTTGCTCTTCTTCATATGCCGGGCGAGCACGCTCTTGCGTAAAGAAGTCGAAATCACTTTTTCCGACCATCGCTTCGGGACTTTTCTTGTGCTTATTCGCCTTAGCACTATTAACCCGGATGAAACGGCTATCACGATCCTTAAAATAAATGGAATCGGGCAGATTATCCAAGAGTCCACTGAGTAATTCTTGATCCTGCCGACGTTGAAGATCTGCGCGGCGACTACCAAGCGCACGTGTGATGCGTAGCGTCAGCTCCCCCTCCTTCAAAGAATCGGCAATTACCATGTCGTTGATCAAATGCAACATTCCCTCGTAGGGCTGCAATTGCCCGTAATCCTCGCAAAGGCAAATCAACGCAACCGGACACTGGAGCTCGCCGACCCATTGAATAATTTCAGCGGCATCCTCTCCGCTCACACGCATATCCAGAATGACAGCATGGCAGAATGTTGGAAGATCTACACTCTGAATCATCTTCAAAGAGCTGAATGACGAAATCGAACACTCATCGGCAGCATTGAGTATCGGGCGCAGTTCTCTTTCCCCGTCGACATCGCTAGAGCCGAAGTAGACAAGTTTGCGCGGATTTTCTTCGAGGATTTTCAGGGTAGTTGACATGACACAAACAGTGATTGTTTGACGAATAAAAACAAGCAAACAATTTTCCTACACATCCTGACCGACTTAAATCTGCGTTGACTAGGAGTATTTAGGCTTCTGTCCTACATCACTAAACAACACATTTATATAAATGAAAGATATGTCCCCCATCGAGGAGCTTCGCCACTCTGCTTCACACGTGCTCGCCGCGGCGGTTCTCCGCCTCTATCCGGATACTCAGCTCGACATCGGCCCACCCACCGACAACGGGTTTTATTACGACATCGACATGGATAAGAAGCTCGATGCCACAGACCTCGAAGCCATTGAGGCTGAGATGAAAAAAGTGATCAAAGAGAATCAACGGTTCGAGCGCATCGAGTGCTCCCGCGAGGAGGCGGTCGAAAAGATCAAGGCTTTCGGTCAGGAACGCTACAAGCTGGGCCGCCTCGACGACATTCCGGAGGGTGAACAAGTCAGCTTCTATCAGAATGGTGAGTTCATCGACCTCTGCGCCGGCTCACACGTCGGCTATACTAAGAAGATCAAAGCTTTCAAACTCCTCTCCATCGCGGGTGCCTACCACCGAGGCGACGAGAAGAACAAGCAACTGCAGCGCATCTATGGCACCGCCTTCCCGAGTAAAGACGAACTCGCCGAATACCTCGAACGTCTCGAACAAGCCAAAGCCCGCGATCACCGTAAACTTGGTAAAGAACTCAAGCTCTTCCATATCGACGAGGCCGTTGGCTCCGGCATGATCCTTTGGACTCCCAACGGCGCAGTCATCCGCCAGGAACTGCAAAACTTCATCGCTGATGAGCTGCAAAAGACTGGCTACGATCAGGTCTTCACCCCACACATCGGCAAGCTCGGGCTCTACCGCACGTCCGGCCACTTCCCTTACTACAAGGATTCGCAATTCCCTCCCGTCGTCGAACCAGGCACTGTTGAGGAACTCGCGAACCAAGGCTGCTCCTGCGCAGACCTCTCCAACCAACTCGATTCGGGCGAGATCGACGGCTACCTGCTCAAGCCGATGAATTGCCCGATGCACATCAAGATCTTCGACAGCCAGCCGCACTCCTACCGCGACCTGCCGGTGCGCCTCGCTGAATTCGGCACCGTTTATCGCTGGGAGCAATCCGGCGAACTCAATGGCATGACCCGCGTGCGCGGCTTTACGCAGGATGATGCTCACCTCTTCTGCACAGAGGATCAAATAGCCGCCGAGATCAAAGGCTGCCTCGATCTGGTTAAACTCGTCTTCAATACCCTCGGCATGGAGGACTACCGCGTGCGCATCGGACTGCGAGATCCGGACTCCGACAAATACACCGGCGAGGCTGAAAAATGGGACAAGGCCGAGGCCGCCCTACGTGAAGCCGCCCAAACGCTCGACGTCGATTTCGTCGAAGAGCCGGGCGAAGCCGCCTTCTACGGTCCGAAGATCGACTTTGTGGTCAAAGACGTGATCGGCCGCGAATGGCAACTCGGCACCGTGCAGGTGGACTACAATCTGCCCGAGCGCTTCGACCTCACTTACATCGGCGCGGACAACGAGAAGCACCGCCCCGTCATGATCCACCGCGCACCTTTCGGCTCGATGGAGCGATTCTGCGGTGTGCTCATCGAGCACTTCGCCGGCAGCTTCCCCACATGGCTCGCCCCCGAACAGGTCCGCATCCTCCCGATGAATGACGACCTCGTCCCACAAGCACGCGAGATCGAAAAGCTGCTCAAGGCCGCCAAAATCCGAGTCACGGTGGATGCCATCGCCGATAAGCTCGGTGCCAAGATCCGCAAATGCCACGTCGATAAGGTGCCAAACTTCCTTGTCCTCGGCAAACAGGAAGCCGAGCAAGGCCTCGTCAAGGTCAACTCCCGCGCCAACAAGGCCCTCGAAGGCCTGAAGAAGCCGGAAGAGTTTCTGACCGAATTGCTGGCTAATATCGCTGATAAGACGCTGCCGGACCCAAAGGAGACTTAAGCTACACTTTGATTCAGGGCTGACCTTCAGCTTAGAATCGAAGCATTTTGCCACAGTGCGACGGCTTGTCTGGAGACTGCGCCCTACCCCGGGACCGCCTGATAATGGTAGGGCGCAGTCTCCAGACAAGCCGTCGTGGGCTAGCCAATTCTTCAACTCATGCAGCGACTTCCACAGGAATCTACGAATCGCCATTATTCTGCCTTTATTTCTTTAAAAAATAAAGTCCTAGTCTAATCGTGAGCACCTGGCGACGCATCATCCACATCGACATGGACTGCTTTTATGCAGCCGTGGAGATACGGGAACGCCCGGAACTAAGGGATAAACCGGTCGCCGTCGGCGGCTCCTCCGGCCGTGGCGTGCTCACCACTTGCAACTATCCGGCACGCGAATTCGGCATCCGCTCGGCCATGCCGGTTTTCAAGGCGAGGCAGCTTTGCCCGGAGCTGATCATCCTGCCGGTTCGCTCCGAATTATATCGTGAAGTTTCCCAACAGGTTCGCGAGATCTTCAGTCGCTACACTCAGCTCATCGAACCGCTCTCGCTGGATGAAGCCTACCTCGATGTCAGCCACCTCAAAGAGCGCGGCCACGACATCGCGCTGGCCATACGCGGCGACATCCGCAGGGAGACTGGACTCTCCGCCTCGGCCGGGATTGCACCGAACAAACTGGTCGCCAAAATCGCCAGCGACTGGAACAAGCCGGACGGGCAACTGGTAGTGCCACCGTCTAAGGTGGCAGCCTTTATGCGCGACCTACCGGTCAAAAAGATCTGGGGCATCGGCCCGAAGAGTGCTAAGCGCATGGCCGCGGCGGGCATTGAGACCTGCGCCGACCTGCAAGCCCTCGACCGCACCCAGCTCGCTCAACAATTCGGCAGCTTCGGCCTCGAACTTTTCAAGCTCTGTCGAGGCATCGACGAGCGCCCTGTGAATCCGGATCGCATCCGCAAGAGCCTGAGCAACGAACGCACCTTCTCGCAAAATCTGACCGACCTGGAGAGCTGCCGTGAGGCGCTGAAGTCTCAGTTCGAGGAACTGATGGACGACCTGCGCACCAAGAAACCCGACCGCAAGATCGCCAAGCTTTTCATCAAGCTGAAGTTCGCCGACTTTCGACGCACCACGGCGGAGACCGGCGGCACCCAGCCCGACCTGAAAACCTTCGACGCACTTCTGTCCGACGCTTGGGGCCGCAGTGGCAAGGACGTGCGCCTCCTCGGCCTCGGCCTGCGCTTCGCCGAGCACAGCGAGGCTGTCGAACAGCTGGAACTGGCTTTGAAGGGATAGATCAGGCCGTCACAATCTTAGAAAGAGTGCTAAAAGAAAGGCGTGATTCTAAATGCAAAAACAGGAGCACGGACATTTCTGTCCGCGAGTCGGAATTAGAGACTGGGCTACTAACAAGCTGGAAGCTTGTCACTACGTTGATTTGCCTTAATCATAATAGAATGTTACGAGAGTTTCTCATCATCACTGTGCTGACTGTGGTCGGTAGCGCTTATTCGCTGATAAGCGGTTTGGCGCCACTTCCGTGGTCCGCACCCGAATTGGAAGCGGGCGAGATACGGCTGGAAGATGCTCAGGTATTGGACGTCATCTGGGTGGATGCGCGCAAGGAATCTGAATTCACTGCAGGCCACGCACCGGGGGCGGTCTTTTATGACTCGGCAGATACAGTGACAAGCATGGGCCTCATTTTGGAGCAATGGCTGACAGAGCCGCGCCCAATCGTAGTCTATTGCGCAGACGAAGGCTGCGGCACGAGCAAGCGCATCGCTGAACAGCTCAGGGCCAACCTGCCTGATAGCGAAATTTACAGCCTGAAAGGGGGTTGGACAGCATGGGCCAAATAAGCATCAAAGCGCTACTCCTACTCATAGCCCGCCTATGCCTGGTCTGGATTTTTATACGAGCCGGGCTACCCAAGGTTCAAGACCCCACGGCTTTTGCCGCTTCCATCGACGGATATCGGATCATCAGCGGCACCCTATCCATGTGGGTCGCGATTGTATTGCCCTGGCTGGAAATCGTCATCGCGTTCGGTCTGCTCACACCCTGGCTGCGGAGAAGCAGCGCCATCCTCATCGCCGGTTTACTCTGTCTTTTCATCGCCTTGCACACCAGTGCTTGGGCACGTGGCCTTGACATTAATTGTGGCTGCTTCGGCGAGAGCGCGGCCAGTCCCGACTACCATTGGTTGATCCTGAGGAATCTTGCTTTACTACTGATGACTATTTTCGTCTTATTGCATCCACGGCGGAACATGCCGCCTACCGCCAGCTCTACTTAATACTATGCGCTTACCAATCACTTTCATCCTCTTGTCTCTTACCGCGACCAGTCTCCTGCCAGCAGCCATCCTGAGCTGGGACCGCACCGAAGTGGAACTTGAAATGAAGCCGGAACAAGAGGAAATACGCGCCAGCTTTACGGTGACCAACGAAGACAAAAAACGAATTAGGATTGCACGTGTCAAAACCAGTTGTGGCTGCACCGGCTCGATTATTGATCGGAAGATCCTGGAGCCGGGTGAATCCACCGAAATCATTGCCACCTTCGCCAAGGGCAAACGACAGGGCACCAACGTTAATAATCTAAAAGTATATATCGACAGCCAGCCCGACCCCGTGGCTACACTGCGAATGAGAGTTATAATCCCCAAGCTCATCGAAGCGACGCCGATGATCGCTTATTGGACGCCAACCAGCACTCAAACTGAACGCCGCATTACCGTCACCCTAGATGAACGCTTCGTCGATACGATCACCGGCATCGAATACGACGAGAAAAAGGTGAATATTGTCGAAGAGGAACCCGCTTCAGGCGATGCTTCGCTTATTCTGCGCGTCACACCCAAGTCCTACGACGTGCTTTATCGAGGCAATATTATCATCAAAGCAAAGGGCAAAGGCGGTCGAACAGCCGAGACCAAAGCGATGGTCTTTGTTCAACCGTAGACGGCTTCCTCGCCGTAAGGAATTATACCGGCGCGCGACTTTTTCTGGCAAAATCGAAGTGTGTAGCGATGGCAGTCCTCTGCCATTCCGTTCGCCATGCAGCCAAGTTACGAATACCTGCCAGTCCACTAAAGAGCCAGAGGACTGGCTCCCCTACACTCTCTAGCCAGAGGACCCGTCTTCGTGCGGTCTAATCCTTCTTGGACTTCTTGTCCTTTTTCGTGCCTGACTTCTTACCCTTTTTCTTTTTCTTCTTACCGCGCAGGAGCTTTTTAACCTTCTTACGTTGATCTTCCCGCACGATGTAGCCGATACAACTGTCCGCACCGCACTCACAGGGGTGGTCGAGAAAGTGCTCCATGTCGTAGCCGTAGTCGTAGGTCAGCTCTTCGCCGTTTTTGATGTCTTTACGGGCGACAATCCAAATCTCGCCTTCGTAATTGATCGCCTCGCAATTTCCGTCACAAGAGTGATTCATGTAGCGGGCTGGATTATCGCCTAGCCGGCCGTCGATGTCCCAATCATCATCCAGTTCGAAAATGTAAACGAGTCCGTCTCCACTCTTGCGCGCGGCCTCCTCCCACTCTAGAGCACGCTTGGTCGATTCCTCCTTTGATATTTTTTCACCGACGTATTGAATGATATTCGTCTCCTCCGTGATGTCTGCCGTAGCGAAGAGGCCACGCGCGTGAATAGGAGAAGAGTCGACTTTGCAAAGACGTTTAGGCATGAGTTGATGGGTGGGGAGGTGCGAAGGTTAGAAGGTGGGAAGGTCACTCCTCTTTAAGGTCGCGGCTCATCAGGGCGGTGATCGCTTCCTGAGGTTTAAGGCCCTCGTAGAGAACCGAGTAGATCATGTTCAGGATGGGAGCGTCGACACCTTGATTCTCGCAGAAGCGTTTGAGGCACTCTGCGGCGCGATAGCCTTCGACCACGGTTTTTTGCTTCTCGATAATGGCTTTCGGTGCTTCACCCCGCCCTACGTGTTGCCCGAAGGTGCGGTTGCGACTCCAGTCACCGTTGCAGGTCGCAATCATGTCTCCAAAACCGCTCAAGCCGTAAAAAGTCTCAGCCCGGCCTCCCAGCGAAGTTCCCAGGGCGACCATTTCGTTCAAGCTACGGGTCAGGTAGGCCGCAGTGGCATTATCGCCCAAGCCAAGGCCATCACACATGCCGGAACCGATCGCATAAATATTTTTTAAGGTGCCACCCAGCTCGGTGCCGCGCACATCAGTCGAGAGGTAGGATCGCACCGCCGTATTGCTAAAGGCTTCCTGGTAGCGCTTCGGATCTTTTAAATGGGATGGCAGTGCCAGCACAACTGCGGTCGGCTGGCCGGCAGCCACTTCTCCGGCATAGGTGGGCCCTGAAAACACGCCGTGATACAGACCGGGCAGCGATTCTTCCAGAATTTCGGCAGGCGTCTTAAACGTCTCCAGCTCGAGGCCTTTGCACATGACGATGCACAGCTTAAGTTGGCGCGCAGCGTCGAGGTGTGGGCGAACTTGCTCAGCCAAGCCGCGAATCGCCTTGGACGGGCAGGCAAAAAAGACAACTTCAGCCTCCATCAGGACGGGACCGATTTCATAACCAACTTGGATACGGTGAGGCAGCTGGAAGCCAGGCAGGTAATCGGCGTTGACTCGCGATGAGGCGATGTCGAGCGCCTGCTCCATCCGGCGGGGCACCAGCGTCACCGAATGTCCACAGCGATCAAGATGCAGCGCCATGGCAGTGCCCCAGGCACCAGCTCCTAAAATGCAACAATTCATGAAGGAAACCTTTGGTTACGCACATCCTCGGCATAGTCGGCGAAGGCCTTACGGGCCTCCTCTCCAAGCTGGGCGTATTGCCGCACAAATGTCGGCACATAACCGGTGTTCATCCCGAGAAGGTCATTGGAAACAAGTATCTGCCCATCGCAGTGCGGCCCACTGCCAATACCAATTAACGGAATCGTCAGCTCGCCGGCGATCGCACCGGCGACGGTGCCATCAATCATCTCGCAGATCACCGCGAAGCAGCCGGCCTTTTCCAGGGCAAGTGCATCGTCCACCAGAACGCTTTTCTCGGAATCGCTGCGCCCGAATTTACGGTAGCCTCCGAGCTGGTGAATCGTCTGCGGCAACAAACCAATATGGCCGAGCACCGGGATGCCGGCTTGCACGAGGCGTTCAACCTTAGACGCGATGGTAGCACCGCCCTCGATTTTAACCGCCTCAGCACCTGCTTCTTGCATAAGTCGACGACAGGCCCCGAGGAGATGAGAGAAATCATCATGCGCGACAGCAAAGGGAATATCTGCCACGAGTAAGGCACCGGGCTTCGCCCGGCTGACCGCGGCAGTGTGGTGCAGCATCATCTCCAGCGTGACAGGAACCGTCGTCTCAAAGCCAAGCTGGGTCGTGCCGACAGAGTCACCGACCAGAATAATATCCACGCCGGCCTCATCTGCATAGCGTGCCATCACCGAGTCATAAGCCGTCACGGCAACCACCCGCCGCTCCCCTTTCAGTAGGGCGATTGTTTGTGTCGTAATTTTATCTGCTTCCATTGGAAAAATAGTTGGAAAATGTTTTTGTAGTTCCATGGAAGAGAGATGATTCTAGTGAGGCGAACCAAAAGTGACACCGATCAAACAAGACTAATATGCTCCACCTCTTCTTCAAATGGCGATACGAACGCAAAGCCCGATCAGGCGCATTCGAACTGCCGAAAGATCGAAGCGGCAGCAAGTCGATGAGCGCAAACCTCGGTAGCTACCTATCGCGGACTTCAGGGACCAGTCGAGGTTTGAGGTCATACGATGCCCCGCGCAGACGGCGCAGGCTTATGCAAGTTATCGCGATTGTCCTTGTAGTGACCATCGTCGCCTGGATCACTTATGAAAGCATCGTCGCTTTAGCCCTGCTGGGAAATTAAATATCTATCAGGCGATCGGCACGATTGACCCGGAGCAGTCAGGACATTGCGTGGTCTTGTCGCTGCGCCCGGAACTGTCCTGATGTCTTAACTGCTGTTTACTATACTGGCGGACAGAAATGTCCGCGCTCCGTTAAATGCCATTTCGAAGCGGTATTACTTCCCCGGCTTCTGCACCACCCAAAAACGGCAGTCATCGGAAAAATCCATGACCTCTGCTGGTTCGTCGCCGAGTTCGGAGCGCATGACACTGGCTTCCAGATGGAAAGCGGCCTCCTTTAAAAGTTCTTCCACCTCGTCGACGGTCGGAACGTGCATGAAGTGGATACCGTCATCCGTCAGATCGACGCGGTCGCCGAAGACTTCGAGTTCGGGTGACTGTTTCCCTTCGTCCCAGCGCTTGGATTCCTCTGTCCAGAATGCCTGATGCGCCGACCGCTCTCGATCATGCGTCGTGAAAGTGAACCAGGCTCCGGGCCGGAGCACGCGGTGAATTTCACGCAAGGCCTGCGCCCTCATCGTTGCGCCGGGAATTTGCATTAAGCCATTGAAGCCAAAAATCGCACCGTCGAAGACTTCATCTTCAAATTGCAAATCAGTCGCATCCACCACCTTGGAGGGAATCGAATACTCCAGCAGCTTGGCCAAGCTGCGCAGCCGCTGAATCATCGGCTTGGAATAATCTGTGGCGAGAATATTACGGTAACCTAACTCGCGCAACCCGATCGCGATGCGGCCCACTCCACAACCTAACTCCAGAACCGAATCTTCGGGCTCAAATAAACGGGTGAAGATTTTCTCTTCGGACACCCAGAGGCCTAAACGCGCCGCTGCCGTTGCGTAGTGATCCACTATTTTAGCGGCCTCAAAATAATTTTTAACTGGCTCAATTTCCATAACTCTTATCGCGTATCCCTGCTCTCGTATCAGGTCAGCTAGATGAAATTTCACAGGTCAGGCAAATAGAAGCGACAAATTATTCTTAGCTCAAACGGAGCCGGGACATTCTTGTCCCGCCGGTCGCGCAGAATGAGGCCTGTAAGAGGCAGAAGCGGACAAGCATGCCCGCACTCCGCTTGTTTAGCGCCCCGAGTATATCGCTACAGAAAAAAGCCACGACTGGCTCGAATGGCTCAATCACATTACCAGCTTCCCTATTGCATGCGGAACATTTCTTCCCATTGTGCAGACTACTGGAACACCAATGTCTTTTGTAAAAACCATCCTATGGCTAATAATTGCAGCCGCGCTCACGCTGTGCGGGCTGCTGGTGCCTGCACATCTACGGACGATTGACCCCGTGACCCTCAAGGCAGCTGGCGAGCAAGGAACCAGCAATGGCACGAAAATCAAAGAGAGCCTCAATGCTGCGCATACAGGCCCCGCGAAAGTGCTGGCTCAAGCGACCGGGAAGATGGATCAATTTGCCACGGAAATCGAAGCGATTCAGGCCGAGCGACCAACTATTGCCTTTATAGGAGGACCTGACGGAAGCTTTGAATCCTTCGCATCCCTACTACCGGAAACGAGGCTTATAGCTGCAAGCTCCCCGCCGGTGGTTTCTCTACTCCTCCCACTCAACGAGCGGCTCACGCTGGTCGAACAACTTAAGCGCTCAAGCAATGCTAATGTGGAGGCGCTTCTTGGTATCCGCGAACTCAAGGGCATGGTGCAGCTTCATCCGGCCGATCACGCTGCCGGTGCGCCTTACGATTCCGGCCTGCTGACCCTCGCACAGCTCATTGAAAGCGGGCATATTGACCCGGCATGGGCGGACCAGATGGGGGGACTGGCCAATCAGGCAGCCGTCGGCAACACTCAAGCCATTGCAGCCGTCGAAGATTTGGTCATGTCGACACTCTCACTCGGCCGAAAGCTCGACTTTCGCTCGCTTGCCAACCTGGCGGATTTTAACGAAACGCTCGCTGGTTGGGCTGATATGGCGACGCTCTATCGTGCCAAGCCAGAAAAAATACCACTGCTCTTTACCATTCTTCACTATGAAAAGCAGAGTCGGCCACTCTTTGAGTATCTTTCAGAATACCCGGAAACCGGCATCAGCGACCTTCAGCTAGCGCTGGAAAAGGGGCCGGCAGCCATTAGCCTAATCCTGAAAGAAGCGCTCCCTATTCATGAGTCCACTCGATTGAGTGAGGAAATTCTAAAACCCATTCAAAGTTACAGGCCTGATTTTTTCATAAGTCTCTCGATAACTGATCGCAGCGCGGCACTCGGCTTGAAACTCGCGTTCTTTCTGGCTTCGGGACTCGCTATAGCCTTCGCCATGGGTGCGGTCTGGCGTGGGTCTTCTAAGACAACCAACGAAATCGACTATTTGAATCCAGCCGTGCTGAGCCGCAATATCTGTATCAGCCTGGCATTTACGCTTCTTATCTGGTTCACCTTTGAACCGGACATACTTAAATCTGACAAAGATGAAGTTAATTCCGGACCACGCATCGAATTTGCCGTGGCCGGAGCCCTCGAATCCATCCAATCTCCTGTAAAAACTATGCAAGATCTCAATCATGTCACCCTCCTCGTGCTCCTGCTCTTCTTCATCGTGCAGCTCGTCATTTATTGCTTCTGCCTCTTAAAGCTGAAGGAAATTTCCAAGCAAATGCTGAGTCCAATGATGAAACTGCAGCTCTTGGAGAACGAAGAAAACCTCTTCGACTTCGGGCTCTATGTGGGCCTCGGCGGCACCGTCCTCTCACTGATCCTCGTCGCAGTGGGTATCGTCGAAGCCAGCCTGATGGCGGCCTACGCCTCCACGCTCTTCGGCATCCTCTTTGTCGCAATACTCAAGGTGATGCACCTGCGACCCTACCGCCGCAAGCTCATCCTCCAAACCGGCAGCTAAGCAAACCAGCAACCCATCTTTTCTATCACGCTGCAGCCCCTAAGGGCCAAGGCGAATCACTTTTACACCTCTATACCGGCATGAACAAAACTCTAATGTTAGTGATCTGCGACTTCCTGTTGCTGAGCATGCTGGCCCTCGCGCGGTTCGACCCACCGGAAGATGCTCCAAAACCGACACTGGATGCCACCGCATCCTCAGCGACGGCAGAGGCAGAATTGATCGAGCTGCTTGAGGAATCCCTACAGGCCGAACAAGGCTCACGCGAAAACCTAAGTTCAGACCTGCAGGAAACACGAGAGAGCCTGGCAGAGAAAGCAGCTCAACTGGCGGCCCGTGAAGCCGCGCTGGCAGAGACCCAGGCGAACCTCGACAAAACGGCGGCAGAAGCGCAAGCCCTCGCCAAGGCCAAAGTAGAGGCAGATGCGACAAGGGCCGAGCTCACAGCAGAGCGCGAAGAATTGGCACAACGCGTTGAAAAGACTCGCGAGCAACTACAGGAAGCCAGCGAAGAACGCCTCCAGCTGGCCAACACATTGGGTGCCGCCAATGAACAGCGTTCGGTCTCGGAAGAACGCCTCAGACAAGCCGAAGAAGCCCTACTGGCAAGGGAACGCGAACTTGCGACGCGCGAAGCTGAGTTACGCGAAGCTAACGCTGAGAAAGCTCAACTCGCTCAGGAGCAAGCCGAGCTCAATAAAGCGCTCGAGGTCGCACAGACTGAACGGCGCATGCTCTCTGATAACCTGACTCGAGAGCAAACAAATCGCACGCTGGCCGAAGACAGAGCTGACCGATTGACCGACAACGTCGCCGTGCTTGGGCAAGGCGTCACGCAGCTCGGACAAGGCTTCAGCCAACTGGGCCAGGAAGTGACGAACATCGCCCAGTCCTCGGAAGCCATGCAAAAAGAGATCAAAGACTCCCGCCCGCGCACCATGAGCGAAATCTTCACCCGCTTTCAAAAGAACCGCGCCACCCTGACCTTCACCTCGCGTGAGCAGGGCGTATTTGGTGGCTCCACCACAAAAAGCTACCAAAGCCGGAGTATCATGGTCAAAGGCTCCGATGAAAATTACTATCTCGTCACTCATTCGAACAACTCACCTTTCTCTCTCTCCAAATCAAAGGAAGTGGAGAGCACCACCCTCACCGTTTCTGTGGGGGACGAAAAGATAAAGATTAACCAGATCGGTTTCCTGGCCGCCGATCCGAGAATCATTTTTATACCTCTGCCTAAAGTATTAGCCCAGAACAGCGGGCTTGAGACCTTCGAATTAGCCCGGCAACCGGAACGCTGGGAAGAAGCGGTCCTCGTCAAAAACGACGAAAGTAACTTCGGCCGCACCGAGTTCCGCCGCCTGACCAGCAGCGCACGCTTCCTCAAAATGGAGCGCCCCACCCTCGGCGAACTCTTCGCAGACTTTGCCGCCTCACGCGGCGACCTGGCTTTCACCAAAAATAGCCAATTTATCGGCCTGCTCAGCGACACCCGCCACGCCGTGGTCATCGATGACCTGCTGGCCGTCGGCATCCTCGAACTCGGGCAAGGCTTCGACCCTCAGCAAGCGCGCCGCACCATCGAAGAAATGAAGGACCGCCTACGTCAACTACCCGAAGAGGTCAGGTAGACTTCCCGGTGGCGCCTCTGCCTGCCAACGACACGCGCCCAACCATTATAAGGCGATCTCTGGCAGGGCGCATGTCTATCCTGGCCTGAGTATGTCGAAGGCAGACAAGCCGTCGCACTGTGGCAAAATGCTGCGATGACAATACACTCGGAATACAGGATGTAGCCGAACGCCTTAGCGTTTGGAACGGATTGTATTGAGATGCGGGATGCGGGAGACAGGATGCAGGATGCAGGAAGCCTTTTACGCGGGAACTCCAGAACCCGGAATGCAGCGGGAGCACCTGAGCGGGCATAGCGCTTAGTGCGACGCCCCTTCCAGCTCGCGAGGATCGCCCCGGCAGCAAAGATCCAAAGTCTCGACAAATTGGCGGGCAGCAAAAGTCCACAACGATCCCACGCATTCCAGCCTCAGTCATTAGTCATCATTCATCATTCATCAGTCATCAGTCCTCATTCATCAGTCCTCAGTCATTATTAATCAGTCCTCACAAACTATCCAACGGGCTCCGCACCCCCACCCCAGGCTTCTGCATGACATGGGTGTAAATCTGCGTTGTTTCCACGGAGGCATGACCGAGCAGATCCTGCACCGTGCGGATATCCACCCCGTCCTCCAGTAAATGCGTCGCGAACGAGTGCCGCAACGTATGGCTGGTGATTTCCTTGTTCAACCCCGCAGCAATCCCGGCCTTGCGCACATCCATCTGGTAGGCTCGGGGCAAAACGTGATGACGCCGCAATAAACCACCACGCGGATCCTTGGATATTTTACGACTCGGCCAAAACCACTGCCAACGCCAGTCACGCCCTGCATTCTTACGCTTTCGCGCGAGAGCCGGGGGTAAATAGACTCCAGCCAACTCCGGATTCTCCAAGTCCTCTTCAAAAAGTGCCCGCACCTTGGCCAAATGCTCTCGGATCGCATCAGTCAGTTTCTCAGACAGCGGAGCCACCCGGTCCTTTCCGCCCTTGCCGCAACGAACCACGATTTGATTACGTTCCAAATCCAGATCGCGCACCCGCAGGCGCATTAATTCCGAGACCCGTAAACCCGCCGCATATTGGATTTTTGCCATCAATAGACGCTCGCCACTCAGCTTCGACAGAAATAGCCGCGTCTCTTCCTTTGACATAACCACCGGGATCTTCTTGCGGTTCTTCGCCCTGACGAAATCACCGATCTCACCTAGCTCAATTTTGAACACCTCACGAGCCACAAAAACTAAGGCGTTCAAGGCCTGTTTCTGAGTCGTCGAAGCCACCTCCCGATCCATCGCCAGATAATCCAGATAAGCTTTCAATTCAGGTGCACTGATCTCTGCCGCATTGTGCAAATTCCGCCGCTTCATCAAATCACGAAAGTGACTGATATAATTGCGCTCCGTCGTGAGCGCCATGCCCCGCTGCCGCATCACTGCAAGGATCTTCGTCTCATCATCTGATCCCGCTTCAATACGCTCCGCAGACGTGTCTGCCAAATCCGAAGCATATACCTTTTCCCGAGTGTCCATATTGGTGACCTCCCTCGCACTTTTCTTGTCCCCAGGAGTCCGGCCGGAATCTTTACCCTGCGTTCCATTGCTTCGCTGCGCCTTTGCCGTGACAAAAAACCAACGCAAGGCATCTTTCCAGCGATCGACCGCCCATTCTTCGGCATTTTTCTCGCGCTGCGCCCAATCAACAAACTCCCGCGCGGAATCCACGCTGCAACCCTCCGAACGATGGGCGCACCAACTCAAATACCAG